>Ga0302220_10000721_pt1 | contig 27165 bp, 25 predicted proteins | sample II_Palsa_E1_3_FD_194572 | JGI IMG/M metagenome (GOLD analysis project Ga0302220, IMG submission 194572) | Peat permafrost microbial communities from Stordalen Mire near Abisko, Sweden - II_Palsa_E1_3 | ecosystem: Environmental > Terrestrial > Soil > Palsa > Peat permafrost | place: Sweden...
AGGTAGTCGTTGAATTGAGGCCAGCGGCTCATCTTTTGGTAGTTGTAGCCGGGGCGTTGAGGCCAGTTCTCACAGTCATTGCTGGAGACAACGAAGACCGCTGGGGGATTCTTCGTGATCTGTCGCCAGAATAGTTCGCGGATACGGTCACGTTCGGTGTTGGGCTGATCGGAGAAGAGATAGCAGTCGTAGAGATGGCCGGTCGACTGCACGAGATTCACGTTGTAGAGCGCGGGCGGGCAGCCGTCGGAGACGTCAAGACACTGGATTCGGCCATTGAGCTCTTGGCCGCCGAGGCGGGTTAGATCGTGGCGAAGCATCGTGTCGAACTCTTGGTTCCTCCAATCCTGCCATAAGGCGTGCGCGGTTGAACCGCCTCCCACGACAAATACCCCCACCAGGATGCCGATGAACGCCAGCCGGGGCAGGAGATTGCCGGGGATGGCAAATCGGACATGCCAATCTGACGGTTTCGCCTGGAGGATGGTGGTGAAGTCGATGGCAATGAGGATGAGCAGGAACGCTTCGGAGGGATAGCGGTGGTAAGCGAAGCCTCTCTTCTGCATATAGAAGGACATCAGGCCGAAGAGTGCTCCTGTGACTAAGGCTGCTCGTTCCCAGGTGATCCAGCTCTTCTTCAGGATGACGATGGGTAGCCAGAGAAGCACCAGTGGGAGCATCACGCCGGAAAAGGTGTGGGCGATGAGGTGGGCGTAGCTCCGTGTGCCCAGGAGCAGAAGGTAGGGTACGAGTTGAAAGACGGTGTGGAGGAAGTCGGCGACGATGTGCTGGTGGTAGAGCCACGCGAAGACGAAGAAGATCGGAGTAAGTAGGCCGATGAGTCCGCCGATTGTATGAGAGAGGAAGGAGCGTCGTCTGCGGTGCAGGGCGACCGCTTCGATGCAGAGGACGCAGGGGGCAAGAAAGAGAATCGAGGGCTTGATAGTGGCGGCGACTCCACAGAAGAGACCGAAGAGCGCTGTCATCCATGGCTTTGTGTTCTGTGCCGGACCTACTCTGAGCCCGGTGAAGAGGAAGGCATAGGCAATGAGAAGGCAGACTGCCATCGTAAGATCGCGCTGGCCGAGATCGATGAGTCCGTCGCGTCCGTGAATGAGTGCGAAGAGAGATGCGGCGAAGAGCCCGGCAAACTTGCTGTAGGGGCGGCAGATTACGAAGAAAGAGATGCCGGCGAGTGCGAGAAGGAAGAAGTCGAAGAGTCGCCATGTAAGCGAATCGCCGCCGAAGAAGTGCATGACGGCGCCTTCGAGAATGAGCGTGGTCGGCATGTTGGCGTCGATGATGTCGCGGTAGGGCGCCATGCCGTGATCCTTGAGGAACACAATGTAGTGCATGAGTGCCGCGTCACCCATGAGCGGCCAATGCCATGTTTTGACGACGAAGAGCAGGAGACATACCACCAGGAAGGCAGTGGAGATCGCTTTAGTGATGGAGTACAGCCGATCCGGCATTATTTTCTTACTGCTCCCGTTCGCGCCCTCGACTTTGCGGCGATTTATTAAACACTGTTCCGTGACGAATCAGGCCAGGCGCAGGGAGTTGTGATCCTGCTTGAGTTCGAGGCAGAGTGATTCGACGACGAGATTGTGGTCTTCGCGTTGCGGCAGGCCGGAGACGGTGACGCAACCGATGATGCCTGCGCCGGTGACATGGATGGGGAAGCTGCCGCCGTGGGCAGCGTAGTCGGCGTCGGGCAGGTTGTAGCGTTCGCTGAAGGTGCGGTTGCTCTGTTCGAGTGAGAGGCCGATGGCGTAGGAGCTGCGGTGGAAGCGGGCGACGACGTTGGATTTGCGCTGCACCCAACGGGGGTTGTCTGGAGTGGTTCCGGCAAGGGCCGTGTAGAAGAGAGGCTGGTGTGGCTGGCCGAAGCGGCGGATATCAATGACTAAGGATTGCTTTCGGGAGATGGCGAGTTCGCGAAGGCTTTGGCCGAGACGCCACGCGGTGTCAAAGTCGAAGGTTGGGAAGAGAAGTTCGGCTTCCTGGTGCGTGATAGCGGCGAGATCTTCAGGTATGGGCATGATCGGTGCTTCCTCCCTGGGAGCTTGGTCGCGAGCTAGTCCCAAACGACACGTTGTAAACAGTTTATGGGAAGCGAGCACACTCGAGGGAAGCGAAGGTTTGCGCGGCGAAGTGATAAGCACTGCGCACGCCTTGACAGTGGGGGGCGGTTACGCGATCCTTAGGGGCTAGGCACTCTTTTTGCACAGCAGGAGAGGTGCGTCTATTTGACGCGTCTACAATTTGCCTGTGGCTGGCTTGTTGCTGAGCTAAATATGATTGAGTAGTTGAACGGAGCTTTGATTGATGTTTGCGATGTGGTTGCAGAGTGCGATGGGCGGACTGGGTAATCTTGGCAGTCTTGCATTGCCGGTTCTGTTCTTTGTGGTGCTTTACTTTTTGATGATCGCGCCGAACCAGAGGAAGCAGAAAAAATGGCAGGAGATGCTGGGGCAGTTGAAGACCGGCGACCGCGTGACGACCAATGGCGGTATTCGCGGCACGGTGCTCACCGTGAAGGACGACCTTGTAGTCTTGCGGGTCCAACCGGACGGGGTGAAGCTTGAATTCGTCAAGAGCGCGATAGCCGCGGTAACGACGGACGAACAGGCAGCCTGAACAGAGATTTCAAAAATAAGCAGCAAAAATAAGCAGCAATAGATAGTTAGATGTAGGCACGTTGAGATTGAACCGTTAACAACGGACGAGGAAGAAATAAGGATAGTAGCGGCAGGACTGAAGCTCGGGCACTGCGGCTGCACCCTTCAATAAAGATCATGGGCAAGAATCTGGCCGGGAAATCGGCATTCATCGTTGCGGTACTGGTGATCTTCTGTTTCGGCATCGTGGGCATTCCACATGGCGGGCTTACGCAGTCGATCAAAGATCGTATCCACCTGGGGCTCGACCTTAAGGGCGGCACGCACCTGGTGCTCGAAGTGCATGTTGCCGAGGCGGTTGTTTCGGCTACGGATCGCGACGTCGCGAGACTTGAGGGCGATCTGCAGAAGGCCGGAATCGTGGGCGCGACTGTCGGCAAGACGGATCCGTCACGGCCACAAACGATTATCGTGTCGGGTATTCCGGCTGCGAAGCTGGGCGACGCACGCTCGATTCTGCAGGGAACCGACTATTCAACCTACGATATCGCCACAACTGCGGATGGGAACTCATCGTTGACGATGAAGGTGGGCGCGGTTCGTGATCTGGAGACGCGTACGCTCGATACTTCAATCGAGACGATTCGTGAGCGTATCGACAAGCTGGGTGTGGCCGAGCCGGTAATTCAGAAGTATGGGCTTGGGGAAAACCAAATTTTGGTGGAGCTGCCCGGTGTTAGCGATCCGGATCGGGTCGAAGAGATTATTCAGTCGACCGCCAAGCTGTCGATTCATGCGGTAACGGGCGGACCTTACGAGAGCGATCAGGCTGCACTGCAGGCGAACAACGGAGTAATTCCTGCGGATTCCATGCTGGTGCATGGCACTGGTTCAGCGGGTGCTCCTGACCAGATATGGCTGTTGAAGCGGGTCAGCGAAGTGGAAGGTACGGACTTCCGCGATGCTCAGCCAGGGCAGGACCAGAACGGACGGCCGAACATCCGGTTCAACCTGACTACCGAAGCCGGAGACCGCTTCTACAAGTACACCGAGGCGCATACCGCCTCAAGCTCGACGCCGGGTTCGATGGCGATTGTGCTGGATAACAAGGTTCGTGAGGTTGCGGGAATTCAGTCGGCGATTCGCGATAGTGGCGAAATCACAGGCGCATTTACCCAACAGCAGGCGAACGATCTTTCGTTGATGTTGCGAACGGGCGCTTTGCCGGCTTCGATCTCTTACCTGGAGACGCGCACGGTCGGGCCGAGTCTAGGGGCCGCCTCGATTCATCAGGGCGTGGTTGCAGCGATTGCCGGCATGCTGGCGGTAATGATCTTCATGCTGATTTACTACAAGGGTGCTGGTATCAATGCGGATTTGGCATTGATGCTTAACCTGGTGATCTTGCTTGGGTTCATGGGCTTCACCGGATCTACGCTGACGCTGCCAGGAATTGCTGGCGTGATTCTGACCATCGGTATGGGCGTGGACTCGAATGTGCTGATCTTTGAGCGCATTCGTGAAGAGCTGAGAGCTGGCAAGACGGCTGCAGCGGCGGTGGACCAGGGATTTAAACATGCGCTAACCACGATCATCGATACGCACGTGACGACCATTGTTTCTGCGATGATCCTGTTCCTTTTTGGTTCAGGGCCTGTGCGCGGATTCGCGGTGACGCTGGCCTTCGGTTTGTTCGCCAACCTGTTTACCGCAGTGCTGGTATCGCGTGTGATCTTCGACGCGATTCTGCAGAAGAAGGAACGCGGCGCGGCGCTGTCCATTTAGTTAGATTTCGAGAGATTGCGGAGCCAATGGCTGCCGCTGAGGGTTTTAGCTTGGAACTGTTTCGTACAACAAATATTGATTGGCTCGGGAAGAAGTGGTATTTCCTCGGGTTTTCCCTGATTTTTTCTGTTCTCGGCGTGCTGAGCATCCTGTTCTGGCATCACATTCCGCTGGGAGTTGACTTCAAGGGAGGCACCCAGGTACGCGTGGCGTTCGATCAGACTCCAAATGAGGATCATATTCGCCAAGCGATGGACCGTTCGGGTGTTCATGATGCTCGGATTCAGCGGGTCAGCGATCCCAGTGGCCATGCGGCGAACAAGGTGATTATTGCCCTGCCAGAGTCGACGGCGACCGACCAGTCGCACGACGCGGGACGTCAGAGCGTGGAGAGCGCCCTAAGCGCCAACTATCATGACTCGGCTTTTACAGTGGAGCAGGTTGAAATTGTTGGACCTACCGCGGGTAAGCAGCTGCAGAAACAGGCGTGGTTGGCGACGCTGTACTCGCTGATAGGAATGCTGATCTATCTATGGTTCCGATTTGAGCTGATTTATGGTGTCGCGGCGGTCGTGGCGGTGTTCCACGACACATTAATTACGGTTGGCGCCTTCAGTTTGACGAATCAGGAGATAACCCTTACCGTTATCGCAGCAATCCTAACATTGATTGGTTATTCGATGAACGACACCATCGTCGTCTTCGACCGTATTCGCGAAAACCTAGCGTTGTCGCGGAGAGAGTCGTTACATGATGTCGTGAATCGGAGTATCAATCAAACACTGAGCAGAACTGTCATTTCGTCGGGTTTGACGTTTTTGACTGTGCTGTCGCTGTACCTGTTTGGTGGTGAGGTGCTGCACGGATTTTCCTTCGCACTTGTGGTCGGAATTTTGATTGGGACCTACTCTTCGATCGCTGTAGCGGCGCCGATGCTGGTGGCGTATCAAGACTGGCGAGTGAGCAAAGGCAAGTCAGTGACATTACCCGCGGGCAAACGCGCGAAGGTGTAGGGATCGGCTCTTCTGCCGATGTAATAGCTCGGGAACAAAAAGAAGCAACGTGGTGTCTAAAGAAAAATAGCTCTTCTTCACAGTAAAGAGGCTGCATATGTTCGAATCCTCGTTGATGGAATCCGGTGGCCAGATCAAGACCAAGTCCAAGTACTGGATGATTGGGACCTTTATCTTCAATGGCGCGATCCTGGCAACCATGATCCTTATTCCGCTGCTGTATCCGGAGGCTTTGCCGAAGACGGCAATGACTGCGATGCTGACAGCGCCGCCTCCACCCCCTCCCCCTCCGCCCCCACCTCCGCCGCAACAGATCGTCAAGCCGATCAAGATGGTGTCGGAGATTGACCAGGGGCTGCATGCGCCGACCAAAATCCCGAAAGACATCAAGATGCTGAAGGAAGATGCTGCTCCTCCTCCACAGGTAGCCGGAGTTGCCGGTATGGCGGGCATGGGTAGCGGAAACGGCGTCCCGGGTGGCGTGATGGGCGGTATCGGTACTGCGCCAACGCCAGTCGTCAAAGTTGCCCCACCTAAAGGGCCGCAGCGTGTTTCGAGCGGTGTCGTGGCTGGTAACAAGCTTTCGGGACAGAATCCTGTTTATCCTCCAATCGCGCGTGCAGCTCACGTTTCGGGTGCAGTTGTTCTGCATGCTGTGATCTCGAAGAGTGGCTCGATTGAGAAGCTAGAGGTTGTCAGCGGTCCGGAGATGTTGCGGTCTGCGGCGGTTTCGGCAGTTCAAGGGTGGCGCTATAAGCCGTACTTCCTGAACGGCGAGCCAACCGAAGTGGATACGCAAATTACCGTCAACTTCAACTTCGGCGGCGGCTAAACCAAGGCCTATCACGCAACAACGTCTCTCGAGGGTCTCCCAAGGGTGTCGAACTTTTGGGGGATTCCCGGGTCAAGATTCTGAAAGTTAGAGTTCTACCCAGGAGGAAATATTCCAGTGATTCTCGCTCATCTAGCAACAACCTTCGCTCACGTTCCCGCTTCCCTCGCCCTCTACTTTGAAGAGGCGCAGGTGAGCTTCAGTGTTATGGGTCTCTGGTCCAACATGGGCTGGCTGGCTCGTTGCGTTGTCATCTTCCTTTTCATTATGTCGATCTGGTCGCTCGCTGTGATCATCGATCGCGCTCTTTACTTCTCTGCAGCCCGGAAGCAGTCTCGTGAGTTTGCCCCGAAGGTTGCCGGTGCGTTGAAGGACGGCCGTCTAGATGAGGCGATCAAGGTTGCGGACCGTTCGAAGAAGTCGCACCTCGCCGAAGTTGTTACGGCTGGTCTACAGGAGTTCCGCAGCTTCGGTTCGGGCGGCACGATCACCGACGAGCAGATTGAGAGCTCCAAGCGCGCACTCGAGCGCTCTGAGGCCATCGTTCACGCCAAGCTGAAGCGCGGCCTAGGCGGTCTGGCTACGATCGGTTCGACGGCACCGTTTATCGGTCTGTTCGGCACCGTTGTTGGTATTTTGAACGCCTTTCAACAGATTGCAACTCAGAAGACTTCTGGTATCGGCGCAGTCGCCGGCGGTATCTCAGAGGCCCTCGTAACAACCGCCTTCGGTTTGCTCGTCGCCATCCCGGCCGTTATGACGTTCAACTACTTCACCGGCAAGGTCGAGGCTTTCGACGTCGAGATGGACAACAGCTCGAGCGAACTGGTCGACTACTTCATCAAGCAGAGCCATCGGTAAGGCTTCGGTCCTGAAAGCGTAAGGCAATTCAGCAGCACTCTGCGAGAATCACAACTCTGACCAGGCCTTCGGACGCCGCAAGCGAACGGCGTTCGAAGGCTGGGCTGGTATCGCAGGAAGAGTAAATACAGCAACCGGACGGAGCATACGTTATGGGTATCAATAAGCGGGATGAAGGCAAGAAGGTCAACTCCAACATCAACGTGACGCCGATGGTGGACGTGATGCTGGTGCTGTTGATCATCTTCATGGTTATCACCCCCATGCTGAATAACAAGGTCAACGTGGACCTTCCGAAGGCTGACGCCGCAGTGGTGATGGAAGATGCCAACAAGGAAGATGCGGTTGTTGTCGCTGTGACACGCGATGGGAGGACATTCCTTGGCGGCGATCAGGTGACTCTCGATGATCTTGGTCCCAAGATCGCAGCGAAGCTGGAGAACAAGACCAGCAAAGAAGTTTTTATGCGCGCGGATATTCGCGCTAACTATGGCAAGGTGATGGATGCGGTTGACGGAATCCGGTCCGCCGGTGTCAGCCAACTCGGCTTGCTTACGGAAAGAACGGACGACACCGGAGCGACGACAACCAAGAAGTAGTAGCCACGCAGGGGCCGGACTCGCATTCTATTGGAGCGGCAGAGTACTAGAGGAGATTGCTATGGGAATGGGTGGTGGAAATACTGGCGGTGCGGTTTCTGAGATCAACGTTACCCCGCTTATCGACGTGCTCCTGGTGCTGTTGATCATCTTCATGGTGATTGTGCCGGTTACGCCTCGAGGCCTGGAGACGTTGGTTCCTCAGCCGCCCAAGGAGCATCACGATGATCCGATCAACGACCGTACGATCGTAGTGCAAGTGTTGTCGAATGGAGCAGCAGCTCCGGCTTATAAGATTAACGACAACACGTTCAACAAAGCTGATATCGAACCGAAACTTGCCGAGATCTTTGCGACTCGACAGGAGAAGGTTATGTTCGTGAAAGGTGATAAAGACCTGGATTTCAGCAAGGTTGCTGAGGTCATCGACTTCGGCCATCAAGCTGGGGTAGATAACATTGGTCTCATCACACCACGGGTAGAAGCAGGACAATAAGTTGAGTAAGTAAAGCTCTCGCGCAGGCGGCGGTCTATATGACTTGCCGCCTTGAGCTTTTTGAGGTGCCGGTAGAGAGCATCCTCGAAGTCTCTGCTTCAGTGAATTTAGCGAGTTGACTCTTTGTGTGTTCCCATATTTCTATTAGAATTTTGTCTTGCTGAATAAGCTGGTACTTGCCAACTTAGGCCACAGACCCGTCCGAACGCTGTTGAGCGTTCTTGCGATCGCCGTCGAGGTGACGATGATCCTGACGTTGGTCGGAGTGAGTCATGGAACGTTGGACCAGTCCGCACAGAGAGCTCGTGGGGTAGGCGCAGACATATGGTTTCGGCCGCCGGGATCTTCGGCAATAGGGCTCAGTTCAGCCCCCATGAGCGACAAAATCCCCGCTTTGCTGATGAAGGAGCCGCACGTCGCTTTTGCGATGGGAACGATGGTTCAGCCCCTCTCGGGGTTTGATGCGATGACAGGCGTCGACCTGGAAGATTTTCGCAGGTTGAACGGCGGATTTCACTTCTTGAAGGGTGGGCCGCTTATCAACGACAACGATGTGATTGTTGACGAATACTACGCGCAACAGAAGAACCTCCATTTAGGTGACACACTCAATCTGGTAAATCACGATTGGAAGCTGGTCGGGATCTTTGAATCAGGAAAGTTATCCCGCATCTGCGTTAAATTGCAAGTATTGCAGTCATTGACCAGCAATCAAGGGCGTCTCAGCCAGATTTTCTTAAAAGTGGACGACCCGAAGCATGCGCAAGCGGTAGTGGATGCGTTGCGAATTAAATACCACGGGTATCAAATTTACACGATGGAAGAATTTACCTCGATGCTTTCCATCAGCAATGTTGGGATGTTGAAGAGTTTTATCGCAGTAGTGATCGGGGTTGCGGTAGTGGTAGGTTTCATCGTTGTGTTTATGGCGATGTATACGGCCGTGCTGGAACGAACGAGAGAGATCGGGATTTTAAAGGCGGTCGGAGGGTCTTCAGGACTGATTCTGAACATTCTGTTTCGAGAGACACTGTTGCTTGCCCTGCTCGGCTCTGCGGTTGGCATTCTACTGACCTATGGGACACAGTGGCTGATGAAACACGCGGTTCCGGCGAGCCTGGTACAAGAGACGGTTTACGACTGGTGGCCGATTGCAGCCGGAATAGCGGTTGCGGGAGCGTTGCTGGGCGCAATCGTGCCCGGCGTCAAAGCGGTGAAGCAGGATGTAACGGAGGCTCTTTCGTATGAGTGAGCCGCCGATCATCGAAGTGCGCGGCCTGACAAAGACCTACCAAGTAGGCGAGGTCGCGGTGCATGCGCTGCGCGGTGTCGATCTGGAAGTCCTAAAGGGCGAATTTGTAGCCATTATCGGCGCTTCAGGCTCGGGCAAGTCGACCCTTTTTCATATCTTAGGGGGGCTCACGCCAATGACATCAGGGACTGTTCAGATCAATGGTCGAGATCTGGCGGGCATGACGAACTCAGAGCGTACAGAGCTTCGTAAGACTACGGTAGGGTTTGTGTTTCAGAAGTACAACTTGTTGCCTACGCTGTCGGCAGAGGACAATATCCGGATTGTGCAATATATTGGCGGCCGGGAGGCTATGTTCTCCCCGTCGTTTCAGGAGATTCTCAAGTTACTTGGAATCACTGACAGAATGAAGCACAAGCCTCGGGCTCTTTCAGGGGGCCAACAACAGCGTGTCGCTATTGCGCGTGGACTCGTCAATTCGCCGGCGATTTTGTTGGCCGACGAGCCAACAGGCAATTTGGACAGTGAAAACTCTGCGGCAGTGCTAAAGCTGGTAAAGGATCTGAATCGCCGGTTGGGGCAGACGATTCTGATGATCACTCATGACGCCGATGCAGCTAACTACGCGGACAGGATCGTCAAAATGAGAGATGGGCGTATAGTTTAGCCACTTTCGTCTGGCCTCCTGGCAGCCAAAACGCATCGTACCTCTGGAGAGCAGTTCGAACTATGCAGAAGCTCTACAGTTGTAGTACAAAAGACCGACATTATTCCGCCTTTTGAGAAGGGGAAAGAAAGCTGCTCTAGTCACGTTAGGACATATACCATTACAATCAAGCGAACGCCGAAACTTGGTTAGATTGTTTTCCCTGGTCTCTGCAATAGAAACTCGCGCCCATTTGAAGGAGATGATTCGCCCAATGAAATTCACCGCACGGATTCCGGTTACGGCTGCTCTGCTGGCGCTGCTGCTTATCACTGCAACCGGGTGTAATCGCCTGAAAGCTCGGGACCAGCTAACTAAGGGAGTGCAGGCATTTAAGAATGCACAATACGAAGCGGCTGTAGACCACTTCCAGAATTCAATTGCGCTTGATCCCAATTACGAAGACGCGAAACTATATCTGGCCACTGCGTATTCTTATCAGGTGGTGCCAAATCTGGATACGCCGGAGAATCTTGCGATCGCACAGAAGGCTCTGGATGGCTTCAATGCTGTGCTGGCGAAAGATCCCAACGATCTGACCGCGTTAAAACAGATCGCCTCGATCAATCGCAATATCAAGAAATTTGATGTTGCGAAGGAGTACGAGAAGAAGGTAATCGCGATTGCGCCGAACGATCCGGAAGCTTACTACACGGTTGGTTTCGTGGACTGGACGCTGGCTTATAAGAACGCGATTACGATTCTTGCGGCTGATGGACTGACGGATCAGGGCGATGGCAACCCCAAGAAGAGCAAGGGGGCATGTCAGAAGCTGCAGGCTGCTAACACCGATCTGGTGAATGAGGGATTGCAGTATCTGAATAAGGCTGTCGAGCTGAACCCGACCTATGACGACGCCATGCAGTATCTGCAGCTGACCTATCGTCGCAAGGCGGATCTGGAGTGCGGTGATGAACCTGCTCGTAAGGCTGATATGGCCCAGGTTGATTCCTGGATCCAGAAGGCCATGGGCGCTCGCAAGGAAAATGAGCTGAAGAAGGAAAAAGCGACGCAGGGCGGCGTTTCGATGCAATAGCCGCTTTTCTATGCCGCAATATTTGAGGCCTCCTGGAATGGAGGCCTCTTTTGCGTTTAGTCGTTCTGTTTGAGAGGGCGCGCGGACCTGTTGTCTGCGATAGAATGGCCGCTTGCGACGGTCGATAAAAAAAGTGTTGATTGCGAATCGCGGCGAGATTGCGCTGCGCGTGATTCGCGCGTGCCGGGAGGTGGGGGTGGCCACGGTGGCGGTGTATTCCGATGCAGACCGGGGGGCATTGCATGTACTGCATGCGGATGAGGCGTATCGACTGGGACCGGCACCGGCGGGGGAAAGTTATCTGCGGGGAGATCTGATCCTGGAGGTGGCGCGACGGACGGGAGCAGATGCGGTGCATCCGGGGTATGGGTTCCTGTCGGAGAATGCGGAGTTCGCCGAGGCGTGTGCGGAAGCGGGGGTGACGTTCATTGGGCCTCCGGCTGGTGCGATGCGGGTGTTGGGGTCGAAGACGAGGGCCCGGCGGGCAGCGGATGTGGCAAGGATGCCGCGTGTTCCTGGGAGTGTGACGGGGTTGGCGGATGTGGCCGAGGCTGTGCGTGTGGCCGCTGGGATCGGGTATCCGGTGATGCTGAAGGCTGCGGCTGGTGGCGGTGGGAAGGGGATGCGGGCAGTGATGCGGGCGAAGGATATGGCGTCGGCGTTTACGGCAGCGAGCAGCGAGGCGGAGCGGAGCTTTGGATCCGGTGAGGTTTACCTGGAGAAGCTGATCGAGCGGCCTCGGCATATCGAGATCCAGTTGATGGCGGATGAGCATGGGAACTGTCTGTATCTGGGTGAGCGCGAGTGCTCGGTGCAGCGGCGGCACCAGAAGGTGATCGAAGAGGCTCCTTCGGCGGTGGTGAGCGAGGATCTGCGGCGGAGGATGGGCGAGGCGGCGGCTCGGCTGGCGCTTTCGGCTGGTTATGTGAACGCGGGGACCGTCGAGTTCCTGGTGGATGATGCAGAGAACTTCTACTTCCTGGAGATGAATACGCGTTTGCAGGTGGAGCATCCTGTGACCGAGATGGTGACTGGGTTGGATCTGGTGCATCTGCAGCTGCGTGTGGCGATGGGAGAGCCTTTGCCGTTGAAGCAGGAGGATGTGCGGCTGCGCGGTCATGCGATTGAGTGCCGGATCTATGCGGAGGATCCGGAGAATCATTTTTTCCCTTCGCCGGGGTTGATTACGCGGCTGATTCAGCCGAGCGGGCCGGGGATTCGCGAGGACTGCGCGGTGTATGAGGGTTGGAATGTCCCGCTCGACTATGATCCGATGCTGTCGAAGCTGGTGGCGTTTGCGCCGACGCGGGAGCAGGCGATCGACCGGATGCTGCGGGCGCTTGAGGAGTATGTGATTGGCGGGATCAAGACCAATATCGGGCTGTTCCGGCGGATTCTGATGGATGAAGATTTTCGTGCGGCACGGATCGATACGGGTTATTTGGAGAGGCTGCTCGCTGAGGGAGCGGCTCCGGTTGTTGAGGATGTTCCGGAGGACGTGGTGGCGCTGGCTGCGGCGCTGGCTGCGGCGCTGTTTGCGGCTTCTGCGCGGCGTGAGACGGTGGGGGCGCCGGTTGTTTCTGAGGAGAGCCGGTGGGCCGTGGCGGGACGGCGGGAGGGGTTGCGTCTGTGACGGTTTGGCTTGAGGTTGGCGGAGAGAAGAGAAGGGTTGAGCTTCCTGCGGAGATCGGCGGGGCTATGGAGTGTTCGGTCGATGGGCGGCCGATTGTCGCTGATGTGAAGGTGTTACAGGCTGGGGTGCTTTCGCTGGTGATTGATGGTCGGCAGTACCGATGTGTTCTTGATGGTGATGGGGTGGTAATTGGTGGCCGGCGGTATGGATTTGAGGTGGTGGATCCCCGGTCGTTGCAGGGACGTCGCGGGGCGGGTGCGGGGGCTGATGGTCCTCGGTCGGTGAAGGCTCCTATGCCGGGCCGGGTGGTGCGGACGCTGGTTGCGGTGGGTGATGAGGTAGAAGAGGGGCAGGCGCTCATCGTGATTGAGGCGATGAAGATGCAGAATGAGTTGAAGTCGCCCAAGACTGGCCGGGTGGGGAAGATTGCGGTTGATGTGGGAGATGCGGTCGGGTCCGGCGATGTGTTGGTCGTTGTGGAGTAGCAGAACGTCCGTCTCCCATAGCGGGCTGTGATCATCACTTTTTGGCCATCTCTTTTGATATACCCCTCCCCCCTCCCCCTAAGGGGGTATTTTGGAAGCAAAGTATTTAGAATCATCGACTTGCAGGTGGTTGGTGTCTGCAAAATATTGATTCCACGTGACTTACCCGCAAAATATTACAAATAAATGGGTTACGCGCCGAACGATAAAGGCGGTAATTATATAGTTTACAAATCAAGATGATTAGCCTAGTATAAATCCTATGAAAGCCCCTAAGACACTTCAGGAAGCCATAATCCACTTCTCCGATGCCGATAACTGCATTGAATTCATGAAGTTTCATCGCTGGCCGGATGGTGTTGTGACCTGTCCGACCTGTGGCCGCAAGGATGTTTCGTTCCTCACCACCCAGAAGAAATGGCAGTGTAAGAGCGCACATGCGAAACGGCAGTTTTCGGCCAAGGTAGGAACCATCTTTGAAGACTCCCCGCTGGGCCTTGAGAAGTGGCTTCCCGCCGTGTGGCTCATTACCAACTCCAAGAATGGCGTTAGCTCCTGCGAGATTGCTCGGTCGCTCGGCGTCACCCAGAAGACCGCATGGTTCATGCTTCATCGCATCCGTTACGCGATGAAGGCCGATCCGTTCGGACATATCGGCAAGCTTGGTGGCCCCGATGGTGCGCCCGTAGAGGTAGACGAAGCGTTCTTTGGTGGCGCCTTGGAGAACATGCACAAGAGCCGTGCGAAGAAGATGCGCGAGACCCGCGCGGATGCCAGTCCCGAAGAATACTTCACCCGCTACGCCAACAAGACTGTCGTCATGGGCATGTACGACCGCGAATCCCGCGAGGTTCGGGCTAAGGTCGTGCCGAATGTGAAGCGTGAGACTTTGCAAAACGAAATCCTCAAAAATGTGAAGTACGGTTCAAAGGTCTTTACCGACTCTGCTGTCGCTTACAACCGAACTGGCTGGCACTACATTCATGAAACCGTGAATCACGCTGAGACCTACGTCAATGGTGAGGTTCATACAAACAGCCTTGAAAACTTCTGGAGCTTGATGAAGCGGAACCTCTCAGGAACTTACGTTGCTGTGGAGCCATTCCATCTTGACCGCTACCTTGACGAACAAATCTTTCGCTTCAACAACCGTAAAAATAAAAGTGATGCAGACCGCTTCTCTAAGGCTCTGTCGCAAGTGGTGAATCGCCGTCTCACTTATGCCGAGGTCACCGGCAAGGTGAGGGAAACGAAGTTCTAATCCCTTTCGGAAGCAGCGCGGCCCGAAGAGGCGTTCTTAGGTGGACGGCCTCTCCCTCGCTTGCCTGATCGTTGCGCTTCTAGTTCACGTTCGCGCTTCTCCGCTTCCATAGCCATCTTCACCGAGTTGGGATCGGCCCGCAGTATCGTCGTCATCGCCTGGCTGAATTCCTGAAATTCTTTGTTTGGCTTCACGCTTCTTCACCGCCTTCCACTTTTTACCAAGATTCGTATATCGGACGCCCTCGCTTACAAACTCCGTTATCAATTCATCGTCGCAAAGAGCGCGGAGCATTTTGTAGCGAGGGTTTCTACGCAGTGCATTCCAAATCTCAGGATCGCTATTCGATATACCCTGCCATTCAGCATAAGCAAGCATATCGGCGCATTGAAGAATAGGGTGATCTGCCTTGCCGCCAAGCCCAGCGGTCAGGATTCTTAGGTCATACATTATCTTGTCTTTGAATAGTTCCCTAAGCCTGTCTGGAAGGTCGCGTAATCCGGCGAGAATGTTGGAAACTTGAGTCGAATTACGATGCCCATCCTCAATGAGGATATTGAATTCTGGTTTGATCCCCAATTCTTGGCAAACTGCATAGGCTCCCATCAGAGCCATATTTACGGCAAAGCCATAAGCCGTTCCGTGACGGGAACGAAATGTTTGAGTGGTGAGCCGGTCGTATTTGCTGATGCTGATCCGTACTGTGATCCCGGCAATTAGCCGGTCATGGATGAACCCGCACAGATCGCCAAGTAGCTTTGAACGCTCACTTCGCTTGAGATTGGCTTTCGTGAATATGCCACCCTCATAGTTCCCGAAGTCTTTCGAATGAAAGAACGGCAACCCCTCGGGAAGACGCTTACTCCAAGACTTCTTTAGCTTTTTGGCTTGCTTTATTATGCCGAGCTGCACGGAGACGAGAAGATCGTCACCGCTGCCGCCCTCGTCGAATCCTAAGTCAATTGCCACTAGACAAGACTCCTCATCCCACCAAGAAGGATCGTTATCAGCATCCACCTTATTCGATGATTCGTCAAGTATATATTTACAATAAAGGCCGCCAAAGTTGAGGTTTCCATCCGCCGCTGTTTGGACGGCAATTTTCACTGGTGTTTTGACCATCTTCACCGTATTGATGTATTTCGTCGCGAAGAGTAGCGGGGAAACGAATCGCAATTCCCAACGGGCTTATGTTAGTTACGCGGGGACGGGATTGGGCGCGAGGATGGTCCAGGGTCAGCCGATCGCGTCGAGCCCATGGACCGGACAACAAATCTTTCTTAGTTTTGCCAATAGTGGCGATACCCCGGCTCGGAAAGCGGTCATAAGGACCAATGTTCAAGATTGGCCGGAGGATTTGCCTGAAGGGTACGACTTTCCGTTGGATCCTAAGAAGGTTGAAGCTGTAATTGGACCCAAGGCTAACTACGCGACCGAAATGGTCATCGACAAAGAAAAACTCGACCAAAACGCCCATGCGAAGGGACGTATATTCATTTGGGGCGATGTTATGTACCGAGACATTTTTCCGGATGACCCCGCAAGACTCAGTGAGTCTTGCATTGAGATAACCTATCTCACCGTCGGGTGGGTAAACCCACCCGCTGACAAGTCCCTCGCTACGGATATCGACGCACCGAACACTCAACTCGTTGGGTTTCAGTCGAATGCCTGCAAGCAACACAACTGCTATGACAAAGACTGCAAAGACTACGACGATAGAGTAAAAGACATGCAGTAGTCGTGCGTAGCTGTTCCAAGAAGCGCCTGCCCTGTCACGGTATCCCCATTTTCTCTTCGGGGTACCTGTGTCAAGTATGTTATTACTCTTATTTTCATTTGGTTTCTTGGTAGGTCGGGCTAAAATGCGAAGCGCATTCCGCCGAACGGACCGGCCTTTACGATCGCTCCAGTTGGAGTTCCCCTGACATCATTCAGATATCGGGGGCTGCGAATTAAATGTTCGCGAATGGTGACGACCTCCGAGACTGCTGTTGCAAATCAGGAGGTCGACGAGAATGCAGGTGCCGGAGGTGAAGATGATGTAGCTGCCGGAGACGGCTGACGCTCCGTTGTAGGGTACGGTTGTTGTTCCGGCGTTAGGGAGGTTTCGGTCCAGATTACTGCGCCGGTGGTGAGGGAGTAGATGGAGTTAGAGTCGAGGGTAAGAAGCCGCTGGCGAGCTGTGGGTAGCTTTGCCCACTGGATTACAAAGGCCTACATGAAGCGTCATTCTTCTTGAGAAGATTGTTTTCTGCTGGGGGCTCTTTTTCCGGTTTCTATTGGGTGTCTGGCGGGGTGGGCTAGAATGCGGAGACAATTGAAACCGAGATGTGCTGCGATCAAAGTGACGGTGTGAGGAGAGTCTATGAGCGACGTTGTGGCGATGGATGCAGAGAGTGGGCAGCCTGGTTTGAGCCAGGTGGAGCGGGTGGTGGATACGTTCGTCGCGCCCACGAAGACGTTTACGGATATCTTGCGAAACACGAGCTGGTGGCTGCCGTTTTTGCTGGCGGTGGTGGTGTCGATCGGGGTGACGTTCACGATCGACAGGCAGGTTGGGTTCGGCCGCGTGGTGGAGAACGTGATTCTGGATAGCCCGAAGCAGCAGGAGCAGATGCAGAGCCTGCCGGAGGATCAGCGGGCGGCACGAATGAAGGTCATGGCGTCGGGATATAAGTATGTGTCGTATGCGACGCCGGTGATTATTCTGCTCATCTCGGCGATTGGGGCGTTGATCAACTGGGCGAGTTTCAATTTTGGGCTCGGCGCGAAGACTACGTTTGTGCAGATGTTCTGCGTGTGGATGTATGCGTCGCTGCCGAGGCTGTTGAGTGGGTTGTTGACGATAGTGACAGTTGTCTTTGGCGGGAATGCGGAGAGTTTTAATCTGAAGAATGCGGTGGGAACGAATCCCGCTTACTTTATGCCGGATGCGGCGCCGTGGTTGAAGACCGCGTTAAGTTTTTTTGATGTGATCGGGATCTGGAATGTGGTGCTGCTGGTGATCGGGACTTCCATTGTTGCCAAGGTGAGCCGCGGGAAGGCCGCGGCCGTGGTGGTGGGGTGGTGGGTGCTGATCTTTATTCTGAGTGTGGCGTCGGCGGCTATGACGAGCTAGGGCTGTAGCGAGAAGCTTGGCTAAGGCAGACGGCTGAAATTGGGTGAGAGCATTGGCGGTGAAGAGAAGATGCAGGTCCTTCGACTGCGCCTGTCGCGATAAAAACTGCGACAGGCTTCGCTCAGGATGACACCTTCTCCGTGAGATCAACTGCGGATGACACCTTCTATGTGGAGGAACAGCCAGCGACTCAGTTTGATAGCCAGCGACTCACCTACATGTTGATAGAGCTTAGGGCTGCGTGGGTGGTTCGAGGGAAGAGAAGGTGGAGGCGGGCAGGTTTGCGCCGTTGAAGAGGTTCGCCTGGGGGAAGTTAGGCCAGGCGTAGCGGACGTACTGAGGGTTGGGGATCGAGGGGTTGGAGACCGTGACGGTGTCGCCCCCTGCTGCGTGATCGATGTGGGCGTTGGCGCGGAGGAAGACGCGGTCGGAGCCAGCGACTTCAAAGCCTTCGAGGGCGCCGTTTTTCGCGTGAAGGCCTGCGGCGTCTTCGAACCAGAGGTGCATGGCACCCTTGTCTGGGTAGGCGAGGCGAAAGAGTGGGCCGGAGGAAGGGATGTCTTCGTTGTAGGCGATGTTCCGTGCCAGGAGGGAGAGGCGCTCGCCTACGGCTTGCTTGTTGGCGGGGTGGACGTTGTGCTCGTTGCCGATGTCGATGGTGACGGCCATGCCGGTGTTGGAGAGAGAGAGGGTTTTGCGCTGGGCGTCGCGGAGTTCGCCCCAGCTTTCTTTGGGGGTGCTGGCGAAGGCGGAGATCTGGACGAAGAGAAAGGGGAAGTTGCCCTGGGCCCAATGCTGGCGCCAGTCCTGGATCATTGCGGGGAAGAGTTTGTCGTAGAGGCCGGCGGTATTGAGGGCGGAGTTGGCTTCGCCCTGGTACCAGATGACGCCCTTGATCGGGAGAGGAGTGAAGGGGGCGATCATGGCGTTGTAGAGGGCAGCGGGCTGCCAGGAGTCGGGGTTGGCATGCCAGTCCCGGTTAGGAGTGGTGGGTTTACCTTCAGCGCGGAGCTGCTTGTCGATGGCGTCCAGGCGGATCTCGGTAGCCTCGTGGTCGGATCTTTCGGCGCGGGCTGCGAAGACGGGCATGAGGGAGGCGTTGGAGCCGAGAGTGTCCATGCTGGTCCAGGCTTCGGCGGGAGTGCCGCCCCAGGTGGAGTCGATGAGGCCGATAGGGATGTGCAGCTGCTTGTCAGCGAGGGCCTTTTGCAGATCGCGCGCGAAGAAGTAAGCGACGGCGGAGAAGTCCTTTGCGGAGGCTGGAGTGCAGACGGACCAGCCAGTGGTGGCGCGGATATCTTCGCGGGGATATTCGGCGGAGTCTCTTTCGATCAGGAGGAGGCGAATGTCGGGGAAGTTGGCAGCGGCGATCTCTTTGTCGGCGTCCTCGATTTGGGTGCTGGGACCAAAGCCGGAGAGAGGCATCTCCATGTTGGACTGGCCAGAGGCAAACCAGAGATCGCCGAGGAGGATGTCGTTATACGTAATGGTGTTGGTGCCTTGGATGGTGAGGGTGTAGGGGCCACCGGCGGGTTGTGCGGGGAGGTAGATGCTCCAGCGGCCGGTGGCGCCAGTAGTGGTGGTGTTGGTGAGGTCGTGGAAGGTGGCAGTGATGGACTCGCCGGGTGTGGCGTTGCCCCAGAGATGGATGGGCATGTCGCGCTGGAGGACCATGTGGCTGGAGAAGAGTTTGGGGAGAGAGACTTCGGCTTGCGCGGTGAGGGTTGCAGTGAGAAGGCAGAGGGTGAGGCAAAGCTTCATGGAGGGTCTCCGACTACTTTTATAGCTTGAACCGCGATTGTTTTGACGAGGACAGGGTGAGGAAGGTTTCGGTGGAGCGAAGCGGGTCTGTGTGGGGCTTGCGGTAAGACTCCGTGCGAGTGCCTGATGCCAGCGCGAAAACAACGCAACAAGCCTATCCAAAAGAGGAAGAGGCCCGGCTTTTGCCGGGCCTCTTTGAGTTGGATTGGTGCGGATTATTCGGTCCAGCGTTTGAAGACGAGGGAGCCGTTGGTGCCGCCGAAGCCGAAGGAGTTCGAGAGTGCGTAGTCGATCTTAGCGGGCTGGGGCTTGTTGGGCACGTAGTTGAGGCGGCACTGCGGATCGAGCTCGACGATGTTCATTGTGGGAGGTGCGATCTGGTGCTGCATGGCGAGGATGGTGATGCCGGCTTCAAGGCCGCCAGCGCCGCCGAGGAGGTGGCCGGTCATGGATTTGGTGGAGCTGACCAGGAGTTTGCCGCCTGTTGCGTGCTCGCCGAAGACGTTCTCGATTGCTTTGGACTCGAGGGCGTCGCCGAGAGGCGTCGAGGTGGCATGGGCGTTGACGTAGTCGATCTGGTCCGGTTCAAGGCCTGCGACCTTCAGGGCGTGCTTCATTGAGCGGTAGCAGCCTTCGCCTTCGGGAGCCATTCCGGTCATGTGGAAGGCGTCGGCGGAGAGGCCGTAGCCGAGCACTTCAGCCAGAATATTTGCGCCACGTGCCTTGGCAAACTCAAGCTCTTCAAGGATGAGAATGCCCGCGCCTTCGCCGACTACGAAGCCGTCGCGATCCTTGTCGAAGGGGCGGCTGGCGTGCTCGGGGTCGTCGTTGCGGGTGGAGAGTGCCCGCATCGCGGCGAACCCGGCCACACCCAGCGGCGTGATGGAGGCTTCCGTGCCGCCCGCGATCATGGCGTCGGCATCGCCGCGCTGGATGATGCGAAAGGCGTCGCCAATAGCGTGCGCCGAGGTGGTGCAGGCTGTCGCCGTCGCCTCATTCGGTCCGCGCGCGCCGTACTTGATCGAGACGTGGCCCGCAGCCAGGTTGATGATCGAGCCGGGAATGAAGAACGGTGAAACCTTGCGTGGGCCGCCGCTGAGCAGGTTCGAATGCTCCCGCTCGATGACATCGAAGCCGCCGATGCCGGAGCCGATGTGAACGCCAACCATATCGCGGTTCTCGTCCGTGACCTGGAGGCCGGAGTGAGCCATCGCCTCGGCCGATGCAGCCAGGGCAAAGTGAATAAAGCGGCCCATCTTGCGGGACTCTTTTTTCTCGACGAAGAGGAGAGGATCAAAGTCCTTGACCTCGGCGGCGAATCGGACTGGATGGCCGGTGAGATCGAATGCTTTGATCTCTGCCATACCGCTACGCCCAGCCATGAGGCCTTCCCAAATCTCAGGGGCGGTTTTGCCGACCCCGCAGACAAGGCCAAGGCCGGTGACAACTACGCGACGATGCTCCATTGTTTACTTGGCCTTCTGGTTCTTTTCGATATAGTCGACGGCGTCTTTGACGGTCTTGATCTTCTCGGCATCCTCGTCGGGGATTTGGATGTCAAAGGCTTCTTCGAATTGCATGACTAGCTCGACGACGTCGAGGGAGTCTGCGCCGAGATCTTCCTGAAAGCTTGCGCCCGGGGTGACTTCCGCTTCATCCACCTGAAGCTGCTCGACAATAATCTGCTTTACCTTCTCGTCTACTGCTGCCATTGCGTTCTCCTGTTTACGTCTGGAATCTGAAGCCTGATGTTTTGTCGCTATGAGGTCGACACGGCCAATCTCAAGCATACTGAGCGCCTCAGTGAGTGTAAAGCAAAGGGCGGGCTCGGTGTTGGGCAGGGTAAGGGGAGATTTTTAGTCCTCGTCGCTGGAGGCGGCCAGAAGCGGGGCAACACTGGCGATGTCTTCAAAGCCGATCAGGTTGGATATGGGAGTGCCGTTGTCGATAGAGGAGACGTTTTTGAGGGCCTTGTTGATCGCCCGCGTGCGGACGCCGAGCTTCTGAATCGTGCTCTGTACCGTTCCAACCTGATCTTCGACCTTCTGCATCAGGCCGCCGTAGGTCTCGAACTCCTTTTTGGCGCTGGAGAGGACGCGCCAGACCTCGTCGCCCTTCTTCTGAATGGCCAGAGTGTGAAAGCCCATCTGGAAGCTGGTAAGAATTGCCATAAAAGTCGACGGCCCGGCGATGGTGACGCGGAAGCTGGACTGTATCTCGGACTGCAAGCCTGGGCGCCGGACGACCTCCGCATAGAGGTTCTCCGTCGGCAGAAACATGATCGCGTGGGGCATCGTAATAGGCGGGTCGATGTACTTGTCGCAGATGCGTTTCGCTTCGGAGCGGATGCCACGCTCAAAGGCTCGGCCTGCCGCGGCGATCTCTTCGACGGTTCCGGTCTCATAGGCGTGTTCCAGCCGCTCCCAATCTTCTTTGGGAAACTTGGCGTCGATCGCGAGCAGCGTGTAGCTCTCGGGACCCGTCTGGCCGTCACCGGAAGGAAACTTGAGAGCGTATTCAACGGACTCAAGCGTCCCCTGTTTAATGCGGGCGTTTTTGATGTACTGCTCAGGAGAGAACATCTGCTCAAGCTGCTGGCCGAGCTGAAACTCGCCCACAACGCCGCGCGATTTGACGTTCGAGAGAACCCTCTTCAGATCTCCCACGCCGGTCGCAAGCTCCTTCATCTCACCCAGGCCCTTCTGCACCTCACCGAGGTGCGTCGTCACCTGGCCGAAGGATTCCGTAAGCCGGGTCTGGAGCGTGGCATGCAGCTTTTCGTCAACAGTAACCCGCATCTCCTCGAGCTTTGCGGTATTTGCGTCGTTGAGCTTCGAGAGGCGGTCTTCGACGGTGAAGCGTAGTTTTTCCTGCTGGTCGTTGGCCTCGCCGGAGAGCTCGTTCAGGCGGCTATGCAGGGCCTCGCGAGCCTCGATCTGATTGCGGTTAACCTCGCCGATGAAGTAAGTGAGGCGCTGAGCGATTGCGTCCAGATTCTGCTGAACCGCAGTTCGGAGGACCTCGTCGGAGGCCTTGTTGTCACTGCGAAAGGCGTTGAGGCCGTTCTGCAACAGCCCGCTAAGTTCGGCGATGGTGGCGGTAATCTCGGTGCGCAGGCTGGTGAAGTCTGCCGCTGCGGCTTCTCGGGTGCGGCGGCCCTCGTCGGCAGCATCGGTGCGCAGATGGGCCAGTTCGCTGCGGATATGACGGTCGAGCGCTTCATTTCGGGCATCGAGGCGGGTCAGTTGGTCGGGAAGCTGGGTCAGACGTGGGTCCGTCGCGGGCGCTTGTTGCTTGCGAAGCAGAAGGAGGATGAGACAGATCAGATTGGCGGCGGCGAGGGCAAGCAGGGCTGCGAGCATATTCGTATTTCCTTCTCCCTCTCAGGATACCCCGCGCATCAAAATAAGGCTCTGGAAAATAGGAAAAATGGGAGATGCGATAAATCTGCATCCAACGGCTCAGGTTGGAGGTATTGCCAAACCGGCACGTAAATTTTTCGTGAACAACAGGGGGACTCAAATGGCAGATGCTTTGAAAGACCAGGGATACGACGAGCTCTTACGCAACATTGGGCCAGACGCGACGGCGATGTTCGATAACTCTGCCGGTAATCCAACCGAACACGACAGCAGCGAAGCTACCAACGCCGCGACTGCTGGGAACGGTGACGACGAGGATCTGGAAGAGGATGATGACGATGCCGCAGAAGAAGAAGAGGATGATGAAGACAACGAAGAAGAAGACGTGGAGGATGAAGCGGGCGTGTGAGATGGTGTCTGTGATGCTGTGCCATCAATCGAAAAGTTGAGGAGTAAGAATGCCGATTACGAACTACAGTGTGTTGGCCGGGAAGCCGACAGCGGGAAAAGTTGTGACTGGGTCGAGCACGCATTATCAGGTTACGATGCAGGCTTCGGGTGGGCCGTTTACGGTTGCGGTGAATATTCAGTCGGTCGATGGCTCCGAGGTGTTGTACGACATCGTCGAAGACTTTACGCCACCGGATTTAGCTGGGTTGCAGGCGCTGCCGTTGGGGATGACGGCGCTCACGAGTGAGCCGGGTGGGCTGGCGCTGGACTTTGTGCGGAGTACCGTCAACGGCGTGCCCATGATTACGAAGGCGCAGATGACCCTGCTGCCAAAGGCAAGTGCAAAGGCGAAGGGCGCGAGCGCGGAGGAGCAGATGGTGCAGCGAGCGCGTGCGAAGGCGCTCGAGAATGCCGTGGTGACGCTGCTGAATATGACGGTTGCGGATAAGGATGGCGTGATCTACGCGTTTGGGAGTTCGTTTGCCGATTCGGGGAAGGTGGATGGGATTCACGACATTCATATGAATCAGGGGAATCCGGTGGGTGGTGCGGGCGGCGGTTTTAGCGGGGATAACGGCGTGTGGCAGGATGGGGCGCTATTTATCAATCTGCCTTCGCAGGGTACCTGGACGGCGGTGTTTATTGCGTTCCAGACGGAGAGCTGGAGTACGGATTCGGCTGGGAACCCGGTTTAGAAGCCTGTGTCCTGCCGGACGGGGCCACTGCGCGTGGGGAGGTCACTTCGTGACTTGTGTACCTATTTTTTGCGGGATTAAGGATGTCGTCCTCCCGTTGCTCGGAGATGATTTTTAGAGGGCGGCTAGGATCTGGTCAGCGATCGCGGCGGCTTCTACTGCGGGACGAACGTCGTGGGTGCGGAGGATGTGGGCTCCGGCGAGGATGGCGGCTACATTGGCGGCGGTGGTGGCGTGGAGGCGGTCGTCCATAGAAGGGGTTGCGCCTTCGAGGAGAACCGAGAGACTGGGGTGCTGGGAGATGGTGCGTGCGAGGAAGCTTTTGCGGGAGACGCCTGCGAGGAGCGGCAGGTTGAATCGTTGGAGTTCGTCGAAGTGCGCGAGGAGTGAGTAGTTTTCGTCGAGACGCTTGCCGAAGCCGAAGCCTGGGTCGAGGACGATTTTGTTTCGAAGGATGCCGGCGGCAGTGGCGGCTTCCAGGCGTTCGGTGAGATCGCTGAGGATCAAGGGTAGGACAGCTTCGGGTGTGAGTGGCGGGAGATTTGGCCAGTCTTGCGGACGACCGCGGGTGTGCATGAGGATGGCTCCGCAGCCTGACTGGGCGCAGGATTTTGACATGTCTGGATCCCAGAGGTGGCCGCTGACGTCGTTGATGATTTCGGCTCCGGCTTGGATGGCGCGGTGGGCGGTGGCGGCGTGAAAGGTGTCGACGGAGAGGATGGTGGTGGGCTTTTCTTTGAGGATGGACTCGAGGACGGGGAGGATGCGGGATTGCTCTTCGTCTGGGGTGAGAGGCGCGGCGTTGGGGCGGGTGGACTCGCCGCCGATGTCGAGGATGTCGGCGCCCTCTTCGAGGAGCTTGAGGGCTTGGGCTACGGCTCGTTCGGGGGCGTGCTGCGGGGAGTAGAAGTGGCCTCCGTCGGAGAAGGAGTCGGGTGTGACGTTGAGGATGCCCATGATGATGGTTCGCTTGCCCAATGCGAGGGTGCGGGTGCGGAGATGCCAGTCGTAATGGCTGCGGGGCGTGAAGGGCATGAGTGATTTTAGCTTTGTCCTGCCGGACGGGCCCACTGCGCTCGGCCACCCCACAAACGAAGACCTGTTTGTGGGGACCCCGGTTGGGGCGGCCACTTCGTGGCGTGTGTACCTTGTCTTGCAAGATGCGTAAAGCTTGTGGTCCTCCCGTTGGTCGGAGTGATTCTTCTCTAAGAAATGCAGGATGCTAGACTGCGCGGATGGTCAGGCTTTCGAGGTGGGGTTCGGTTTGTTTGGTGGGCGCGGCAGCGTGCGCTCAACTGCTTGGTGCGCAGACTAAAAACGTTGGGTGTGACGGGGCAGTAGTGTTGAAGGCTGGACGTGGTGGGCCTTGTACGCCGCTGGCGCAGACGATTGCCGGTTTGCTGGACGACGGGGCAGTGGCGCGGGATCACTGGGGAATCGCTGTGATTGGGATGGATGGTGGGCCGATCTATTCGTTGAACGAGGGTCAGTTGTTTCAGCCGGCGAGTAACGCGAAGTTGTATACGACAGCGGCGGCGATGGCTTTGTTGGGAGGGAAGGCTACTTATTCGACGAAGGTGTTGGCGCGTGGGATTTTTAGCGATGGCGGCAAGTTGGCGGGGCATCTTGTGTTGGTTGGGAGTGGTGATGCGAATCTGTCTGGACGGGTGTTGCCTTATGTTGCGCCGGTGCCGGGGCAGAAGGAGGATGCGGAGGAGTCGGGACCTGCGCCGTTGCGATACCTGGAGGAGATGGCGGATCGGATCGCTGCGACGGGGTTGAAGAGTGTGGAGGGGGATGTGATTGGGGATGACACGGTTTTTCCGTGGGAGCCTTATGCGCAGGATTGGGCGATCGATGATGCGGTTTGGGGATATGGTGCGCCTGTTTCGGCTTTGTCGATTAGTGATAATCAAATCAAGGTGACGGTGACGCCTGGGGATTTAGTGGGTGCGCCTGCGAGTGTGGTGGTCGATTCGACGGTGCCTTACTACACGATGGATGTTGCCGTGACGACGGGAGCGCCGAAGAGCGGGAGTACGGTGCAGATGGAGCGTGCTCCGGGGTCGAAGGTGTTGAGGATTTATGGAACGATTGGTTTGCATGCGCAGCCAGATGTAGAGGAGATTGCGATTCAGGACCCGGCGGAGTACGCGGCTGTCGCGTTGAAGGGAATGCTTGAGGAGCGCGGGATTCATGTGAGTGGAGTGGCGAAGGCGCGGCATCGGGTGCTGATGGATACGGAGAGTTTTAGTCGTGAGTCGGGTGCGGTGGTGGATGTTGCGGCTAAGAACGTATCGTCACAGCAGAGGATCGAGCCGCCGGATGATGCGGCGTTCGGCGCTGCAGTGGCGGCTGAAGAGAGAACACTTGCTACTCATATGTCTGCGCCTCTCTCTGAGGATGTGGTGGTAACGAATAAGGTGAGTCAAAATTTGCATGCTGAATTGCTGCTTCGACAGTTGGGATTGGCGCGGGGGCGAGATGGGACGATTGCTCAGGCGGCGCTGGTGATGCGGCAGTTTCTTGTGAATGCGGGGATTGATAAAGATGACTTTGTGTTCTTCGATGGATCGGGATTGAGTGGGCATGATCTGGTAACACCGCGAGCGACGGCGCGGTTGCTGCAGTATGCGAGTGGGCAGACTTGGTTTGCGGATTGGAGGAGCAGCCTGCCGGTGGGTGGCGTGGATGGGTCGTTGGACGCGCGGTTTACGAAGGGGCCGCTGAAGGGAAAGGTGTTTGCGAAGACGGGGACGCTGGGAGAGGCGCGGGCACTGAGCGGGTATGTCGAGTGCGCGAGTGGGCGGACGGTGATCTTTTCGATCATGGTGGGGAATCATCTGCCGCAGGTGCACGCAGACCGGGATGTGATGGACAGGATCGTTGAGGCGATTGCGGCAGCGAATTAGCGTCTTCGCGGACACGCGACGCGATCCAGAATTAGAACACTTAGAATAGAGAGATGCAGAGTAGCCGATCGCCGGTGATTCAGGCCGTCAATACGTGGGGCAGTTGATGGATGCGACGACCCTGCAAGTACTGATTGTGATTTTTTTTGCTACGCTGTTCCGGTCAGCGTTTGGGTTTGGCGAGTCGCTGATCGCCGTTCCATTGCTCGCTCTTTTTATCCCGCTGAAGGTGGCAACGCCGCTTGCTGTACTGGTGTCGATTACGATCGCTGCGGTAGTGGTGG
>Ga0302220_10000726_pt1 | contig 27005 bp, 25 predicted proteins | sample II_Palsa_E1_3_FD_194572 | JGI IMG/M metagenome (GOLD analysis project Ga0302220, IMG submission 194572) | Peat permafrost microbial communities from Stordalen Mire near Abisko, Sweden - II_Palsa_E1_3 | ecosystem: Environmental > Terrestrial > Soil > Palsa > Peat permafrost | place: Sweden...
AGTTGAAGGCGCAAGCCAGCATCCAGGGCGACACCGTACGCGTGACCAGCAAGGACCGCGACACCCTGCAGCAGATCATTGCGCTGCTGCGCGGCAAGGATATCGGCGTCGACCTCCAGTTCACGAACTTCCGCTCCAACTAGCATTGATTCTGCGCAACCCGGGCTCCAACCTGTTTCAAATCACAACCCGTAGATTCGTTCACCTGCTACTCTTAACCAAATATGAGCACGATCTCCATCGCGACGGCTGCCGAAGTCTTCGACCTCCTGAAGGATGATCTTGCTGCGATTGAGGTCGAGTTCTCCCGCCAGGCCGACTCGCCCGTTGCCGTCGTTACCGACATCGCCAACTATCTGATTGCAGGCGGCGGAAAGCGCATTCGCCCGCTGCTGCTGCTGCTCTCGGCAAAATCACTGCATTGCGAAAACGAAGCACGCATCCGCCTCGGCGCTGTCGTCGAAATGCTGCACACCGCCACGCTGGTGCACGACGACATCATCGACGAGGCCAACACGCGCCGCGGCCGGCCCTCCTCCAACACCACCTGGGGCAACGCCAAATGTGTTCTCGCCGGCGACTGGCTGTACATGCAGGCATTCCAAACCGCGCTCGCCGAACGCAACTTCCGGATTCTTGATTTGCTGATTTCGCTCACCCAGGAGATGGTCGAAGGCGAGCTGCTGCAGATGGAGAAGCTCGGCCACCTGATCAACGAGGAAGAGTACTTCGACCTCATCTATCGCAAGACCGCGTGCCTCTTCAAGGTGTCCATGCAGCTTGGCGCCGTGATTGCGAATCCCACCCTCGGCGACGGCGAACGTCCCTTCGAAGACACACTCGGTGAGTATGGCCGCAACCTCGGCCTCGCCTTCCAGATTGTGGATGACGTTCTCGACCTCACCGCCAACGACGAGATTCTCGGCAAGCCCGCCGCCTCCGACCTCCGCGAAGGCAAAGCCACGCTGGCCGTGATTCATGCGCTCGAGCGCGGCACAGGAGCCGACCGCGAGGCGATCCGTACCGTGCTGGCCGACCGCAGCTTCGTCCGCGTCGCGCATGCAGACATCCTCGAGATCCTGCACCGCCACGGCTCGCTGTCGTACGCGATGGACACTGCCTGCGCCTATGCTGAGGCCGCGCGCCAATCCATCGCCGACCTCCCCGAAAGCGACTACAAGCGTGCGCTGCTGTGGGTTCCCGGCTTCGTTACCAGCCGGGATCGATAAACCGGATCGCTAGCTACAAACGGCCGTCGTCGTACTCGTCGTCCACCTCATCCGCGTCTTCGTCATCTTCTTCATCCGCAACCGTAACCGCAAGATCCTCCACGCGCGGCGGCCCGTCCGCGTGAGGTTCCAACAGTACCTGGATACGGCTTTCCGCGCTCGCCAGCTGCGCTTTGCATGCATCCGATAGCTGCACCCCGCGCTCAAACAGCGTGACATTCTCCTCGAGCGTCAGATCGCCCTTTTCCAGCTTGTCGACGACCTTCTCCAACTCAGACATCTGATCCTCAAAGCTCGCCATTACGTCGTCTCCTCCTTCAAGCCAAGAACTTCGGTCGTCAACGCGTATTTTCCAAAGGGCGCACTCACCTGCACACCCTGCACGGACCCGCGAACGCTCTCCAGCATCTCGCGCGCGATCGCCACGCCCTCGGCCAGGGCTGCGTCTTTGTCGGGCGCTGCGGCCATGCGCGCCAGTATCTCGTCGGGCATGGACACCCGCAGATCGTTCTTCATGAATTCTGCGTTGCGCACGCTGGTCAGCGGCCAGATGCCGGCAATCACCGGAATCCGGAAACCCTCGATGCGACGCAGGAAATCCTCCAGCAGCTTCAAATCAAACACCGGCTGCGTAATGCAGAACTCCGCGCCCGCCTCTACCTTGTACGCGAAGCGGCGCACCTCATGTTCAATGTCGATGACGCCAGGATTTGCTGCCGCGGAGATCGTAAAACCCGTCGAACCACCAATCGGATTGCGTCCGATATCAAGGCCCTGGTTCAACCCGTGCACAATATTCACCAGCCCAATTGCATCTACATCGAACACCGCGGTTGCGTCCGGGTAATTCCCCATCTTCGGAGGATCGCCGGTGAGGCAAAGAATATTCTTCAGGCCAATCGAAGCCGCGCCCAGCAAATCGCTCTGAATGCTCAGCACATTCCGATCGCGGCACGTGTAGTGCAGAATCGTCTCGATCCCAACCTTCTGCTGAATCTGCACGCACAGGCTTTGCGCGCTCATCCGCGCACTGGCGCGCGGCGAGTCCGGCACGTTGATCGCATCCACGCCATAGCGCGCCAGCAGCGCCGCCCCGGCCAACTCCTTCTCGCAGTCGAACCCCTTGGGCGGAACAATCTCCACCATCGTGACGAACTTGCCCTCGGCGATGCACTTGCCAATGTGCGACCTCTCGCGCAACGGCGGAGGCTCGATGCCTGCTTCACGCGTCGCACCCGTGGCGACACTCGCATTTGCGGTGCTCACCTGCGCGACTGCCGACTCGCCCGCATCCTGTGCCTCCATCGCGCGCAACGCACTCCGCATCGCGCGAATATGCGCGGGCGTGGTGCCGCAACAGCCACCCACCCAACTCGCTCCCGCGCGCACAAACTTGCGCGCAAAGCTGCCCATGTACTCGGGCGACGTGAGATAGATATTCCGCCCCTCCACATTGCGCGGCATGCCCGCATTGGGCATTGCGACAATGGGCAGGGTAGTGACCGAGCGCATCCGTTCGACAGCGCTCAGCACAGCGGCCGGCCCGGTACTGCAATTGCATCCGACCGCGTCCGCGCCAATCGCCGCCATGCGCTGCGCCGCAACCTCGGGGCTCGTCCCATCCAGGCAATTCGACTCCTCGTCCACCGTAAACAGCACCACCATCTTCAACTGCGGGGCCACCTCGCGCGCGGCCAGCACAGCCTGCTCTGCCTCGTCCACCGACATCATCGTCTCAACCATGAGCAGGTCGACGCCGCCTTCCGCCAGCGCTGCGATCTGTTCCGCAAACGCAGCTCGTGCCTCCTCCAGACTGGTTTTGCCCAGTGGCTCCAGCCGTAAGCCCAGCGGCCCCATCGCCCCGGCCACGAACGCCACGGTTCCCTGCTTCTCGCGGATGGCGTCCACGCACTGCCGGGCAATGGCTGCGCCAGCGAGGTTGAACTCGCTTACCTTGTCGCGCAGGCCAAACCGTTCCAGCCGGAAGCTGTTGGCTCCAAAGGTGTTGGTCTCAATGATCTCCGCGCCCGCCTGCAAATATTGCTGGTGCACCGAACGCACCGTCTCTGCCTGGGTTACGTTCAGTTCGTCGTAGCAGCGGTTGATGAACACACCACAGCTGTAAAGCATCGTGCCCATGGCGCCGTCGCAAAGGACGGTTTCACCCTCGAAAAGTCTATCCACTGCAGAAGCCATTGATCTCCTATACCGCCCGGCGATTTGGATCGTCTAATCCTCAATCGTATAACGCTGGGGGGTTCTCCGCCCGGCCTGGGAACAGGCCGAATCCCGGACAGATTCAGCGGTTTGCCCTGTTATACTTGGCTTAGAAATTGCAAACCCCGCGTCGTTGGCGGCTGAAGTTTGGAGCGGTTCACGTTGAAGATAAGAAGTTTCTCTGCCTTGGTTGCGTCGGGCATCCTGCTGGCCACGGCCACGCTTGCACTTTCTGGTTGCGGTGTCGTCGTCCTGTATAAGACCCCTGAGTTTGGCTATGCCGGTCGCCCTGTGCCGCCCAGCAAGATGCTTGAACGGGTTCTTGTGGCTTTTTCAGCGACCGGAACTTCGGGAGGGCTTCAGATCCTCGATGGCCTTCGCGACCTCCGTGGAAATGTCCAGAACACCACCAAGAGCTTCGCGATCTCGGGCTACTCTGAGGCTCAGCCCGTCAGCATCCTCAACTTCCCCGAAGAGACCACCGGCTACGTGCTCTCCTACAACGACGGCAACCTGGTCGACATCAACTACAGCAAGGAATCCGCAGGCGGAACGGTCTCGAACTTCGCGCCGCAAGCTGCGTCCGCCGCTGCCTCGCCCCTCGGCCTTGCCTTTGCGGGCGCCGCGCAGGTGGCCGGCCAACTGGTGTTCGACACCAACGGGACAACCTACCTCCTCAATCTGCCCGGCGTGAACAAAGTTGTCATCAACCCGGGCTTCAGTGTCGTGTTGGCGATGGTGCAGAATTCCAACACGCTCTATCGCGTCGTCAAGCTGCCGGCGACGGCCAATCCTGTGCTGCCTCCGGGCTACGTGGACTGTGAACCGCTGCTTCTTCCCGCCTATTGTGTCGTTCCCGTTGCCGGCACCTACGATCGCCCGGTGAACGTGAATTTCTCGGTTGATGGCACCACTGCGTACGTTCTGAACTCGGGGCCCGAAAACGGCGGCCAGACCGCAAGCGTCTCCCTCCTCGAAACGTCGGCGCTAAACATTGACACCGTGCCAACGGTTGATCCGCTCAGCGCGGGTGCGCCGTCCCCGATGTCCACCCTGCCCGCAGGCGTAGCCAATCCCGTCCCGATACCTGGCGGCGTTACGGCCTCGAACACCGACGGAACCTACCTCTATCTGGCTGGGCAGCAGCTGCAGACCAGCGGACCGTATAAGGGCCTCTTCGCCGGCAACCTCACAACCATGAACCTCAACACCTACGCTGTCAGCGCGCCGGTCTCCATATCCGACGGTACGCATACCAAGCTGCTGTTCGCCGACAGTAATACCCTCTGGATTGCCTCCTCGAACTGCGCCAATGGCGTGCGCGCCGCAACCGCGGCCGCGGAACTGGCCTCGCAGGGCTTTACCGATCAGGCGGGTAACTACAACTGCCTGACCATGACGACCACCGGCACCCCCACGCCGCCGGCCACAATCATCCCCGCGGTTGTCCAGTCCAACGTCTCGACCGTAACCCCGGTTGTCGTCCCGAACCCGAACACCAACCAGAATCAGTATTACTACGGCAGCGTGGGCGGCCTGTGCTGGGTGCAGAACTACTTCAAGGTATTCACCGGCTACGGCGGCCAGGTCCACGCGTTCTACACGGGGCCCAATCCGAATCCGATTGTTGAAACCCAGCAAATCGACGCCAACGGCGGACCTCCGGGCTCGGAGATCAACAACATCAACTTCACCGTGCAAGGTACTGTCTTCGACGTAGCCTACATGGACGCCGAGACCGACAGCGCCGACTAACCGCCATGGCCACGCCGCAGGCCTCACCCTCCGCCCTCGCAGGTACGCTCGACATCCTTGCCATCGCTGCGCATCGCGATGACGTCGAGCAGACCTGCGGCGGCACCCTCCTGGTCCAGCAATCCCTCGGCTGGCGCACCGGCATCCTCGATCTCACGCGCGGCGAATCTGGCACTCGCGGCACCGCTGCCGAGCGAGCTGCCGAGGCAGAAGCCGCCGCAAAAATCCTCCGCGTAAGCCACCGCGAAGCCCTCGACCTTCCGGACGGCAACGTGCAGAATACTCAGGAAAATCGCCTCAAGATCGCCGCCGTACTGCGACGCCTGCGTCCTCGCGTCGTGATCCTCCCCTACTGGCAGGGACGCCACCCCGACCACTACACCGCCTCCACGCTTGGCTATGAAGCCTGCTTCGCCGCGGGCCTCTCCCGCCTCGAGCTACCCCCCGAACACGGCGCACCCCACCGCCCCTACAAGATTCTCTACGCCTCGCTCTATGCCGACGTTCGCCCCACCTTCGTCGTCGACATCACCCCGCATATCGAGACACGCCTGCAATCTCTGCTAGCCTATCGCTCCCAGTACGGCACGCAGCCCGCCGGCGCCGGTCTGTTCGTACCGGAAGAAGACATCCGCGAGCGTACCTTCGCCACTGCCCGCCACTACGGCCTGCTGGCCAGCGTTCGCTACGCCGAGCCCTTCGTCCAACGCGAAGTAGCCTGCGTCCACGACCTGATGACGTTGCCCGTCCAGAGCATCTAAGGCACAGTCTGCACCGGCGCTACGAGCGCTCCCAGCCGCTCCTCCACGAAACCCACCAGTCCCGCCGTGCAATACTCCGGCGCAACAAACTCAAATCGCCGCTTCCGCTCAATCGTCCGCAGCGACACGCCTCCCCACCCCTCAACAAACATCGCGCCTGCCGGAACAATCAGAGCGTCCACCCGATCCAGATATCGCAGCGCCGACGCCTTAAAATCTTTCACCGCCGGATCCAGCACACTCAACGACACATCCGGCTGCAAAAACCTCAGCACGCTGTTCGACTCCACAATCACGTTCTCCGACTCCGCCAGCAGCGCCCGCACCCGCGGCATCGCTTCACTCAACTGCCCCTGCCGCGTCCTCACCCAGAACGACCGCGCCGCCCCCGCCGCAAGATACCTTGACGAGTCTGTGCCGCTCGACAGCTCGCGCTCCTCGCTGATCGCAATCGTATGATCCGCCGTCTCGCAATCGCACGGCTCCCCGTTCGCCGAGCACACCCCATGCCCGAACTGCGTAATCTTGATCGCCGTCCACCGCTTCTCCGGCAGCGCCGCGATCAGCCCAGCCACCACGCTGGTCTTTCCGATATTCCGCGTATGTCCGCCAACCACCACGATTGCCATACGGCCCTTCCCTATCCTCTACACTCTATCCCCTATCTTTCAGACGCCGCACGCGAGCGATCGTCTTCAGATAATCCTTCAGCGGCTCCGCCGGCACGCCCATAAACATCTGCCCCGGCCCCTCCAAATGCTTGCCCGGAAACACGCCCGCAGCCCCGCCGAGAATCACGCCCGGCCCAATGTGCACATGGTCACCCAGTCCCACCTGACCTGCCAGCACCGCGCCATCCTCCACCACGCACGACCCTGAGATCCCCACCTGCGACGCCATCAGCACGTTCTTGCCGATCCTGCAGTTGTGCCCAATGTGCACCTGGTCGTCGATCTTGGTCCCGCGCCCAATCCGCGTCTCACCCAGCGCCCCGCGATCAATCGTGGTGTTCGCGCCAATCTCCACATCGTCCTCAATCACCAGCCGCCCTTGCTGCGGAAACAGCAGATGCTCTCCCGTCGTCGCATTCCGCGCATAACCAAAACCGGTTGCACCCAGCACCGCCCCCGCCTGCACCACCACCCGATCCCCAATCTCCACACCGCGCAGAATCACCGCTCCCGCAGCAATTTCCACGTCATCGCCCAGGACCACGTCTGCCTCCACCACGGCACGCGCTCCAATCTTCACCCGCTCGCCCACCTTAGCCGACGCATCCACCACCGCCGACGAATGCACCTCACTCTCCGTCCTGACCCCCGCCAGCGCCTTTGCACACAGCGCGAAAGCATAGCGCGGATCCTTCACCACCAGCACGCGCACATCGGGCTGCGCACCAACATGCCGTGCCAGAATCAATCCCGCACTCGTCGCCATCGCCGCCACCAGGGTCCGCACATCCTCGGCAAACACGACTGCATTCGGCCCTGCGTCGTCCAAACCAGACACACGCGAGACAACAGCCGTTGAAGCCGTCACCACACCCAACAACTCCGCAATCTCCGCCGCACCCAGTGTCTTCGCGTTCATCCGTACAGCCGCTCCTCGCCCTCGGGCCTTGTCTTCCAGCGCCGATGCACCCACAGCCACTGCTCGGGATAGCGTCGCACATACGCCTCGATCGTTGCCGTAAACAACGCGGTGTTGGCCACAATATCGCTCGCCATATCGCCGGTGCGAATCAGCTCCAGCTCCTCTCCAAAGCGCAACACGTACTTTTTCTCCACCGCCTCCCACAACAGGAACCCGGGCAGCACGGCCGCGCCGGAATGCAGTGCCACGCGCGCCAGGCCCGACGCGGTGCAGGCGTCGACGCCAAAGTACGGCACAAACACCCCCTGCGGCGGCGTCATATTCGTGTCCATCAGGATCCCCACCGTCTCCCCTCGGTGCATCGAGCTCAGCAGCCCCCGCGCAAACTCGTCCTTATGAATCACCCGGTTTCCATGCAGACACCGGATCCTGTTCACAAATTCATCCACCAGCGGATTATCCAGCCGCCGGATCACCAGCGACATCGGATACCCCATCAGCGAGTGATAGAAACTCGACAGCTCCCACGCGCCCAGGTGGCCAGTCAACACCAGCACGCCTTTGCCCTTCTCTCGTGCAGCAAGGTAGCTCTCCAGCCCGTCGTAGCGGATGAACTTCGATGCCTGCTGCGGCGTGTAGCCGCTCATCTTGCAGAATTCGCCGACCTGCCATCCCAGCGACCGAAACACGCCGCGCAGGATTACCTCGCGCTCCGCTTCCGTCTTCTCCGGCAGAGCCAGTTGCAGATTCTGCAAGCCCACGCGGCGCAACCGGCCCAGCAATGTCCATGCCGCTGCGCCCAACCCTGCGCCAACTGCCCTCGCCACGCTGCGCGGCAAAATCCCTATCGCACCGGCCACCAGCTGCAGCGCCAGGTTTTCCAGCCGCTCACGCAGACTGATCCTTCGCACCACCACGTTCTGAATCGCAGTCGCCAATATCACCCAGTGTACGCAATGTTGAAGCGTACCCGCGAGCATCTCCCGCGCTCACCCGACGGACAGCTTAAAAACAGAGGAGGATGGCCACGGCCATCCTCCTCTGTCACCATGTTGTTTCCAACACTGCGTAGTTACCGGCTCTTTGCCACAACGAAGTAGCGAGCAACCGTGCGAACAAACGGGCGTGCGTCAGGAGGCGTCGGGACATCGCCATTCAAAATCGCACCATACTGAACGCTGTTGCCGTACAGCTGCGCCGTTGCGTCCTGATTCTGCGAAAGCACTGTTCCGTCGAGGTCAATACCGGCAAACAAGCCCTTGCTCCGCGACCAGGTCAGAAATTCCGCACTGAGTTTCCAATCTGTTCCAGCCTGCGCATTGCGTCCGACCGGGCCGGCCGAGGCTGCAGCATCCGCACCCAGCTTGACCTTATTCTTCAACATGTCCTGAAGGCCGTTCTGATTCATCGCTACCAGGATCAAGTCAGTCGCCTGACCGCCGATCTGGAAACCAAAACTGCCGCCCGCAAGCTGTACGAATACCGGGGCGCTCCAGCCGCGAGGTGTGCGGCACGTTGCGACACCCTGACCATACTGCGCTCCAACCGCGAACGCGGCCTTCTTGTAGGACGGAATGACCACGACGCAATGTGCGCTCGACAGAATTCCCTGCGGAATTGCCTTGTCCGGAACCGACATCACTTCATCAATGACAGCAGACGCGGCGGACAACCGATCACCCAGCTTGGCGGCATCCTGAGCCCTTGCCGATACCACACCCGTGCACATCGCCAAGCCACACAGCAATCCAATAATCTTTTTCATTTCTACCTTTCGCGCGAACCAATTTGCGGTGAAGGACATAAGCGTCCCATGCCCACACTTGGTCTGATGGACGACACCCACTTCAGGTTGTACCCAGCAACCTAAGTGGTCCGACATGCGCCCATAAGCGGTCCAGTAGCAAAAAAGTGGGTTGCGAAAGTGCGCTATTAGCAGCAACTTTCGCAACCCTATTCTCCCAGGTTTGTACTGCATTTACTATGCCCCTTACGTTCGAAGGTTACAAGAGTACCTAGTAATGTAGACCTTTGATTGTTACCAATGGCTTACGCCCAAACTTTCCAGCGAATTCGACATATCTCGCCCGACGACGGTAACTTACTCTTCGTCTTCGTCCTTCTCTTCCATCGCGCGTAGCGTCAATTCCACCCGATTCTTCGCCCGCGTCTTGCGCAACATCCTTCCCAGGTGCGCCTTCACGGTTGCCTGCTCAATTCCCATCGCCGCCGCAATCTCTCGGTTGGACCGTCCGTTCATCAGCAGGTGCAGCACTTCGCGCTCGCGGCCGGTGATCATCTCCTCAATCGACTCATTGTGCGCGGGTGCTGGCGCCAGGTGTTCGGCTCCTGCAGTTCCTGCCTCCACCAGCCTCGCCAGGACTTTCCGCGGCGCCCAGATCGATCCATCCAGTACGATCTCAATCGCCATGCTGATTTCGCTTACGCCTGCGCTGCGCAGCAGAAAACCCTTCGCGCCCGCTCCGATCACAGACTGTATCTGGTCCGGGGTCAATGGCTCGCCCATCACCACCGGCTTCAACGACGGCCGCTCTCTGCGAATATGCATGATCGTGTGCAGGATGGCGTCCAGTGGCTCCTGCAGGTCCAGCAGAACGAGATCAAGATCCTCGGCCGTACACACCTCGTCCAGCTTCAGGGGATACGCCTCGACGCCGGCCGTTTCCTCAAGGATCGCAACCAACCCCATCGAACGCAGGGAGTCTGCTGCTACTACACCGATATTCGCTTTCGCTTCATTCGTCACGAGCTGCGATTCTCATTACGCCGGTGATCGGTCTTTCTATCGCCGTCCGGCGGTGTTTGGATGTTCGCCCAACAGTCTTCTTCACTCGTCCTGCAGTCCCGATTTATGTCTACAACAGCAACAATTCAATTATCAGCAAGCCCGATTCTCATTGATTCCATGGTTCGGCTATTTTGTTATAACTTCGGCAAGACAATCCCCTGCTGCCGCTGATACTTGCCATTGCGATCTCCATAGCTTACCTCGCATACCTGATCGCTCTGGAAGAAAAGTATCTGGCACAGGCCTTCATTGGCATAAATGCGCGCCGGCAGCGGCGTTGTGTTCGAAATCTCCAGCGTCACAAATCCCTCCCACTCCGGCTCGAACGGCGTCACATTCACAATAATCCCGCAGCGCGCATAGGTGCTCTTGCCCACGCAGATCGTCAGCACGTCGCGCGGAATGCGAAAGTATTCCACCGAACGCGCCAGCGCAAAACTGTTCGGCGGAACAATGATGCTGTCCGCCTCCACCGACACAAACGAACGCTCATCAAAATTCTTCGGATCAATGATCGCGCTATTCACGTTGGTAAAGATCTTGAACTCATTCGAGACCCTCAGATCATATCCATACGACGACAGCCCGTACGAAATCACGCCCTCGCGCACCTGCTTCTCGCTGAACGGTTCGATCATCTTGTGTTCCACTGCCTGTTGCCGAATCCATGTATCGCTCTTAATCGACATCTCGTACCCACGGCCACGGCCAACACGCCGCGCACAACCTTTCCATCGGATAATGCGTCCCTTTGAGCCTATCGCAAACTTTAGTCCATACCCAGCCTCCCCATCAGAATATTGCCAACCCGATCTGAGGAAAATTGACAACCAAATCATGGCTTTCTACCATCGCAGTGTAGGCTGAAAGACATTACGACACCTCCCCACCACGTGGGACTTAGTACAGGAAGGCGACATCCATTGATCAAGCAGGACCTAATCCAGCGGGTAGTTGAGCGCACCGGCCTTCCACGGACCAAGGCAGAGTCCGCCGTGGATGCCATCTTTGAAGCGATGAAGAAGGCCTTGGGCGGGAGCGATCGTATCGAGCTCCGCGGCTTTGGCGTCTTCACCGTCAAGCCCCGGAAAACCGGCGTCGGACGCAATCCACGCACCGGCACCGAGGTCACCATTACTCCCGGCAAGGCGGTCCGCTTCAAGCCGGGCAAGGATCTCCAGGCGCTCGGCTAGGACTTCAGGGTCCAGGGAAATTCAGGGTCCAGGACCCAGGGAAGTCCGTGCTCTCTTCCGCCGCTGAAGCCCTTGGCCGGGCCGCTGGGTTCTGAAACCTATCTCCTACATCAGGTGCATCGGGTCCACATCGACCACCACAGCCCGCCGCGGAATCTCCTCTCGATCCACCACCGCCAGCATCTCGCGCAGTGCCGCGCCCAGCACATCGCGCCTGTCCGCCTTAAGCACCAGGTGGTACCGATAAATTCTCTTCAACCGCGAGTTCGGCGCAGCCGCCGGCCCCAACACTCGCACCCCGTCCAGCTTGCGTGCCTGCAGCCACCGCCCCAGCTTCGTCGACCACTCCAGCACCTCCTCCAGCCGCTCGCTCTGAATGATCACATTCGCCAGCACGCTAAACGGCGGGTAGCGCATCGCGCGCCGGAAATAAAGCTCGCGTGCCGCGAACCCGGTATAGTCGTGCTCCCGCGCAAACTGGTTCACGTAATGATCCGGCTGATACGTCTGCACCAGCACTTTTCCCGGCAACTCGCCGCGCCCCGCCCGCCCGCTCACCTGCGTCAGTAGCTGAAACACGCGTTCGGCGGCGCGAAAGTCCGGCAGCCCCAGCGCGAAGTCCGCTCCCACCACGCCCACCAGCGTCACCCCATGAATATCATGCCCTTTGGCGATCATCTGCGTGCCCACCAGCAGGTTAATCTCACCCGAGTGCAATTGCCCCAGCAGCCGCTCCATATCGCCGCGCGAACGAACGGTATCGCGGTCCATGCGCCCAATCCGCGCCCCCGGAAACAACTCCTGCAATCGCTCCTCGCCCTGCTGCGATCCCGCACCCAAATAATACAAATGCTCGCTCTGACACTTAGGGCAAGCCTTCGGCACCGTCCGCCGATACCCGCAGTAGTGGCACTCCAACCGCTGCCCCACACGCGCCTCGCCATTCAGGCTGTGCTCTTCGCCGCCCTTATGATACGTCAGCGAAATCGCGCAGTTCTCGCACTCCAACTTCTCGCCGCAGCTCCTGCACATCACCACAAAGCTGTACCCGCGCCGGTTGATCAGGATCACCACCTGCTCGCCGCGATCGATCGTCGCCTGCGTGTCCTCGATCAGCCGCCGCGAGAAGAGCTGCTCCTGCCCCGTCTCGCGAAACTCCTCGCGCATGTCGATCATCTCGACCTTCGGCAGCGGCCGGTCTTGCACCCTCTGAAGAATCTCCACCCGCGCATACCGCCCCCGCTCCGCATTCTGCCAGCTCTCCAACGACGGCGTAGCCGACCCCAGGACTACAGTGCACCCGAGAAGTTTTCCCCGCATGACCGCAACATCGCGCCCGTGATACCGCGGCGTCTCCTCCTGCTTGTAACTCCCGTCATGCTCTTCATCGACGAGAATCAGCCCCAACTCCGGCATCGGCGCAAACACCGCCGAGCGCGTCCCAATCACCACCCGCGCCTCGCCCCGCCGAATCCTATGCCACTGCTCCGCCCGCTCATCCGGGGTCAACTGCGAGTGCAGCAGCGCAACCTCACCCCCAAACGCCGCCACCATCTGCGCCGCTGTCCCTGGCGTCAACCCAATCTCCGGAACCAGCAGCAGCGCACTCTTCCCCGCTGCCAGCGCACGCTGCATCGCCGCCACATATACTGCCGTCTTGCCGCTGCCCGTAATCCCGTACAGCAGATGCGGCCGAAACCCCCCGCGTTCCATTGCCGCGACAATCGTCCCCAGCGCCTCCGTCTGCGCCTCGTTCAGCACATGCTCATGCGCAAACTTCTTTCCCTCCTGCTGCAATCCCGTTACATGAAACGCCTGTGCCGTCTCCTCCAGCCGCACCAGCCCGCGCTTCACCAGCGTCCCCAGTGTCGACTCCGGAACACCGCGCGCCCCCATCCGGCCGCGCAACTCCCTTACCAGCTCCCGCCCGCCACAGCCAGCCAGCTCCGCCATCACCGCCAGCTGATTCTCATTCAACTTCGGCAGCCGTTTTGGGTGCCCCATCTTCGCGACGGCTTCATCGTCGCTAAGGTGGGATGGCGATAATGATTCACCCTCTCCCACCAGCACAGCAAGAGACTCCACCCGACGCGCATCCCGCACCTCGGCCAGCGGCTCCCGTACCAGCCACCGCTTCTTCGCCATCGCATCCAGCAGCGCCTTGTTCGCCCCCGTCGCGCTGCGAATCGTAGCCGTCTTTCCCGCCTCACCACTCTCCAGATAATTCAGCACCGCATACTCGCGATTCTGATCCTCCACGCTCAACTTAGACCGCCGCGACGACCCCTTCGCGCCCTCGTACAACACCCTCCGCCCCTGCTCCCCAATCCTGTACACCCACTGCCGCCGAACCTCCGCGGTCAGCGGCATCATCCCGCGCAGCACTTCACCCAACGGAGCGCAATAGTACGCCGCCACCCACTTCCCCAGCTCCATCAACTCGTCCGGAAGCAGCGCCTCCTCGTCCATCACTTCCTGGACGCGTTTCACTTCGACGTCATCGCCGGGCGTCACATCATGCAGCCCGACCACCACGCCCACCAGCCGCTGCCCACCGAACGGCACCATCACCCGCGCCCCCACCTCCGCCGCAAGCCCACCAAGCTCGTACGTAAAGGCCCGGTCCAGCGGCACCGGCAGCGCGACATCGCAATACACACTCACCCTTACAGCTTAGCTGGCCGCTGCCTGTGGCAATTCCCCACCCTCAGGACCCCAGAACACCGCCCACGTCACAAAGTCATCGGAGAACTCCACAAAGCGGTGCAATGCATTCGCCGGCACGAAAAGAACATCTCCCGCGATAAACGGAAACCGCTCCTCTTCCACCATCAGCACGCCGTGGCCGCGATGCACGATGTAGAGTTCATCCTGCGCATGCGTCGTCTGATAATCCTTACCCTTAGGCGCAAACACAATCAGCGACATCGAACCATGCGCCAACGCCTCCGCATCCCACACTCCCTGCGGCCACTTCGCAGTCGCCGGCAGAGGCAGCTTCGCAAGCATGTCCTGCAAAGAAATTTGCATACGCACAGAATACTCGTGGCGCCTGCTCGCGCTCTACGACGAAACGCCCGTTCCCTTTTGTCCGAGTTCTCTCTGCAGCCGTTTCAACTCTTTCGCCGCAGCCTTCTTGTCCTCAACCAAACCCGCCACGCGCCCCGCCAAATCCGCCGGCCCCACACTCAGCAGCGCTCCCAACTCTCGCAACCGCGCATAGTCCCTCCCCGCCGCACGCACCGCCCTTAGCCCGCAGCAGAACTCCACCCGCTGCCCCTGCTTCACCTTCTCCACCCGCCGCACCAGCAGCCCGCCAATCGCGCCCGTCGACCCCACATGCGTTCCCCCGCACGCATTGAACTCCACGCCCTCCATCTCGACAATCCGCATACGCCCCGCACGCTCCGGAAGCTTCCGCAACTCACCCCGCGCCAGCATCGCCTCCGCCTCTTCGCGCTCCACCCAGCGCGGCCGCATCGCGCGATCCTCATAGATCAACCGATTCGCTGCAGCCTCCACAAGCCGCAACTCTTCCTCCGTCACCTTCTCCACCGCCAGATCAATCGTCACCGAATCCGCGCCCAGATGAAACGAAACCGTAGCCGCCCCCAGCTCTTTCAAAAACATCGCCGACAACAAATGCTGTCCTGTATGCTGCTGCGCCAGGTCCATCCGCCGATCCGCATCCACGCGCCCAACAATCTCCGCCCCCTCCGGCAGCGGCTTGCGGACGTAATGCCAAACTTCGCCCGCGTCATCCTCTTCCACGCGCTCCACCGCAACCTCAAGCACCGCGCCACTCTTCGCCGTCGCCACCAGCATGCCCGTATCCCACGGCTGCCCTCCGCCAACTGGATAGAACGCCGTCCGATCCAACGCCACCTGCCACACTTGTTCCTTTTGCCCGGTCTCCCCAACAGCATGCGAGTCCAGCCGAACATCCGTCACCACCGCGCGAAACTCCAGCGCTTCCAAATCTCCAGCTGCCGCCTCGTAATACACCCTCTCCGCAACCGCCACTACTCCACCTCTTCCGCCGTCTTCAACACGGCCTTCCGCAACGCCTCAACCTCAGTCCGGCTACCAATCACCAACGGCGTTCGATCATGAATCCCACGAGCCCGTACCTCCAGCAGACGATTCTCTCCGTCCACCGCGGCCCCGCCCGCCTGCTCCGCAATCATCGCCAGCGGATAGGCCTCATACAGCAGTCGCAACTTGCCGCGCGGCGCCTTCTTCGTCGGAGGATACAAAAACACGCCACCCTTCAGCAGCGTGCGATGAAAGTCCGCCACCAGGCTCCCGATATACCGCGACCCATACTCCTGCCCACCCAACTCCCCGCGCAGCAGCCCCTGCAAATACTCCCGATACACCTCAGGCCAGCTCCCCGCATTGGCCTCGTTCGCCGAGTAATACGGCCCCTGCCCGGGCATCCTCATCCCCTCGGCCGTCAGCACAAACCGCTCTTCGTCGTCTAACGTGAAGGCCGCGACGCCCTGCCCAAGCGTCATCACCATCACAGCCGAAGGCCCATACAGCACATACCCCGCCGCCACCTGCTCGGTCCCCGCCCGCAGCACCGACGCAACCACATCCCCGACCATCCGCACCACGCTGAAGATCGTCCCCACATTCACATTCACATCAATATTCGACGACCCATCCAGCGGATCGAACACCACCACAAACTCAGCGCGCTTACCCTCGAAGACTACTGGGCCTTCATCCTCTTCGCTTACGATCGCCGCTACAGCCGGCGACTCGCGAAGCAGCCGCGTCAGCAGATCATTCGAGAACACATCCAGCTTCTGCTGCTGCTCGCCCTGTACATTCACTGCGCCCGCTGCACCATAAATATCTCCCAACCCAGCCCGCCGTATCTTCCGTTCAATCTGGCGCGCAGCTGCAGCAATGGCCGCAAGCACGGTCGCCAGTTCCGTGCCGGCATGCTCGATCACATAACGTTCCAACGTCACCGGATTCTTCGCCTCGGTCGTCATGCCTGGGCCCTCATCTCTCGTCTCAAACTCTATCTACAGCCTACAATCTCCTCATGCTCTCCCGCCGACGATTCCTCTCAACCGCCGCCGCCACCGCGCCCGTCCTCGCCCTCAACCCGCACCACATCAGCGCGCAGGGCCCTTCCGATCCACCCGCCCAAATCCAACTCCCACCCTCCGTGCAGGAGCTCAAAGACCGCTCCCACGAAGCCGTCCCCATCTCCGCCGCCGAGCGCCAGCACCGCATCGACCGCGCCCGCGAGCTCCTCGCCCAGAACAAGCTCGCCGCCCTCACCGTCACCGGCGGCACCACCCTGCAATACTTCCTCGGCGTCCCCGCCGGCCAATCGGAGCGCCTCTTTGCATGGACCCTCCCCGCCACCGGCGACCCCTTCATCGTCTGCCCCACCTTCGAAGCCGGCCGCATGCACGAGGCCCTCAGCAACTCCCCCAACGGCGCCACCACCCGCGTCTACACCTGGAACGAAGACGACGACCCCTACGCGCTGCTAGCCAAATCCCTCCAGGCCGCCACCCCCTCGTCCCTCCCTCTCGCTCTAGACGAGCGCGTCCAATTCGTCTTCGCCGACCGCATCGCCCAGGCCGTAGCACCGCGCGCTGTCACATCAGGCATCCCCGTCGTCGCCGGCTGCCGCAGCATCAAATCCCCCGCCGAGTTAGCCCTTATGCAGCTCGCCAACGACATCACCCTCTCCGTCTACAAGGCCGTATACGAGTCCTGCTCCCCCGGCATGACTAACCGCCAGTTCACCTCCCTCGTCGACGCCGCCTACACCCGCTGCGGCGTGCGCGGCGAGGCCTCCTGCCAGGTCGCCGCCTTCTCCGCCCAGCCCCACGGCTCGCCCACCCCGCAGGTCATCCGCGAAAATCAAATCATCCTCATCGACGACGGCTGCTACGTCCAAGGCTATCAATCCGACATTTCCCGCAGCTTCGTCTACGGCAAGCCCACCGACCGCCAGAAGCGCGTCTTCGACATCGTCCACCAGGCCCAGGCCGCCGCCCTCGCCGCCGCACGCCCCGGCGTTCCCATGCAAGACGTAGACGACGCCGCCCGCAACATCATCACCAACGCCGGCTTCGGCCCCGACTACAAGCACTTCACCCATCGCGTAGGCCACGGCATCGGCATGGACATGCACGAGTGGTACTACCTCGTCCGCGGCAACACCCGCCTCATTCAGGCCAACATGACCTTCTCCGACGAGCCCGGCATCTACCTCCCCGACGACCCCGAACCCTTCGGCATCCGCCTCGAAGACGACATGCACATCACCGCAGACGGCGCCAAACTCTTCACCCCCCAAAGCCCCAGCCTCGAACACCCCTTCGCCCTCAGCTAAATCGAACTGGAGAACGCGATGCAATTAACTGCAATGTACGTGGCGGCGACCAACAAAGACGCCATCCTGGCTTTGCTTGCTGTTTTTGCAATTTGCACGTGGATGATTTTCGTTTGCTGGAGGATATACAAGCAGCTTGAGAGGGACGAGAAAGATCCTCTCGGTCGACGCAAGAGAATCCTTCGCTTATGTTGGTTTCTAGCCGCTCTGGATTTGTTCGCCTGTATAGAAGTACTGTTGGGGAAAGAACCTTTGGTGTCGCTCATCGGCCTCCCAATAAGCATTGGGCTGATTTGGCTTCTCCTAAGCGCAGCCAAGAAAATGGAGCGCAGCCCGAAGTAGATTGAGCTACTCAGGCCTAATCCCTGTTCCCTAATCCCTGCCCTTCGGCATCACCATCAACTCCACGCCGCTAGCCGCGCCGTCCTCATGAAACACCGTCTCCGTAGCCTTCTTAAAATCCTCCGGCTTAGCCTTAGCAATATCCATAAACACCTGCGGATTCCGATCGGTCAGCGGAAACCACGAGCTCTGCACCTGCACCATGATCCGGTGCCCCTTCAGGAACGTGTGATTCACATCCTGCATGCTGAAGTTGACCTCCGTCACCTTGCCCGGCACCAGCGCCTCCGGCTTCGCTAACGAATTCCGGAACTTCGCGCGAAACGGCTCGCCCCGCACCAACATCTGGTACCCGCCCATCATCACTGGCGGAGCAGCCAGCACATGCTTGCCTTCATCTTCCTCGTCCTCCGGATAGTTTTCCGGATACACATCGATCAGCTTCACATCAAAGTCCGCATCCGTTCCCGTGGAAGCAATCTTCAACCGCGGCCGCACCGGCCCCACCACCGTCACATCCTCAGTCAGCGGCTCGGTCTCATACACCAGCACATCCGGCCGCGTCGCAGCGAACCGCTGATCATCATCCATGTACCGTTGCGGAGGATCAGCCTCGGTCACATACCCCACATACGGGACCGGATGCGCCGGGTCACTTACATATTCGTCCTTGCTCTCCTTCACCGCAGGCGCAGTCCAACCCAATCCCCCTCCCGGCTGGAAGTAAATCATCTTCGTCTCGGCCGGCTTTGGAGGCCACGCGTCATACTTCTTCCACACATTGCTGCCCGTCTCAAACGCGTATGCCTTGGGCAGCGGAGTCCACGCCGCATCCTTCAAATAGTGCGCAAAGAACGGCGCCTCCATCGTCTTCTGGAAGAACACGGACGTATCCGACCCAAACTTGATGTCGCCCAGCGAAGCACCCGTTCCCCGCGCCCATCCACCATGCACCCACGGCCCTTCCACCAGCGTATTCGCCGCAGCCTCGGGACTCAGCTTGTCGATCGCATGGAACACCTTCACCGGCCCGGCCAAATCCTCGGCATCGAACCATCCACCCACCACCATCACCGCCGCCTTCACGCCGAACATATGCTGCTCCATGTTGCGCGCGATCCAATAGCCGTCGTATGTGTCGTGGATCGTCTGATCGTGATACAGCGGATTCGTATTCCCCGCCGCAGAATCCAGGTTCGCCAGCGTCCCCATCTTCAGGTAGTACGCATACGCATCCTTGGTGAAGAACTCAAAATTGCTCTGCGGTTCCTCCTTCAGCGGATTCTTCTGCGGCGCAAAAAACGCCGCATAGAACGAGTGGTTCGCGCTCAGCATAAAAGCCGCGCCGTGATACGCATCATCGCCGTCAAACAGATTCACCATCGGCGCCTGCGGGCTCGCCGCCTTGATCGCCGGATGCCCGTTGATGATGCTCGCCACCGTATAGAACCCCGGATAGCTGATCCCCTGGATCCCGACCTTACCGTTGTTGCCTTTCACATTCTTCAGCAACCATTCCACCGTGTCGTACATATCGGTGGACTCATCAATCCCCTTGCCGTCCAGCGGCGGAGTCATCTCCACCCAACTCCCCTCGCTCTCCCACCGCCCGCGCACATCCTGGCACACCAGGATGTACCCGCTCTGTAGCATGTCCCAATTGCCCGTCACGCGTGGCATCCCCTCAGCGTCGTCATAGCCGCCGCAGCTATACGGCGTGCGCGTCATCAAAAATGGATACGGCCCCTTATCCTCAAACTGCCCCGCGATCGGCGTATACACCTGCGTATAAAGCTTCACGCCATCGCGCATCGCAACCCGGTACTCATGCTTCTCATAGTGCGTCTTCGAGAAGGCCCGAATCTGCTGCATGAGTTGCTGCATCGTCGGCGGAGTTGCCGGCGGAGTTGCTGGCGTCCCATCCGGCACCTTCGTCTGCGCGCCAACCGACGCAACCAATCCCACCATCAATCCCCACCCAAACATCGCTCTCACAACCACACGCATGCACCATCTCTCCTGTTTTCAACTAAGCTACAGTTCCAAGGACTCTTCGGATTCTACTCGCTCAACTCACTCCACTTCTGCCATACTGCCGCATGCGTCCACGCCGCACCCCTCGGGTTCCCATGCCGTCTCCGCGCATCTTTCCCCGCAAAATCCTGTTCCGTCTTTCGCTTCTGCTCCTTACAACCTCTGCCCCGTCTTCACTCCTCGCTCAGACCCCCTCGCAACCCGCAGCGCCTGCCACATCACAGCAGCTAACACCTCACGAAGGCTCTCCCTACGTCCTCCACCTCTACGCCCGGCTCGTCGAACTCCCCACGCTCATCCTTGGCCCCAACGACCGTCCCCTTCGGTCCCTCGGCCCAAAGTCCATGAACATCAAGCTCGACCTGCGCCCGCCCTTCCATCCCACCAGCATCCGTCTCGAAGGCAACGACCCCATCTCCCTCGCGATCCTCATCGACACCCGAGGGGAACAATTTCCTCTGCTGACTGCCTTCCAAAACGATTTCTCGACATGGCTCACGAAGTCATTTGGACCGCTTGACCGAATCTCGCTCTACGCGATGAACTGCGACCTCTTTCGGAGCGCGTTCGATCGGCCTCCCAACCCAACGCTGCTTCAGCCTGCTCTCGATCAGGTCATTGCGTCCGCGATGTCGAAAGATCAAAACAATCAGGCCGCATGTGCCGGTTCAGCCGGCCTTCGCGATTACATTGACTACGTCATGAAGCAAAGCTCAACGTTCCCGGGCCGCCGCGTCATCCTCTTCCTCGCCAATGGAGACGACGACAAAGGCACCGCCCGATGGCAGGATCTGGTTTCCGATGCCACGTTGTACGCAGTGACGACCTTCGGGATCAACGTTCCTGACTCACCGCTCCTTGGCTGGGGTGGCTCCTTCGAAGAACTGTCCCAGCGCTCCGGCGGACTCAATATGCCCGCAACACCTGATGCTCTTTCCACCACGCTCTCCCAGGTCATCGATTTACTTCGCCAACGCTACATCCTTCAATTTCCGATGCCCGCCGATCTCACCGGCGATGTCCATCAGGTCTTTGTCACCGTCGACAAGTCCACCACGGTAATCCGCCCTTCAGGAATCACGGTTCCCCTGAACGATCCCTCGACGCGGACCGGCTCCGTCAACATCCCCGTTGGAGAACCCTCTGCGAACCCCGCCACCTCTCAACCCAGCGAGACCCCGCCACCCAGCCCGCAACCTTAGCGCCTACACGCTGACGGTCTCGATCTCCATGCCCTTGCCCGCCAGCCGCATCACCAATCTTTCCAGCACCAGCTTCTTATCCACCGGCCCCGACCGCAACTCCAAATCCGCCTTCGCAATCATCCGCAACCCACGCGTCAATTCGCCACGGTCCCGATACCGCCGCGCCTGCGCAATCAACGCATCCGCAGCAAACGGCGCCACACGAAATCCCGGCCACAATACCTGCCACATCGCGCGCTGATCCTTCACCTGTTTCTCGTTCAGCACCAGCATCTGCCGATACGTTTTCGCCAGCGAGAACACGTGTCCGATCGCCGCATCCTCTCCACCCTCCGACGCATTCAGCAACCCCGCCAGCAGCCCCAGCGCCCGCGGCGCATCCTTGAGGCTGATGGCGTCGGTGAGCTCATACAAGCTCCGCTGCTTGGCAGCCGACACCATCGTCTCCACATCCCCAACTTCCACCGTCGCCTTGCCGATTCCGCCTGCATACAGCAGCAGCTTCTCCACCTCGCTCGCCACCAGCATCATCTCCGCGCCACCAGCCGAGCCCAACGCATCCACCAACTCCCTTGCGGCATCTTCGCTGAACGCCACGCCCCGCGCCTTCGCCTCGCGCACCACCCAGAGCATCGCGTCCTCTTCGCTCACCCGCTGCAGTTCCACCATGCCGCACACATCGCCCAATGTTTCGCGAATCTTCTCGGCCCGTTCCTTGTCCGTCATATCCATCCTGCGCAGGTCCTGCGGCAGTGCAATGTAGGCGGCCACAAAGATCACCAGCGCCTGCGGATTCGGACGCCGAAAATATTCATCAATGGCCTTGAACTCTTCCTTCTTAGACCCACGCCCGTACAGCGTCTTCACGTTGCGCAGAAACAGCACCTGGAACGGCGCCATCAGCGAAGGCGTCTGCGCCAGATCCAACGCCTCAAAGATCGACGTCTGCCCCAGGTCCAGATCGTGCAGACAAAAATCCTTCATCTCCTCCGGCACCAGCGCCCGCATCACTCCCTTGCGGCACATCTCCCCCAGGAACGCATCATCCCCCAACAGCACATATCCCGCCCGCCGCGCATCGCCGCTCACCTCGGCAAGAAATCTCTCCACCCCCGCAAAGCTCTTCAGCCCAGACCGCTCGCTCATCGAAAGCTCTCCAGCATGTCGCTCACCACCGCTTGCGCAAAGTCTTTCGCCATCCGCCGAACGGCGTCTCCATCCTCCTGCACAAACCCGCTGAAGTCCTCGGTCGACTGATACTGTTCCCTCCACGCAAACGCGTCGTTCTTGTACAACACCGTCCCGTCATGCGCCACCAGCTGCACACTCGCCGTAACATTCACCAGGTAGCTCGACGTCTGTCCACTCGTCGAGTCATACGTCAGCGGCACCACCGTCTCAGTCACAATGGTTCCCTTCAGCACCGCGTCTGCGTGGGTCGCATCGGCGCCCGTCATCACCCGGTAGCTCGTCCGCGTATTCAACTCGCGAACCATCGCCTGCGTAAATGCCGTCTCCGTATTAAACGCCTGCACCTTCGACGCGAAGATCGGCACCCCCAGCGTCCGCACGTTCGCTGGAATATGCGCCGCCGAACCCACCTGGTGATACCCACACCCCGCCAGCAACACGACAAATCCCAAAGCCAAAACACGCATGCTTACGATGATAACTGGTTGACTGGACCATCCTTGCCGTTGCATTTCTTTCTGTCATTCCCTCTGGGAATCTGCTGCTGCCTTTACCCTCGCCGCTAATCCACCGTCTTTTCGCCGACGTAATACAGGTCGTGCGGCACATCCAGCGTATCCGGATCAGCCGTCCAAGGCATCGTCTTCCACTCCTTTGTCACCGGCGTCACCAGCGTCAAATGTTCGCGCTCGCCAATCTTGATCGGCATCGCAAACCCCGCCTCGTCCGCGCTCCACCGATACGCCACCGTCCCCTTCGCCCGATCGAACCTCAGCTCCAGCACCGGCAACGCCGCATGCCGCAAATACTCATTAAAGAACGGCGTTAGATTCATTCCCGTCCGCTGATTCCACCACGCCACCACATCTTCCGTCATGATCGTCTGATACTTGAACTGCTGATAAAAGTCGTGAATATCAGCGAACCACTTCGCATCATCATCGATCACGCTGCGCAGCGTATTCAGCATCAGCGCGCCCTTGAAATACTGGTCCTCCGTAGGCTCCGCATTCGTCCCGCGCTCCGGGATAATCGCCTGCCGATTCCGTATCTTTGGCTGCAGCCCATTCAAATACTTAATTGCATCGGCCTTCCCCCACCGATACTCCACATACAGCTCTTCCAAATACGTAGTCCACCCTTCGTGGATCCACATGTCCGAACGATCGGCCGCAGTGATCGAATTCCCAAACCACTCATGGCCGCTCTCATGAATGATGATGAAGTCGAACTTCGGCGAAATCCCCACGCCCGTCCAATCGCGCCCATAATATCCATTCTCAAAATGATTGCCATACGCCACCGCCGTCTGGTGCTCCATCCCCGCATACGGCACCTCGATCAGCTTGTATCCGTCCTTATCAAACGGATACTCACCCAGATAATGCTCATACGCATCGAGCATCCCCGGCACCTGCGCAAACTGTGTCTTCGCCTTTTCGAGATCTTCCGGCAGGGCATAATAGTCCAGCGTCGTCTGCTCGCCTGTGTCCTTATCCCCATGCACCCCCGACCAGTGCTGATACTCTCCGATATTCAGCGCCACGTCGTAGTTGTTGATCGGGTAATGCACCCGCCATTGCCACTCCGTATACCCATCGCCTAAATCCTTGCTCGCCACGAACCGCCCGTTGGATACATCCATCAGCCCATTGGGCACGGCGATATCCAACTCCATCCCATCCTGCGGCTCATCCTTCCACTGATCCTTATTCGGCCACCAGACGCTCGCGCCTTCCCCTTCGCAAGCAGTAGTAATCCACGGCTTACCTTCCTTGTCCTTATCGAACGAGAAGCACCCAAACCGCCCTTGCGTCACCGGCTGCCCGTGATACGCCACCGTAACTTCCGCCACCTCACCCACCTTCAGCTCACGCGGAAACTCCACGTAGAAACTCCGCGACCCCTCCGCCGCCCGCGCATACGTCACGGCCTTGCCCTCGAACGTAATCCCATCCAGCGTCAGCTCCGGCGTTAGCTCCAGCTGAATCTTCCGCCCGTCCTTCAACATCCGAAACCGCACCACGTTGGTCCCAGCAATGGTCTTCGCCACGGGATCAACGCGCAGCGTGAGGTGATAAAACAACAAATCATTATTCGCGCGATACGGCCCATACCCGCCGCGCAGGAGATCATCCTTCGTCGGCAACAACCCTGCCACCGGCGGCTGCGCTCCCTGCCCTACCTTCGCGCCAGGCGTCGTTGAAGAACTCTGCGCCGACGCCATCGGTTTCGTCGCCTGTGCCCCTGCCAAACCGCACGCCAACCCCGCCACCACCAACCACCCGTACACACGCATCGTCATCCGGTTAGCCTATCGCAACCCTCCACCCATCTGCGATACCATCCCCCCAAGAGACAACGAAGCCATACACCAGATCGGAGACACCCGTGACATTCACACCGTCCTCCATCGCCGCGCTCATCGTCGCCGCCAGCTTCGCCGCCGGCCTCAACGTCTACGCCACCGTCGCCACCCTCGGCATCCTCGCGCGCTTCGACTGGGTCACCCTCCCTCCCGGCCTGCACGCGCTCTCCAACCCCTGGATCATCATCGTCGCCAGTGTTCTCTTTGCCGTCGAAGTCTTCGCCGACAAAATCCCCGCCTTCGACATGGTCTGGAACGCCGCCCACACCTTCATCCGCGTGCCCGTCGCCGCGCTGCTCGCCTACCAGGCCGCCTCCCAGCTCTCGCCCGAGATGAAGCTCCTCGCCGCCATCGCCGGAGCCGCCATCGCCGCCATCGCGCACACCTCCAAAACCGCCGCCCGCGCCCTCGTCACCCCCAGTCCCGAGCCGCTCTCCAACATCGCCCTCTCCGCCAGCGAAGACGTCGCCGCCATCTCCCTCACCTGGTTCGCCACACGCCACCCTTACGCCGCCGCGGCCATCGCCACCGCCGCCATCATCTTCCTCATCCTCAGCCTGCGTTGGATCGCGACCCGCCTCAAACGCCTCTTCCGTCGCCAGCCCCCGCCTGATCCCGGCTCAGCCCTCGCCAGCTGACCTCTCGCCCCTCCCGCGCGAATCCTGCATCCTACCCTCCAGAGCACGCCTGTGCCTTGGCTTCGCGCCGCACGTCCCCTACCCACGCACGCTGAAAACCTCCACATTGAAACTCCCAGAGGGCCCCCATGTATCACCACATTAAAAAACTCATGTACACCGTCAACATCGGTACCCCCGACGTTAAATTTGGCAACCTGCTCCTCGAGCAATTCGGCGGAGCCAACGGCGAACTCGCCGCCGCCATGCAATACACCATCCAGGGTTGGAACTGCGTAGACGACCTCGCCCGCCGCGACCTCCTGCTCGACATCGGCACCGAAGAGCTAAGCCACCTCGAAGTCGTCGGCGCGCTGATCCGCATGCATCTCAAGGACCTCAAGACCAATCGCGAAGCAGCCGAAGCCGATCCCCTCGTCACCATCGCCGGCGGTGGCGGCGTCAGCCTCTACAACTCCGTCGGCGACGCCTGGACCGCGGACTACCTCAAGATCACCGGTGAGTTAGACGTCGACCTGCGCAGCAACATCGCCGCCGAAGCTCGCGCCAAAATCGTCTACGAGCGCCTCATCGACCATACCGACGACCCCGGCACCATCGACACCCTCCAGTTCCTCATGACCCGCGAAATTACCCACCTCAAGGCCTTCACCGCCGCTCTCGAAAGCATGGAAAAATCTCCCTTCTCCATCGGCTTCCTCAAACCCACCCCCGGCATCGTTGACGAATACTTCAACGCCTCCACCGGCGACGGCGACGAAGGCGACACCGACATGCGCGGCCCCTGGCAAACCTCCTTCGGCCTCCATCCAGTCGAGTCCCAGATGAATGAAGGCCCCGGCCTCTCCGTCGACGACATCCACGGCACCGAAGGTCAAGAAGATCGCGGCAAGCAGGACGCCGGCAAGAAAGCCGCCACCTCGCCCTTCGCAGAGGCTCTAAGCCAAACCAACCCCAGCACCAACAAGCCCGGAGCCAAAGGCAATCGCGCTTCCTCCAACGGCCACGCCAAATCCACCAACGGCAACGGCAGCAAATCGAAGAAGACAGCCAAGGCCTAACCCACCAACTCCCACCACCAAAAGAAAAGGGCGACTCCAAATCGGAGCCGCCCTTCCTTATATCTGTCGGTCGATTACGCCGGCGTCGTGTGCCCTTCGCCGAACCCAGGCTTGCGCCCAGTCTCCGGCTTCAGCACCTGCTGCTTGTCATCGCCGTCATCATCGCCAGCCGATGCCAGCGAAGACTTCACCGGTCCAAGCATCTTGCCCTGGATCAGCAACTCGATCTCCGCCGCGTC
>Ga0302220_10000729_pt1 | contig 26905 bp, 29 predicted proteins | sample II_Palsa_E1_3_FD_194572 | JGI IMG/M metagenome (GOLD analysis project Ga0302220, IMG submission 194572) | Peat permafrost microbial communities from Stordalen Mire near Abisko, Sweden - II_Palsa_E1_3 | ecosystem: Environmental > Terrestrial > Soil > Palsa > Peat permafrost | place: Sweden...
GGCTATGGCGGCGATGCTCGTCGAGCCGGTGGCGCCGAAGCAGAGGGCGATGCCGTAGAGGAAGAAGGCCGTGGCGAAGCTGCCGAGGAGGAAGTACTTGATCGCGGCTTCGGAGGCGGTGGCTCGGCCTTTGCGGAAGCCGGCGAGGATGTAGGTGGAGATAGAGGAGATTTCGAGGCCGATGAAGACCATGAGGAGCTCGACGGAGCTGGTCATGAACATCATGCCGGTGGCGCCGAAGCAGACCAGGGCGAAGTACTCGCCGGCGTGGGTGATGGGGTCTTCGAAGTAGTCGAGTGACGCTAGCAGGGTGACGAGGACGATGCTGGCGATGAGGAGGTGGAAGAAGACGGAGAACGCGCTGATCTGGATGGTACCGGAGAAGGCGGTGAGTTGCCCGCTGGCTGGGAGGGTGGAGAGGATGCCGGTGGAGGGGCGGAGGGTGTCGACGACGTGAAGTTGGTAGAGGGCGGCGAGGCCGGAGGCTGCGGCCCCGAAAATGGCTAGCCAGCCGAGGGGTTTGCGGGTACGGCCGGGGGCGATGAGGGGCTCGGCCAGCATGACGATCACGCCGGTGAGGGTGAGGATGAGTTCGGGGAGGAGGGCGAGGAGGTTGGTGGACATTAGCGGGCCTCCTGCGTGTCGCGTGAATAGTACCAATCGGGATCCACAAGAGTGCCATCACCATTACAGATACCCCGGTGATGCATCTTGTCATAGTTCACATCGAGGATGTGAGCCTTCACTTCAGCGAGGATATGGGGGCAGGGATTCTCTCGTTGGGCGGAGGTGTCGGCTAAAGGTTGTGGGTAGGTAATAAGAAAGGCTTGTTTCTGCGCCGCGGTCGTAACGCTGTAGGTATCGATGGCGCGCATCCAGAAGGGTGAGGCGATGCCCATGGCCAGGAAGAGGGCGGCGAAGGGCCAGAGTTCTAGGTGCTCGCGGGCGGTGAGGTCCCAGCCGGGGACTTCGTCGGGGCGGGCGCCGAGGGAGCCGTAGAAGACTCGCTGGATCATCCAGAGGAGGTAGGAGGCGCCGAAGATGACGCCGGTGGCAGCGAGGACGGTCCAGAGGATGTGGTGCGTGATGATGGATTGCATGGAGCCGGAGAGGATGAGGAACTCGCCGACGAAGCCGTTGAGCATGGGCAGGCCGCCGGCGGCGAGGACGGTAATGACGAACATGGTGACCATCCATGGATGACGGGTGGCGAGGCCACCGTAGTCGCGCATGTCGTAGGTGCCGTAGCGCTCGTAGAGCAGGCCGAGGAGGACGAAGAAGGCGGCGCCGATGAGGCTCTCGTTGAGGATCTGGAAGACGCCGCCGTCGAGGCCGATGACGGTGAAGGTGAAGATGCCGAGGATGACGAAGGAGGCGTGGGCGAGGGTGGAGAAGGCGGCGAGCTTCTTGAGGTCGGTCTTGATGAGCGCGATGAGCGAACCGTAGACGATGCCGATTGCTCCTAAGGCGATCAGCACGGGGGCGACGTGGCGGGACTGCTCCGGGAAGATGCCGAAGCTGAAGCGCAGGATGGAGTAGAGGCCGAGTTTGCCGGCGAGGACCATGACGGCGGCGGTGGGGGCTTCGGCGACTGCGTCCTGCAGCCAACCGTGGAGCGGGAAGACGGGGACTTTGACGGCGAAGGCCACCAGGAAGGCGATGGAGCAGAGGAGGAGCGCGGTGGGGGTTGCGGCGAGGTGGTGGGTGAGGGCGAGATACTGCAAGGTGGGGAGGTCGAAGGTGCCAGTGAGGTTGTAGAGCCAGAGGATGGCGACGAGGAGGATCGCGGAGGGGATGAAGGCGTAGAGGAAGAATTTGATGGCGGCGCGGCGGCGGTTTTCGGTCCTGCCGAAGGTGGCGATGAGGATGGTGATGGGGACGAGGGAGAGTTCCCAGAAGCCGTAGTAGAGGAAGAGGTCGAGGGCGGCGAAGATGCCGAGCATGGCGACCTGCTGGAGGAGGAAGAGGGTGTAGAAGAGCTTCGTTCGCGTGGCGATGACGTTCCAGGAGGCGAGTACGCCAATGGGGGCCAGGAAGGCGGCGAGGACGATGAGCCACATGCTGAGGCCGTCGACGCCGAGGTGGTAGCGGATGTTCGGGCTCGGGATCCAGGAGAGGTTTTGTTCGAACTGGAAGGTGCGGGGGGCGGCGTGGTAGTTGAAGTGCGAGGGGAGGTGGAGGGTGAGCAGGAGCGTGACGAGAGAGATGAGGAGGGCGCCGATGGCGTGGCGCTTGCTCCCCGGTTGCTCCGCGGTGCCCTCTTGTTCGGGGATGCAGGCGAGCAGGATCGCGCCCGCTAGCGGGGTGGCGATGATGAGCGTCAGGATGATTGGGTCGAAGTTCATTGGGTTCCGTAGGTTCTAGTGGGGCAATCCGTGGTGACCGAAGAGGACGATGGCGATGACGACAGCGGCACCGGCGGCGAGCCAGCCGGCGTAGGAGCGGATGTTTCCTGACTGAATGCGGCGGACAAGCCAGCCGCCGCCGCGGGTGGAGGCGGCGAGACCGGAGGCGGTGCCCTGGAGGATGCCTCCGTCGATGAGGCCGTTGAGGATGAGGCGCGAAATGACAAGGATCGGCGTGATGATGAATCGGCCGTAGATCTCGTCGACCCAATATTTGTGGTCGAGGAGGGAATAGAGGCCGCGGAATTTTGCGGCGAGGGTGGCGGCGGTGCCGGGCTTGTAGCAGTAGAAGTACCAGGCGATGAAGGCGCCCGAGAGCGCGACGAGAAGGGAGATGGCGTCGTCGATGCGCTCCATGAAGAAGTGCTGTGGATTGGCGGCGATGTCGAGACCGGCGTTGAAGACGGGGGCGAGGAAGTGATCGAACTCGTTGTGGCCGCCGAGGGCTTCGGGGATGCCTACCCATCCACCGATGAGTGAGAGGATCGCGAGGAGGATGAGGGGGAGGGTCATGACCCAGGGGGATTCGTGGACGGCGTGAGCGTGGGTTGCGTCGATGGGTTCGGGGTCGGCTTCGAGGACGAGGGTGGAGGTCTTGCTGGCGTGGACGGCGGCCAGGTGGCCGGTGTGGAGATCGTAATCGTGGGTGGGGCCGTGTTCTTCAAAGCGGGAGGCGCCGAAGAAGGTCTTGAACCAGAGGCGGAACATGTAGAAAGAGGTTAGGCTGGCGGTGAGAAGGCCTACGAACCAGAGAAGGAGGTGGAGGGGGCTGCCTGAGGTGGCGGTGTCGTAGAGGATCTCGTCTTTGGAGTAGAAGCCGGCGAAGGGGAAGATGCCGGAGATGGCGAAGACGCCGGCGGACATGGTGTAGAAGGTGATGGGGATGCGCTTGCGGAGGCCGCCCATGTTGCGCATGTCTTGCTCACCGGAGAGGGCATGGATGACGGAACCCGCGGCGAGGAAGAGGAGGCCTTTGAAGAAGGCGTGGGTCATGAGGTGGAAGATGCCGGCCGAGTAGTCTCCGACACCGCAGGCGAGGAACATGTAGCCGAGCTGCGAGACGGTGGAGTAGGCGAGGACGCGCTTGATGTCGTGCTGGACGAGGCCTATGGTGGCGGCGAGGAGCGCGGTTGCGGCGCCAATGCAGGCTACGACCGTGAGAGCGGCGGGCGAGTGGTCGAAGATGACGTGGCAGCGGGCGACCATGTAGATGCCGGCGGTGACCATGGTGGCCGCGTGGATGAGGGCGGAGACCGGGGTGGGGCCTTCCATGGCGTCGGGTAGCCAGATGTACAGGGGGATTTGGGCGGATTTGCCGGTGGCTCCGAGGACGAGGAGGAGAGCGATTGCGGTGAAGAGGCCTCCGGTGAGGGGCGAGGCCGCGATGCTGGCGAAGATGGTGTTGAAGTCGAGGGTACCGTAGTGGGCGACCAGCAGGAACATGGCGAGGAGGAAGCCGAAGTCGCCGACGCGGTTGACGATGAAGGCTTTCTTGCCGGCGTTCGCGGCGGAGTCTTTGGTGAAGTAGAAGCCTATGAGGAGGTAGGAGGCGAGACCGACGCCTTCCCAGCCTACGAAGAGCAGGAGGAAGCTCGAGGCGAGGACCAGGACCAGCATGAAGAACATGAAGAGGTTGAGGTAGGCGAAGAAGCGCCAGTAGCCCTCTTCTTGCGCCATGTAGCCGACCGAGTAGACGTGGATGAGGAAGCCGACGCCGGTGATGACGCCTAGCATGACGAGGGTGAGGTGGTCGACGGTGAAGGCGAAGTTGACGCTAAAGCCGGAGACGGCGATCCAGGGGACGCTGGAGATGGAGAGCGAGAGTGGCGCGCCGGCCGACTTCATGAAGATCCAGAGCTGCGCGACGATAAAGGCCGGGGCTGCGGTGAAGAGCAGGGCGATGGTTGCGACCAGGGCGCGGGGCAGCTTGCGGCCGAGAGTTCCGTTGAGCAGGAAGCCGGCGAAGGGGAGGGTCGGGATGAGCCAGAGCAGTTGAGGATTCATTGGTTCGATTCGTGGTGCGTGTGGCTAAAAGCTGGAAGCAGATTCCCAGAGGGAATGACAGAAAGAAAAGCAGGAGCAAGGCAACAACAAAATCAAATACAGGGATCCTTCGCTTCGCTCCAGGATGACGGCGTAAAACTTGCAACGATAAAAGCAACCACTAACGACAACAGCAAAGGCAAGAGCAAAAAGCTTGGTTAGTTTTTCAATAGGTCGACCTGGTCGACGTTGAGGGTCTGGCGCACGCGGAAGAGCGCGATGATGATGGCTAGGCCGACGGCGGCTTCCGCAGCGGCAACCACCATGACGAAGAAGACGAAGATCTGGCCGGAAACCTGGTGCCACATGTGGGCGAAGGCGACGAAGGTGAGGTTGACAGCGTTGAGCATGAGCTCAATGGACATGAAGATGGTGATGACGTTGCGCTTGATGAGGAAAGCCGCGATGCCGATGCAGAAGAGCACGGCAGCGAGCACGAGATAGTAGGCGATGGGCACCATGCTTAGTGTCTCCCCAGCTTTTTGACCAGGATGACGCCGACGACGCCGCAGAGGACGAGGGCCATCCAGGCCGTCGATAGAACATAGAAACCGCCACAGGGAATGGTCATGGTTACAGCTCCTTTCGTGCAAGAACGACCGCGCCGAGGATGGCGACGAGGATGAGGATGGAGGTGACTTCGAAGGGCAGAAGCAGCGCGGTGAAGAGGGTGTGCGAGATCTCGGAGATGTTGGAGACGGCGTTGGAGAGGTAGCCGCCGAGGGGGGTGGAACCGAAGTGGCTGCGCTCCGAGAGGAAGACGAAGCTGAGTAGGCAGAAGATGGCGGCGGCTCCGGGGATGCCGGCGATGTAGGCAATCTTTGAGCCGTGGGAGCGTTCTTCTTCGCCGGCGTTGAGCAGCATAACTACGAAGATGAAGAGCACCATGACGGCGCCGGCGTAGACGATGACCTGGGCGGCGGCGAGGAACTCGGCACCGAGGGACCAGTAGAGGACGGCGAGGGACATCATGACGACTACGAGCGAGAGCGCCGAGTTGATGGGATGGCGCTGGAAGAGGAGATTGAGAGCTCCTGCGACTGCCAGCAGACCGAAGATGAGGAACAAGGCGATTTCCATCGGGGACTTTCTAACTCCAAAGTGCGGGCATTCGCGTCCGGAGAGTGCGTGTGCGTCGTGTTGATTCGTGCTGATTGTAAATGGATTGCATGGGTTTCTCTGTGATACGTGCGCGTTAGCCGTGAAAGGTGAGCGCCAGGGCGGTGGCGAGGATATTGACCATGGCTACGGGCAAGAGAAACTTCCAGCCGAAGCCCATGAGCTGGTCGTAGCGGAAGCGGGGCAGCGTGCCGCGCACCCAGATATAGAGCAGTAGGAACGAGAAGACTTTGGCGACGAACCAGAAGATGGAGATGAGGGCGGTGAGGATGGGGCCGTTGGCGAAGTTGTCGAAGAGGTGGCCGAAGGGGCTGGAGGCGCCGCCGAGGAAGAGCAGCGTGGCGACGCAGGAGACGGTGATCATGTTGGCGTACTCGGCCATGAAGAACATGGCGAACTTCATGGAGGAGTACTCGGTGTGATAGCCGGCGACGAGCTCAGATTCGGCTTCGGAGAGGTCGAAGGGCGAACGGTTGGTTTCGGCGTAGGCGGCCATGAGGTAGATGAAGAAGGCGATGAACTGGAAGCCGCCGAAGAGATTCCAGGAGCGGGCGCCGTGGGCGGCCTGGGAGTTGACGATGTCGCGCAGGGAGAGGGATTGGGCGCGGAGAACGACGCCGACGAGCGAAAGGCCGAGGGCGAGCTCGTAGCTGATCATCTGCGCGGTGGAGCGGAGAGAGCCGAAGAGCGAGTACTTGCTGTTGGAGCTCCAGCCGGAGAGCGCGATGCCGTAGACGCCAATGCTGGTGACGCCGAGGATGACGAGCAGGCCGATGTTGAGGTTGGCGATCTGGAAGAGGTCGACGCCGTGGACCAGGGTGACTGCGCCGAAGGGAACGACGGCGATGGAGATGAGCGCGCAGCCGAGGGCGATGATGGGGGCGAGGACGAAGAGGGGGCGCTCGACGGCGAGGGGCATCATGTCTTCTTTGAGGAAGAGCTTGAGGCCGTCGACGAGTGGCTGGAGGAGGCCGAAGGGGCCGACGCGGGAAGGTCCCCAGCGGTTCTGCAGGCGGCCGAGAACTTTGCGCTCGAGCAGGACCGTGTAGGCAACCGACATCAGCGTGATGACCAGCACGATAACGATCTTGACGATCGTGAGCAGAAGGAAGATTTCGAAGTTGTTCAGATGGCTCATCGGATCGCTATCAATTCTCAGTCGGCGGAGGCCAGGTGGTCGGCTACTTCGGTGGATTGGTGGCGCTGGACGTCCTGGAGCATGGGCGAGTAGCGGGTGAGGGAGCCGGAGGTGAAGAGCGTGTCGGCGCTGGGAAGGACGAGGTCCTTGCGGGTGGCGGCGATTTGCACGAGGCCTGAGGCGGCGGGGGAAATGTGTTGGTCGTTGCCGCTGAGGAGTTGGAGGCGGAGGAGCTTGTCGTAGCCTGGGACGAGGCGCTGGATTTCGTCGAGGATGGCGAAGGGATCGAATGGGCTGGTCTTGGGCTCGAGGTTGTTGGCGGTCATCCAGACGCTGTGGCGATCGGCTTCGCCAGACTGCGCGCCGCGGGACTGGCCCATGTCGGAGCGGAGACCTTTGCCAAAGGGGACGAGGGTTTTGAGGTCGTGTCCCATGTGGCCGGCGAGGCGAACGATGAGCTCGAAGTCGGAGCGGGTGCCTGCTTTGTCGGCGGCTTTCGAGACGAGCTGGAGGTCGCCGTAGGAGTTGGTGACGGAGCCGGATTTTTCGTAGAGGTTCGCGGCGGGGAAGACTACGTCGGCGAGTGCGGCGGTTTCGGTGAGGAAGAGATCCTGCACGATGACGAAGGTGGATTTGAGCGTGGCGGGGTCGATGCCGTAGCGCTTGATGGGATTAGAACCGACGACGTAGAGGGCCGAGAGGTTGCCGGCGGCTGCGGCGTCGAACATTGCGAGGAGGTCGAGGCCGGGAGTGTCTGCGGCGGCGTATTCGTTGGCGATGGTGCTGCCGGCGAGGGACTGGTAGCCGGGGAGCACGTCGGGAAGGAGGCCCATGTCGGAGGCTCCGCGGGAGTTGGCGTAGTCGGCGAGGAGGGCGAATTTGGCGTGGGGGAGGGCCTTGATGAGGTTGGCGAGCTCGCCGCCGCGGACTTCATTGCCTACGACGACGACTAGTTTCTCTTCTGCGTGGAGAGCGGCGCGGAAGCTGGAGAGTTCGTCGGCCTGCGCGATGGTGGAGGCGGCATGGGCGGATTGGTCGTCGCCGGCGAGGTAGGACGCTAGCGAGCCGTAGCCGAATTGCGAAACCTGGAGGAAGGCTTTGGCCTGGCGGCGGAGCTTGATCTCTTCGTGGTTGGCGATGTAGACGCGGGCGCTATTGTGGCGAACGTTGGTCCGGATGTTCCAGGCGGTGAGTGGGGCCTGGTTGGTTGGATCGCCGCCTAAGAGGAGGATAGCGGGAGATTTTTCGACGTCGTGCTGGGAGGCGAAGCGGCCGGTGGTGCCTTGGAGGGCGGTGGCGAGGGTAACGAAGTCGGCTGTGCGGTGGTGATCGATGTTGTTGGTGCCGATGACGGTGCGGGCGAACTTCTGAAGGAGGTAGTTTTCCTCGTTGGTGGTGCGGTTGGAGCCGATGACGCCGATGCTGTTGGGGCCGCGGTCCTGGCGGAGGTCGCGGAGTTTGTTGCCGGCGAAGGTTAGGGCTTCGTCCCAGGAGACAGGTGTTAGCTTGCCATCCTTGCGGATGAGCGGCGAGGTGAGGCGCTCGATGTTGTTGGCGAAGTCGAAGGCGTAGCGACCCTTGTTGCAGAGGAAGTCGCCGTTCATGCCGGACTTGTCGCGGTTGTCGCCGCGCAGGATCTCGGAGCCGTCGGATACGGAGCGAACGCCGAGGGTGGTCTTGCAGCCGTCGCCGCAGTGGGTGCATACGGTGGCGGTGTGGTTCATCTCCCAGGGGCGGGTTTTGTAGCGGTAGGTGCCGGAGGTGAGCGCGCCGACAGGGCAGGCGTCGATACACATGCCGCATTGCTCGCAGTCGAGTTGGGCTAGTTCGGTGCCGTTTTCGACGACGCCGGATAGATGCGCTGGGACGTTCGGCGCGATGATGGAGCTGGCTCCGCGATTGGCTACGCCGAGGGCGAAGATGTCCATGCCTTCGCCGCACATGCGGACGCAGCGGTAGCAGAGGATGCAGCGGGGGCGATCGAAGTAGACCACGGGGGACCACTTCTGTTCGTCGCGGTGATTCTTGGGCTCGGCGTAGAAGCTGTCGGCGGCGCCGTACTTGAAGGTCATGTCCTGGAGCTCACACTCGCCGCCGGCGTCGCATACCGGGCAGTCGAGGGGATGGTTGCCGAGGAGGAGTTGGAGGGTGGCCTTCCTGGCCTGAGCTATTTCAGGTGACTCAGTAGTCACGTTCATGCCCTCGGCGACGGGGGTGGTGCAGGCGGTCTGGAGCTTGGGGACTTTTTCGAGACGGACAACGCACATGCGGCAGGCGGCCTGGAGGGAGAGGCCGGGGTAATAACAGAAGGCGGGGATCTCGATGCCGTGGGACTTGCAGGCGTCGATGAGGAGGGTGCCTGCTGGGGCGGTGAGGGTTTTGCCGTCTACGATGAACGTTACGTCAGCCATTGCTAGTGGGCTCCTGCGTGTTCGGGTTCGCCGACTGGTTGGATCTGGATGAGAGGGTTGGCTGGGCGGGCGCCGGCGAGATAGTCCTCGAATTCGGAGCGGAACTTTTTGACGAAGCCTAGCGTGGGCATGGCGGCTGCGTCGCCGAGTGGGCAGAAGGTGCGGCCCATCATGTTGTCGGCGATGTACTGGATGTTGTCGATGTCTTTTTTGGTGCCGCCGCCGGCGTGGAAGCGGGTGAGGGTCTTCTTGATCCAGTCCGTACCTTCGCGGCAGGGAATGCACCAGCCGCAGGACTCGTGCTGGTAGAAGCGGATGGTGCGGAGGGCGAACTCGACGATGGAGACGGTCTCGTCGAGGACGACGATTCCTCCAGATCCGAGCATGGTGCCGGCCTTGGCCATCTGGTCGAAGTCGAGGCCGATGTCGATCTCGTCTGCCTTGAGGATGGGGCAGGAGGCGCCGCCGGGGACTACGGCTTTGAGCTGCTTGCCGTCCTTGATTCCGCCGGCTACGTCGTAGATGGCTTTGCGGAGGGAGTAGCCCATGGGGAGCTCATAGACGCCGGGGCGTTCTACGTGGCCGGAGATGCCGAAGAGGCGGGTGCCGCCGTTGCGTTCCGTGCCTAGCTTGGCGAAGGCTTCGCCGCCCATGAGGAGGATGTGTGGAGCGTTGGCGATGGTCTCGGCGTTGTTGATCACGGTGGGGCCGCCGTAGAGGCCGACGACGGCGGGGAAAGGCGGCTTGATGCGGGGGATGCCGCGCTTGCCTTCGAGGGATTCCATGAGGGCGGACTCTTCACCGACTTCGTAGGCGCCGGCGCCGGTCTGGGTGATGATGTCGAAGTCGACGCCTTCGTTGCCGAAGATGTTTTTGCCGAGGAAGCCTTTTGCGTACGCGTCGGCGACGGCCTTCTCCACGATGTTGAGGAGATAGCGGTACTCGCCGCGTAAGTAGATGAAGCCCATCTTCGAGCCGATGGCGAGGCCGGCGATGATGGTGCCTTCGATTACTGCGTGGGGGTCCTCGCGGAAGACCAGGTGATCTTTGCAGGTGCCGGGCTCGGATTCATCGCCGTTGACGAGGATGTATTTGGGTTTTTCAGAGACCTTGGGGACGAAGGACCACTTCATGCCGGTGGGGAAGCCGGCGCCGCCACGGCCGCGGAGGCCGGAGGCTTTCATCGTGTTGATGATCCACTCGGGGCCTTCGGCGATGGCTTTCTGGGTCGCCTTGTAGCCGTCTAGCTCGATGTACTTGTCGATGTCTGCGGCACCCAGGCCAAAGCGTTTGGAGAGGACCTTCACTTCATCGGGATGTGAGACGAGAGTTGGCATTCGTGATCCTGATCCTTAACCGTAGAACTTCCAGTTTACGCGATTTCAAATGTGCTACTTGGGCTCTCGTGCGCGGTAGCCTTCGAGGACGGCGTCCATTTTTTCGGGGGTTAGGTCGTCGTGGAAGTCGTAGTTGACCTGGACGGCGGGTGCCCAGCAGCAGGCGCCAATGCACTCGACTTCTTCGAGCGAGAAGAGGCCGTCGGAGGTGGTTTCTTTGTGGCCGATGCCGAGGGTGTGCTTGCAGTGGTCGAGGAGTTCAAAGCCGCCGCGGAGCATGCAGGAGATGTTGGTGCAGACCTGCACGTTGTACTTGCCGGCGGGGACCGTGCGGAGCATCGAGTAGTAGCTGAGGACGTTGCGGACGTCGAGTTCGAGGAGGTCGAGGCGTTGGGCGATCTCGGCGACTACCGGGTCTGAGACGTAGCCGATTTCGTCCTGCGCGTAGAGCAGCATGGGGACGAGGGCGGAGCGCTTGACCGGGTAGATGGTGGCTAGCTTGTCAAAGCGGGCGGCGGTGGCGGGGGTGAAGATCGAGTTGGGGATGGTGGCCATGGAGGTTGTCAGTTCTCAGTTGTCAGTTCTTCGATGTCAGGAGTTCGCGGGCGAACTGTTCGGCGGCGATGTCCATCTCTTGCTCGGGTTGGTGGTCGATGGTGACGGTTCCGTTTTCGTTGAGGGTAAAGGGTGTGGGGGTTTCTCCGCTGTGTTGGAGGTCACTGGGGGTGAAGCGGAGCCAGCGGTCGTTCACGCGGAGGGTGATTTCGTTGGCACTCACCTCGACTACGGCGTGGTGGGTGCTGTTGAGTCCGTGGGCGGCTGCGTAGCTGCGGAGCAGGGAGGCCCAGGAGGTCCAGAGTTCGGTGTGGAGGCGATCATTCAAGTTAATAGGTTCGCATAGCTTTTGGAGTTGCTAACCGCCTGAGGTAGACAACTGCGACTGAGAATAGTAGGACTCCGACGGTTTTTATTGCCAGGTACATCTCTTGAACTACCGAGCCTACCGAAAGCAAATGTCGTTCGAGGAAACTCGGGTGGATCCATCCTGCGGGCGGTCTTGCGAGAGCGTCATGCAACACTAAGTTATATGCAATGGTGGAAATAACCGGCCACACAACGATGGCGATCGCCAGCCAAATGAAGCCTGGATTTCGTGTGCGGACAAATAGGAAGATCAGCGCCACAGTAAGCGCTACGAGAAGCAGCACGTAGAGCGCGCCAGTAGCGTATTCGACAAGACTTTCGAACATGAACGCGTCCATGGAATTATGTACCCGCCTAGCGATCGATGGCTCCGAGGACGATGTCGATGGAGCCGATTACTGCTACTACGTCGGCGATTAGGCGGCCTTTGCACATGGTTTCTAAGGCTTGCAGGTTGGCGAAGTCGGCGTTGCGCATGTGGACGCGGTAGGGCTTGGCGGTGCCGTCCGAGACTACGTAGTAGTTCATCATGCCGTGCGGCGCTTCGACGGAGCTGGTGGCTTCGCCGGCGGGGACCTGGAAGCCTTCGGTGACGATCTTGAAGTGATGGATGAGCGACTCCATCTGAGTCTTCATCTGCTCGCGGTCGGGGAGAACGATCTTGGGCGCGTCGGCGTTGAGGCGGGTGTCGCGGAGGGTGGCGAGGAAGTCGAGGGCCTGGTGGCAGATGCTGACGGACTCGCGCATCTCCTGCATGCGGACGATGTAGCGGGCCCAGACGTCGCCGTCCTTGGAGACGGGCACGTTGAACTTGAACTTGTCGTAGCCGGAGTAGGGCATGTCGCGTCGAACGTCCCAATCGACGCCTGAAGCGCGGAGGGGAGGACCGGTGACGCCGAGGGCGATGGCTTCTTCGCCAGAGAGAACGCCGACGCCTTTGAGGCGGCCGATCCAGATGGGATTCGCGTTGAGCAGGCCTTCGTACTCCTCGATGTGTTTGGGAAAGGCGTTGAGGAATTTGCGGATGCGGTCGTAGATGTCGGCGGGGGGCTCGAGGGCTACGCCGCCGATGCGAATGTAGCTGGACATCATGCGCTGGCCGCTGATGGCCTCGAAGATGCGGAGGATGTCTTCGCGCTCGCGGAAGCAGTAGAGGAAGACGGTGAGGGCGCCGATGTCCATGGCGTGCGTGCCGAGCCAGACGAGGTGTGACTGGATGCGGGTGAGCTCGTTGAGCAGAACGCGGAGGTATTGCGAGCGCTCGGGGATTTCGAGGCCGAGGAGCTTTTCGACCGCCAGGGCGTAGGCGGTGTTGTTGGTCATCGGGCAGATGTAGTCGATGCGGTCGGTGAGGGGGGTGACCTGGGAGTAGAACTTGGCTTCGGCGGTCTTCTCGATGCCGGTGTGGAGATAACCGATGTCGGGGGCTAGCGAGATAACGGTCTCGCCGTCGACTTCGAGTACGAGGCGAAGGACGCCGTGTGTCGACGGGTGTTGCGGGCCCATGTTGAGGACCATGGTCTGCGAGGTGACGGGGTCAGAGCCGTGCGGATGGTGGTGCGAGGTGGACTCTTCGACCACGTCTTCTACGCCGGGGATGATGAGGTCTTCGGCGTTGCGGAAGCCGGCGAGGGTTGCGCCGGTGGTGTCGGTTACGGGCGCGGAGTCTGCGGCGGGCGCGTTGTACGCGGTGTGGCGCGGGGCTTCTGCTGTGGAGTCGAGGAGGGGCGGGTCAGGCAGCGTTGAGTTGCTCATTAGCGGTATCCCTCGACGGGGTAGTCCTTGCGGAGCGGGTGGCCGTTCCAGTTGTCGGGCATCATGATGCGGGTGAGGCGGGGGTGGCCGGGGAAGTGGATGCCGAAGAGGTCGAAGACTTCGCGCTCGTAGAAGTTGGCGGCGGGCCAGATGGAGGTGATGGAGTCGATGCGGGGATCGTCGCCGGAGACTCGCGCGTTGATGCGGATGCGCTGCTTGAGGCCCATGCTGAGGATAGAGTAGGCGACCTGGAAGCGGGGTTCGGCGGGATACCAGTCGACGGCCGTTACGTCCTCGAAGAAGTTGTACCCGGCGTCCTTGGCAGCCTGGGCGGCGGCGCGGATATTTTCGGGGGCGACGGTGAGGGTGAGCTCCTTGCGGTCCCACTTGGCGTCGAGGATGAGTTCTTTCAGGCCGATGACGGCAGCGTGGTCGGCGAGGGCTTCGCAGACGGCTTGCTTGCCGAAGATGGCGTCGGGAGTGGCGGGATTGGTGATGGGGTCAGCCATAGATGCGAGATTCCGAGATGCGAGTTCTTGATGCCGGGGGCGTTAGAGGTCTGCTTTGTCGTTGGACCAGTTGAGGATGCCCTTCTTCCAGACGTAGAAGAGGCCGACGGCGACGAAGGCGAGGTAGACGAGCATCTCCCAGAAGCCGAAGAAGCGCTGGCCGGTGATGGCGGGTAGGCGGCGGTAGATGACGGCCCAGGGGAGGACGAAGACGGCTTCCACGTCGAAGAGGATGAAGAGCATGGCGACCATGTAGAACTTGACGGAGAAGCGGCCGCGCGCGTCGCCGACGGGATCCATGCCGCACTCGTAGGGACTGAGCTTGGTGCGGGAGCGTTTGTGCTTGCCGAGGAAGTAGGAGGCGGCGACCATGCCACCGGCCACGCCCAGGGCGACGACGATCTGAAGGACGAGTGGAAGGTACTGCCAAATGTAGGGATTCGACGTCGTCATGGCTAGTTTTGAGTGTAGGAGCGGTGCGGTCAAGGGTCAAGTTTGCGCGCGCTGATCGCACATTCCGGGCGGGAATCGGATTCCCGAAATGGGACTAGAAGAGCGAGGCGTACCAGGCGATTACCGGAGCGCCGAGGATGGCGGCGGCGAGGCCTCCAATGGCGAGGAAGGAGCCGAGGGGGAGACGGGTGGCGGCGGTGGCTCGGTGACGGGCGAGGAGGGTGAGGGCGTACGCCGCGCAGAGAATGAAGCCGAGGAAGATGGCGAAGGCGGCGAGCCAGAAGCCGAGGAAGGCGGTGATCATGGCGACGAGCTTGATGTCGCCGAGGCCGAGGCCTTCGCGGTGGCGTAGGGCTTTGTAGGCGAAGCGGATGAGGAGCAGCAGGCCGGCGGCGAGGGCGATGCCGAGGATGCGGCCGAGGACGAGGTGCTCGGAGCCGGTGAGGATGACGTTGCCGTTGTCGACGGTGCCACCGACGCTGGTGAGTGGGTTGTGGCCGTGGAGGAGGAGATCGTACTGGTGGGGAGGGAGGTACGCCGCGCGGGCGCAGAGCAGGAGGAAGCCGAGGAGGGTGCCGGTGAGGGTGAAGGCGTCGGGGAGGGTGTGGGTTTGCCAGTCCATGACGAGGAGGCCGATGAGGAGGAAGCCGAGGATGGCGAGGGCGACGGCGTCGATGGTGGCAGCGGCGAAGGCGTTGGTGGATATGCCAGGTTTGAGCAGAGGGAAGGCGGTGCGGGCGGCGAAGGTGAGCCAGAGGGCAAAGGAGAGTTCGACTGCGGGATAGCGCCAGGAGATGGGTTGCTGGCAGTGGCGGCAGCGGGCGCGGAGGAGGATCCAGCTGAGGAGCGGGATGTTGTCGTACCAGGCGATGGTGTGCGTGCAGTGAGGGCAGTGGGAGCGCGGGTGGTTGAGGCTGCGGTGGTCGGGCAGACGGGAGATGCAGACGTTGAGGAAGCTTCCGAAGAGCAGGCCGAGGAAGAAGGCGGGCAGTTCGAAGACGAGAGGGGTAGGCATCGGATTCAAGTATAGGGTCCTGCGCGGACGGCGATTGTGAGAGGCGAAGGTGGCTTGGCGTGCAGCGTCTATCCCGCTCATGACGATTGGACCGTCATGAATGGGTACCCGGGATGTGTCTAGAGGGGTAGGAGGAGCAGGGGGATGATGATTCCTGCTAAGAGGAGGGCGGTGACGATGAGCTTGTTGCGGACGAATTTGTAGGACATATAGATGCCGGTGAGGGTCGAGGTGAAGAGGCCAAGGGCGACGAGGAGGAAGAAGATCTTCATGGGGAGATGGGACTTCTGCGGCGGCTCGGGGGATGGCTGCGGGGACGGGGCGTCGCTGTGTTTGTCGGGGCCGGGTGCTTCGGGCTTGGGAGCGGCGTCAGGCAGTCGCTGCTTGCGGACGGGGACGGTGGTGGTTTGCTTCTTGTGGAGCTGGGCGAGGGTGACGATCCAGGTGGGCGGCTTGTAGTCGCTGCCGCGCGAGGTTTCGTGGAGGCTGAAGGTCTGGAGGGCGCCGGTGAGTGCGAAGAAGAGGAGCGCGGGAGAGATGAAGATGCCGATGTAGAGATGGATCTGGCGGATAACTTTGAGGATCTGGTGAGAGGTGGTCATAGAGTCTGTTGATTTTAGACGCTAACGTGCTGGCGGAGGATGAACCTTTCGTTGGATGGGCTAGAGTGGGGCGATGGAGTTTTTAAGTTGGTTGCGAAAGAGCTTGGAGCGGGTGGCGCCTTTGTTGGCTGCGATGCTGCCGTTGGTGGGGATTGTATTGCTGGTGGTTGCGGCGGGGTTTGCGGGGCACTCGTGGAACTTTGCGCGGACTCGGGTGAGGGCTACGGCGACGATCACGGAGAATGTTTCGGGGTTCGCGAAGGAAGGGGGCGTGGTGTACACGCCGCGGTTTCGGTTTCGGCTGCCGAGTGGGGAGTGGGTGACGGCGCAGGCTGCGCGGGGGGCGGAGGAGATTGAGTTTGCCGCGGGCGAGACGGTGCCGGTGCTGTATCGAGTGGATGATCCGCAGGGGGCGATCATTGCTACGACGTGGCGCGCGTACGAGGGGGCGATTGTGTTTGGGGTGCTGGGGGTGGTGCTGTTCGATGTGGGGTGGGCGGTAAGGGTGGGGATGAGTCGAAGGAAGCCGCAGGTTTCTGATTAGAAATCGTTGTAGAAATGTTACCTTGCAGCATGGTGAAAAAGAGCTGGCCGCACGTGATTGCGGCCTTACTTACCTGGGCCTTCCTCATACAGTGTGCTGCCTGGATTGCGCTCTCATTAGGGTTCACTATCCGCAGCGCGATTTTCGAGCATCGCAGCCTTTTGACCTCTGGAACAATTACTGAGTTCGTTCGGATGCCAGTTGGTGACAGTTATGTGGCGCTGTGTCCGCGGTTCAGGTTTTTGACAGGTGACGGCACACCCCATCTCCACACATCGAATGCGTGTTCCAGTTTGCCCGGCTTTGAAGTGGGGCAAGTTGTTCCGGTTCGCTATGTGGAGGGTGATCCGGACAGTGCACGCATTGCCACCTTCTGGCAGACGTGGGGCTTAGCGGCTGGTTTCGGAATTGCGGCCGTGGTTGTGTGCGGGGTTGGTTTCTTCGGTCTTATGTACGCGCGTAAACGCAGCTGGACGATGAATCTGTTATCGAGCTGAAGGTCGATGGGTGCATGGCGACGGCCGCGGGACCGGTAGTCGCCGGGTAGTTGATGGCGGGTCTAGCGCTCGTAGTGGAGGCGGATGGCGAAGATGGCGGGGACGGGGCCGCGGTCTTTGTTGTAGGCGGGGTCGTCGACGAACTGGTAGTCGAACGCTGCGTGGAAGTACTTCGAGAACTGGTGATCGTAGTAGAGCTCCAGATTTTTTTCCGGGCCATAGTTCAGAGCGCCGTCGCCGGTGAGGATGCCGATGCCGCCTTCTGCGTGGTACACCTGATTGGCCTTTGAAATGCCGCTGATGATGAAGGCTGCGCCGATGACGTCGTCGGGCTGCTTCCACTTCTCGCCTTTGATGCTGGTGCCAAAGGTGGCTGTCCAGTTTGTGTCGGTGAACTCAAATCCGCTGTTCTGACCGGAGTTCCGGCCGATGCGGGAAAAGACGCCGATGTTTTTGGTTACTTCCTGGTCAACGTTGAGACCGAGGCCCCAGGTGTTGCGCAAGGCGTGCGTGTCGTCGATACCACCGGTTACGCCGTTCGCGCTGGCGAGGAATGCTGCGGGCGTGCCCCAGATGGCGAGGGTGGCGGGGTCGTTGGCAAGTGCGACGGCCGCTTTATAGCTGCCATTGTTTGAGCGGTCGTCGAAGACCAGGAGGCGAACCGCTCCTGGATGAGAGTGGATATTGTGACGGTGCTCGAGTTCGGTCACCATGCCCCAGTCGTAGAAGATCTTGCCGTCGCCTGATAGCGGCTCGGTGGGGAGCACGAGGTAGAGGCCTTCGGCGGTGAACTGATTGCGGTATTTCGACATCTGGAACCAGCCATAGCGGAGGGTCCAGTTGGAGGTGTTCCCCTCGATGGCGATGCCGGTGGTAAAGCCGAGGGCGTCGGCGGGGTAATCGTACGCGGCGTTGGCCATCAGCGCCCAGTTCATGAACTGGCCGCGGGGGTCGTTGGAATATTGATTGTTGTCAAAGATGTCTTTGACGCTCATTCTTCCGATAGTGATGGTGATGCGATTCGTGTCCTGCTTGCCGCGGAGGGTGAGCAGGTCGTCGTCGACGGATTGCTGGGGTCCGCCTAGATTAATTGTCGTCCGGGTGAAGAAGCGCGCGACGGCGAAGTGGGGGTAACGCACGCCGACCTTGAAGGCTTCGCCGTCGGGGAAGTCGCCCATGCCGAAGGTGTTGTTCAGGCCGAAGCCCTGCCAGAGGAGGGCGTCGAAGTGGAACTCGGTGTTGGCGAATAAACGGTAGCCGAAGTACCCGTCGACCGATTGCGTTTCGCGGGCCTGCCCCTGGGTGGGCAGGCTGCTGCCGGTGCCGTAGACGAGGTAGGCAGGGTTGGAGTATTTGGCGCTGAAGGAGGGATAGGCCATGCCGGTGAAGGTGTATTGGGCGTGGAGGTTGTAGGTTTGCGGGGGCTTGTTGGACTCGTCGGTGGCCGACGGCGTGTTGTGCGCGGGACTGGTTGCGGGCTCCTTCGCGGAAGGCGGGAGGCTCTGCGTGCCTGCGGGAGGTGCTTGCTGGCTGGACTGCACGGGGATGCTGATGTCGGGGCGAAGATCTGCGGCGAGGTGCGCGGACGGAGCGTCCGGGAGAGTGGTTTGTGCGATCTGCGTGGGGGTCTGAGCGGGCGACTGCGCGTGCGCGGTGGAGGCGGCGAGCAGCGGGCAGAGCAACAGCGCGGCGATCAGGGGCGTGCGTGGGGAGAACATGAAGGGCTTCCTTCATTCTTCATGCAGAGAAAGAATAGAGTGTGAATTTTGACCTACTTGGAATAGTATACCCCAGTAGGGTATAGGAGAGAAGCATGGAAATTGATCGCGAGCGGGTGAAGCTGGTGAACCGGGCAAAGAGAATCCGTGGGCAGATGGAGCGGGTGGAACGGAGCCTGAGCGAGGAGCACGATTGCACGAATGTGTTGATGCTGCTGGCGGCGGTGCGCGGCGGCATCGACGGGTTGATGGCGGAGGTACTGGAAGATCATATTCGGCTGCACCTGATTGGGCCGAAGGCGAAAGCGCTGACTCCTGAGCTGGGGGAAGAGCTGATCGACCTGGTGCGGGCGTATATGAAGTGAGGCCGCCGGATACGGGCGCTCGGTTGCGTTAGGTGCGCCTTGCTCCGACGACGACGAGCGCGATGCCACCGACGAGAGCGATGCCGCTAAGGACAGGCGGGATGGGGACGGTGCTGGTTTGCTTGTGCTCGATGTCGATGGGACCGACTTTGGCGTCCTGATGTTCGTGGGTGAAGCTGAAGCCTCCGACGGCGAAGCCAACGATGCCGAGGGCGATGAGAAGAATGCCAATGATGGTGGCGGGTTTCATGGGAGGAGTTGCTCCTAAGCGATTTGAATTCAGCAGGTGAGATGCAGATATGCACAGAGGGTTGGTTGGAGGCGTTGACTTGAGGGTGGGGTGAAGTTTAGTTTGAGTTTTAACACGGGAAAGGAGGATGGTCCAAACCTATGAAAATTGATAGTTCCAGTTGTACAAAAACACGTGAGGTGACTGAGGCTTAGAGCATCCGTGCTCTAGACCTGGAGTGCGGGAAGCTGATGCTTCCTGCGTGGGTTCAAACTCCGAGGCCCATCCGAGAACGGGTGCCTCAAGTCAATCTCAACAGATCACTGCATGGGCGGCTCGTCTCCTTTTGGGGGCGGGCCGCTTGTGTTTTGAGGGCGTAGGATTAAGTCATGGATTTTTTGGTGATTGCAGGGCGGACGTTTGGGTCGAGGCTGATTGTTGGCACGGGGAAGTACAAGGATGGCGCGGAGACCAAGGCGGCGATTGAGGCGTCGGGCGCTGAGATGGTGACGGTGGCGGTGCGGCGGGTGGAGCTCGATCGCTCTAAGGAAAGCTTGCTGGATTTTATTGATCCGAAGAAGTATTTTCTGCTGCCGAATACGGCGGGATGTTTTACCGCGGAGGAGGCGATTCGCGCGGCGCGGCTGGGGCGCGAGGTGGGGTTGTCGGACTGGGTGAAGATTGAGGTGATTGGCGATACGGCGACGCTGTATCCGGATGTTCAAGCGACGGTTGAAGCGACGCGCGTGCTGGTGAAGGAAGGGTTTACGGTGCTGCCGTACACGACGGATGACATTGTGTTTGCGAAGCGGCTGATCGATGTGGGAGCGGCGGCGGTGATGCCGCTGGGCGCTCCAATTGGGACGGGGTTGGGGATTGCGAATTCTTACACGCTGCGGATGATGCGCGAGCTGATTACCGACGTTCCGCTGATTGTGGATGCGGGGTTGGGGACCGCGAGCGATGCGGCGCTGGCGATGGAGATGGGGTTCGATGGCGTGCTGCTGAACACGGCGATGGCGGCGGCGAAGGATCCGGTGCTGATGTCGAGTGCGATGAAGAAGGGTGTGGAGGCGGGGCGCGAGGCGTTTCTGGCGGGGCGGATGGGGAAGAAGTTATATGCGACGGCCAGCTCGCCGTTGGAGGGAATTTCGCGGTGAGGCCGCTGAAGCGCGCTTTGTATTTCTGCGCGGTTGCTTGCCTTGTGGGTGTTGGGGTGTGCGCGTTTCAGTATATGAGTATGCCGAACCTTACGGGCGAAGCGATCGAGGCGGTGGACAATCATGATCGCTCGGCGCTCGAGGATGTGGAGGCGGCCAGGGAACAAATGCCCGAGGCTGAAGGCTACCTGAAGGGCGGCGCTCTGTTCCTGGTGGGGTTCGCAGCGTCGTTGATGCTTGCGCGACGCGTGCGGTAGCTGGCGGCTAGTCGAGGGTGTACATGGCTAGGCCGCTTAGGAGTTTGGGGTAGAAGTCGGTGGACTTTTGGGGCATGACTTCTAAGTTGAGGGAGATGTCGCGCATCTGGTCAAGGGTGACGGGCTTGGTGAGGAAGGCTACGTCGGCGTTGCCGGAGCCTACTTGCTGGAGGGCTTCGGAGGCTTCGCGTAGGTAGCGGATATTGCCTCCGGCGCGGACGGTTTCTTCGTTGAGGTTGAGAAGTTTTTCGAGGACTACTTTGTGGAGCTGGGTGACGTCGAGTTGTTGCTGGCGTTTGGGGAGGCCGGCGAGCAATGGGGCGATGGCTTCGGGCTTGGGGGTGAGGAGGAAGTCTCCGTCGCGGGTGGCCGCGATGAAGGCTACGCCTGGCGTTTCGTTGAGTTGCTTGAGCAGAGCCTCGGGGCCGGGGTAGTGGCCGCTCGGAGTGTGTGGGATTTCCGTTACGTTGAAGTACTGCTCGGCTTTGGTGGCGAACTCGCGGCCGTGGAAGCCGATGAGGTTGAAGGCTACGCGGTGGGTGGGGAGGATGGTGATGCCGGGGGCGTCGATGTTGACGAAGGTCATCATCATGGCCTGTTCGGGGAAGGCGGGTTGGGGGAGGGTTTTGCCGGGAGCCACGGGTACGTCGATCGGCGCGGCGTTGGGGTCCTGGTTTAGCTCGGCGGCTCGCTCGTGCATGTAGGTGGTGGAGGTTTCGTAGCGGTGGTGGCCGTCGGCGATGAGGAGCCACTTGTCGGCCATGGCGTCGAGGACCTTCTGGATGATGTCGGGGTCGGCTAGTTTCCAAAGGCGGTGGATAACGTCGTATTCGTCGGTGATCTCGATGTCGGGGGCGCGCATGGCGGCGGGCTGTTGCTCACCCGCGGTGTCGAAGAGAAGGTGGTCGACTTTGCTTTCGGAGTCGGAGTAGAGCATGTAGATCTGTTCACAGTAGGCGCGGGTGGCCTTGAAAAGGGCGAGGCGGTCGGACTTATGCTTTGGGAAGGTCTGCTCGTGGCGGTAGACGACCTTGTCGGCGTAGTCGTGGAGCTGGCCGAGGGCGATGAAGCCACGGCGCTCGCGAACTTCCGTGGTGCCTGGGACTTTGTAGGTTTGGGAGTAGCCGTAAAGGGCGGGCTCGGTCTCTTCTTTGAGGATGCCTTCCTGGCGCCAATCCTCCAGGGTGGAGGCGGCGCGGGTGTAGACGTTGTCGGCGTCGGTGTCGGCGGGGAGGTGGCGGCCGAGGATGACGCGGATGAGGTTGTGGGGGCTGGCGGCGTAGTAGGCGTCCTGCATGGCCGGGGTGATCTTGTCGTAGGGCTGGGTGACGACGTCGGTGAGGTTGACGTGGGTGGGGTCGTAACGGAGAGCGCGGAAGGGGTACAGACGAGCCATTGGGATATTGTAAGGGCCTACGCGGACGGCGAGAGACTTCGCGTGGCGATGAGAGGATGCGTGGGTTAAACTGGGGCGCATGTTGCTGGAACGAGTTGTGGAAGCGGATTATGCGGATGTGGTGGCGTTGGCCAACCTGGCGTATCGGGGGACCGGGAGGCAGGAGGGTGAGGCCGCCAGTTGGAATATTGAGGCGGGATTGGTGGCGGGGCCGCGGCTGATAGAAGAGACGTTGCGCGAGGATCTGATTGCGAAGCCGGAGCTGCTGGTGTGGCGGGAAGAGCCGGGTGGTCCGCTGATGGGGACGGTGTGGATGCAGAACAGGGGTGATGGGGTTTGGTATCTGGGGTTGCTGACGGTGCGTCCGGATGTGCAGGATCGGGGGCTGGGAAGGGCGCTGCTGGCGGCTGCGGAGAGTTATGCGCGGGAGCGTGGCGGCCAGCGGATTACGATGACCGTGCTTTCGGGGAGGGATGTGCTGATGGGGTGGTATGAGCGGCGGGGGTATCGGAAGACTGGAGAGACGCAGCCGTATCCGTATGGGGATGGGCGGTTGGGGCGGCCGCTGCGGGACGATCTGCACTTTGTGGTGATGGAGCGGGAGATCTGAGGGTCCTGCGCGGACGGCGGGAGGCTTCGCGTGGTGATGCGTGGAAAGCGGTTTCTGCAGAGACTATGGGGCCGGTGGAGACAGGCGGTTGATGATGAAGTGGGAGGCCTGATCGGCGGCCGGTGGGTCGATGTTGGAGAGAACGACGACGGTGTAGGTGAAGTTGTCGCACGTTTCAAGATCGCCGTTGACACCTGGGGCGCCGCCGTTGTGGCCGACGCACTGATTGCCATTCAACGTCTGGACGCCGAAGCCGTAGGCGTCCATGCCGAAGGGGTTTTTGACCTGCGGAGTGATTAGCAGCGTGGTGAATTGGGGATTGAGGAGTTTGTTCTGCTGGAGTGCGTTGGCGAAGCGCAGCATGTCTTCGGTGGTGGAGTAGCCACCGCCTGCGGGCGTGCCGCGGCTAACACCAGCGTCTGTGACGGGATGGAACTGAGGTGAACCCATGCGGATGTAGTTGGTGCTGGGATGGGTGGTGGCGGTGTCGTTGAGTTCGGAACCTGAGGCGGTCATGTGGGAGGGGAGGTAGATGTGATCGCGGATGTAGGCGTAGTAGTCTTCGCCACTGACTTTCTGAATGATGGCGCCGAGGAGGATGAAGCCGTAGTTGCTGTACTCGTAGCGGCTGCCTGGTTCGAAGCGCAGGGGACGGTTGCCGTAGAGATTGATGTAGTCCTGGATGGTGCGGAGTTCGAGGCGATGTTGATCGAACTCAGGGCCCCAGATGTCACCGGTGCCTCCAGTGTTGGTTAAGAGCTGGGCGATGGTGACTTTGGCGGCGAGGTCCTTGTTGGGGTAGTCGGTTAGGTGTTTTGCGAGGGGATCGTTGAGGGAGAGTTTTCCTGCCTGAACGAGTTGCATGGTAGCGACTGCGGTGAACATCTTGTTCATCGAGCCGATGGAGAAGCGAGTGTCCAGCGTGTTGGGGATGTGCTGCTCTCGGTTGGCGAGGCCGTAGGCTTCGGCGAAGATGGGCTGGCCGTTGCGAGCGACGACGACGGCGCCGGCGAATTTGTCGGTGGCGGTCTGGGCATCGAGGTATTTGTGGAGAGCGGCGATGAGGCTGGCCTGATCGAGGTGAGGGAGGGCGAACTCGGCGGGGCGCTCGGTGAGGTCGACGTGCAGGGTGAGGATGCGATAAGGCGGCTGCGGTTCGACCTCGAGGGTGAGGCGGGCGAAGTTGTCGGAGGCGCGCTCGGCGAGGAGAGCGGTGATTCTGGTGGGGGATTGCTGCTCGATTTTCTTGAGATCATACCCGCCGTTGCGATCGCGGAAGGCGGGGTCCTGGAAGCCGCGACCTGGGGGTGCGGCGAAGTTGGTTTTCAGGAATTCGAGATAGGCGTCCCAGTTGTTGCCGTCGTATACGGCGAGCCACGAGGTGAGTTGTTGGTTGGCGGGTGATGGGGCTGGTGGGGTTTGGGCGATGATGGTTAGAGAAAGAATGAGGGAGAGGCAGCTTGCGTGAATTGCTAGCTTGGTCTTCATTGGCTGGTCCGTTGGCAGGGAGGGTGGGTTCGGATAAAGAGGCGCTGGTTGGGGATGGTGGTTAGCCGCCGGCTATGGCACCGAGGATGATGAGTGGTTCGCGGGCGGTTAGGATGGGCTCGGGGAGAGGGGTATCGGTGGGGAGGTGGGACCAGTCTTCTTCGCAGACGAAGAAGCGGAGGAAGGGGCGGCGCTGTTTGGTGACGTTGTCGCGGATGGTGTTGCGGAGCATAGGGTACGTTGCTTCGATGGCGTCGAGGACGGAGGCGATGGTTGCGGGGGCGGGGACGTCGAGAGTGGTCTCGTGGGAGGGGAGGTTGGCGAGGCGGCGGAGGTGGATGGGGAGATCGACGCGGATGGTGGGCATGGGTTCGTGTGGGCGAGCATACCTCAGGGATGAATTCATCGCCGGGTTGAAGAAGGGCAACCGCAAGAACGTGAGACAGCCAATACGGGGGTCCTTCCCCTTCGCTGCGCTCGAGGGTCAGGATGACGGCGAAAAACAAAGGCAATGGCTTTGACGCAAAGGGCGCGAAGAAGAGCGCAATGCTTCGCTACGTGGTTTATGTTTCCTACGGACTGGCTACGGGAGGGTCTGGGCTTCTACGGAGAGGACCGTTGGTAGGTTGTGGGTGATGGCTTGCCAGCTGTCGCCACCGTTGGGGGAGCAGTAGACCTGGCCGCCGGTGGTGCCGAAGTAGATGCCGCAGTCCCCTTTGGAATTATCGAGGGTGTCGACGGCCATGGCGTCGCGGAGGATGTTTACGTAGCAGTCTTTTTGGGGGAGGCCGCGGGTCATGGGCTCCCAATCGTTCCCGCCAGATTTGCTGCGGAAGACTTGCAGCTTGCCGTCGAGGGGGAAGTGCTCGGCGTCGGATTTGATGGGGACGACGTAGACGGTTTCGGGTTGGTGGGTGTGGACGTCAATGGCGAAGCCGAAGTCGGTGGGGAGGTTGCCGCTGATTTTGGTCCAGTTATCGCCGGCGTCGTCGGAGCGCATGACGTCCCAATGTTTTTGCATAAAGAGGGTGTTGGGCGTGCGAGGGTTCATCGCGATGTGGTGGACGCAGTGGCCGACTTCGGCGGTGGGGTTGGGGATGTATTTGGAGTAGAGGCCTTTGTTGATGGGCTTCCAGGTTTGGCCGGCGTCGTCGGAGCGGAATGCGCCCGCCGCGGAGATGGCGATGACGATGCGGTCGGGGTTGGTGGGATCGAGGATGATGGTGTGGAGGCAGAGGCCGCCGGCGCCGGGTTGCCAGTGCGGGCCGGTTTCGTTGAGGCGGAGGCCGGAGAGTTCTTGCCAGTGCAAGCCCCCGTCCGTTGATTTAAAGAGCCCGGCGTCTTCGGCTCCGGCGAAGACGGTGTCGGGGTCGGTGAGCGAGGGCTCGAGGTGCCAGACGCGTTTGAACTCCCAGGGGTGGGGCGTGCCGTCGTACCACTGGTGGGTGCCGGGGACGCCGTCGTAGGTGAACTGATTGCTGACGGGGGACCAGGTCGCGCCTCCGTCGTCCGACCGCTGAATTTGTTGGCCGAACCAGCCTGAGGTTTGGGAGGCGTAGATGCGGTTGGGGTCTACGGGGGAGGCTTTGAGGTGGTAGAGCTCCCAGCCCGGGAAGTGGGGCTGGGAGATTTGCCAGGACTTGCGGATGGCGTCGGAGGTGAGGATGAAGGCGCCTTTGCGGGTGCCGATGAGGAGGCGGACGCGGGACATTTGGGCTCCTTGGGTGCGAGGTGCGGCCAGTATAGGGGATGTGCGTAGAGGTTGTGGAGATGATTTTGTGGGCCGCTCAGCGTGGGGGCGGGGGTGTGGCGCGGGGGCGGCGGAGGCTCCAGAGGTCTTCGGGCCGGCCGATTATCAGGATGACGAAGCAGAGGGCGAGGATGGACCAGTTGAGTGAGGCGCCCCAGTACATCCAGAAGGCGGCGTGGGGGCCGGGATAGCCTCCTGAGAGCCACATGGCGAGCATGAGAAAGAGGCCGAAGAGGCTGGCGAGGCGTGAGAGAACGCCGAGTAGAAGCGAGATGCCAATAAGGAGTTCGCCATAGGCTACGAGGAAGGCCATGAGGGTGGCGGCGTGGGCGAGGATGCCTTGGAGAATCGGCACCATGAAAGGGTAGGCGCCGGAGTGGATGAAGTCGCGGAGGGTCGCCTGAAAGCCGCCGTGCAGGGTGAATTCGGTGCCGAAGACTTTGTATTGGCCGAAGACGATGAATAACAGGCCAACGCTGATTCGCAGGACGGTAAGCGCTACGGTGTTGCTGTGGGTGTTCGTGGGGGTCGAAGACTGCATCGCTGGAGTGTAACGGTAAAGGCCGCTCGATAGGAACCGAGCGGCCTTTGGTTGCTTGGAGAGCGGGTTAGAGGAAGAGGGGGGCCAGGACCAGGGTGATGGTGGCCAGGAGTTTGATGAGGACGTGGAGGGAGGGGCCGGCGGTGTCCTTGAAGGGATCGCCTACGGTGTCGCCTACTACGGCTGCCTTGTGGGCGTCGGATTTTTTGCCGCCGTACTTGCCGGTTTCGATCCACTTCTTGGCGTTGTCCCAGGCGCCGCCGCCGTTGTTCATCAGCATGGCCAGGAGGACTCCGGCGATGGTGCCGACCATGAGGAGGCCGGCGACTGCGGTTGCTCCGCCTAAGTTGACTGGGATGCCGTTGATGGTGGGGACCGTCGAGAGGCCGCCGGCGGTGGTGACGGTGGTCGCGTAGACGGAGCTGAAGTTGCGGAAGATGAGGCCTACCGCTACTGGAAGGCCTACGGCGAGGATGCCGGGTAGGACCATCTCTTTGAGGGCTGCGCCGGTTACGATGCTGACGCAGCGGGCGTAGTCGGGTTTGGAGGTGCCGGCCATGATGCCGGGGTTCTCGCGGAACTGGTCGCGAACATCTTTGACGACCATCTGCGCGGTGCGGCCTACTGCTTTGATCGCCA
>Ga0302220_10000733_pt1 | contig 26839 bp, 21 predicted proteins | sample II_Palsa_E1_3_FD_194572 | JGI IMG/M metagenome (GOLD analysis project Ga0302220, IMG submission 194572) | Peat permafrost microbial communities from Stordalen Mire near Abisko, Sweden - II_Palsa_E1_3 | ecosystem: Environmental > Terrestrial > Soil > Palsa > Peat permafrost | place: Sweden...
TATTCGGTCCGGCCTGCCGCTCTATCGAGAGCATCCATTCCTCGGTGTAAGGCGCTCGGTTGTGAATGTCATAGCCTGGAATGCCGCTTATCGGCTCATAGGTGCTCCAGTCGATGTTCGGATCTGGATTGCTTCGTGAGGAGTTCAACGGTGCGAAGGTGTACGGAAACGGCTGGCCATTGTTTTGCCCGCTGGCCGCTGTAATGAACGGCGTCGCGAAGAGAGGAGGAGCAGGGCTGGTGTAGGTCGTGCCGTAAGGAGCATTCGCCGCCAGCACGCTGACGGAAAGCGCATCGATTGCGGTATAGAAATTGCCAAAGCTCGCCCGTACGCTTGTGGTTCCTGGAGAACCGAGAATCTTTTCGAGGAAGCTGCCAGCCTCTGACTGGGGCGACCAGGCCAGGCCCACGCGCGGCGAGAAGCTGCGATTGCCGATCGGAGCGAGCGTGTTTGGGATGCCGGGGTCGCCAGGATAGAGAATGCCCGGAGGCGCTCCGGGGAAGACGACCGACTGGGCACCCGGAACGAAGGTCGAGATCTGGTTGTATTTTTCAGACCATGGCGCGACGCGATCCCAGCGCAGGCCGTAGTTCAGCGTTAGGCTGGGCCGTGCTTGCCAGCTGTCCTGCGCGAAGAGACCAGCATATTTGTTGCGCGCATAGAAGGGGTTTAGCTGGCTCTGGTTGTACTGGCTGGGAACACCGATGAGGAAATCCGCGAAGTCCACGCCTGTCTCCTGGCCGGAGAAGACGAAGCTGCCGTTGAACTGGGCAATGGGGTGAGCATTGACCTGGTCGGCATGGAATTCGCCGCCAAATTTCATGGTGTGACTGCCGAGCACTTTGGAGAAAACATCCGACACCTGATAGATGTTGTTCGTCTGAATGAGTTGGTTGGCCGCAGCACCGGTGGAGAAGCCGTTGAAGTTGAGGTTCTCGACACTCTGCCCTTTGGGATCGAGAGCGACAATGCTGGAAGTGCCGTCGGCGTTCGCAAAACCCTGCGAGGTCAGGCTTACCCCGAGGCCACCCACAGGCTGGCCGAGATTGGTGAAATCACGCATGTAGCTGAAGTGGAGTTCATTGACCGCCGAGGAACTGAAGGTCTTCGTATCGCCAAGAGCAATGAGCTGTGCTCGACCTGTGGTGAGGGCATCGAAGCCAGGGACACTGGCGCCGCTCTGCGCTACCGGATAGGGATTATCGAGATTGAAGTCGTCGATGAAGTAGTAGGCCGACAGCAATCCCAGATGTGTATTTGCATCGATGCGGAGACCCGCTTTGTCATCTCGCAGAATCTGGTTGAACGAGGAGGTGGCAAAACCGTTGGCCGTATTCGGAGCCGGAATGTACTGGAGCATTCGCTGTGCCGGAGTGGACCAGGCGCTCATCGGAATCACCGCATTGGGAAAGACGCACTGCGCCGAGGTCGTGCATCCGGAGACATAATATGGTTCGCCCGAGACCACGGTGTAACCCAGCTTTTGCGTAAGCAGGTTTGCGAAGTAAGGGCCTCCTACCGCTCCAGCGAGGTTGCTGGACTGGTCCAGAAGGTTTCCTGCGCGGTCCGCGTTGGAGGGCACGCTGATGTTGCCAGTATCAATACCCTGCGTCTGTCGTGTCCCCTGATAGTCTGCAAAAAAGAAGATTTTGTCATGACGAATCGGTCCGCCGAAGGTGCCACCAAACTGGTTCTGGCGAAAGGCGCCTCGTGTAGGAGAAAAGTAGTTGCGCGCATCGAGAGAAGTGTTGCGCAGAAAGTCGAAAGCGCTGCCGTGGAATTGATTGCTTCCGGATTTAGTGATGACGCTGATCTGACCACCGCTGAACTCTCCGTACTCGGCGTCGAAGTTGCTGGTAATGATACGAAACTCGGCAATCGCATCGAGGTTCGGAATAATGGCCGTGCCGGCGTTGACGTCTTCCTCTGCGTCCGCGCCGTTGACACTGAAGAAGTTGGCGAACTCCCGTTGTCCGTTGACGGAGACCGTACCGGGATTGAGAGTGCCCGAGGGATTGAGGATGGTTGCGCCCACATCCTGCACAGTGGTGGAAGTAATCGATGTTGCCGGGGCGACGCCAGCCTGCAGCGAGAGAAGATCCGTATAACTGCGGCCATTCAGCGGAACGGCAGTCATCTGCCTGCCCGTGATGACCTCGCCGAGTTGCGTGCTCACCGTCTCAACATGCAACGTATTGTCGTTCACACTCACGGTCTGATCGACACTGCCGACCTGAAGAGAAGCATCGAGTGTGAGGGCCGCATTCGTATCGAGCACAATGTTCCTGCGCTCATAGCCACGAAAGCCCGTGGCCTGAACCTTCAGTTCATAATGGCCCACCGGTAGAACGGGCAGCGTGTAGTACCCCTTGCTATCCGTGTGCGCGTGGTACGAGAGCCCCGTGTTGACTTCCCGGACGGTTACATCAGCATTTGGAACAACGCTGCCCGAAGGATCTTTGACCCTGCCCGAGATGCTTCCGCCTACACTGGCCCATGCCATAGCGGCAGATAAAACTGCGACCGTACAAAATGCGATTGCTATCTTACCCGCAAGACGGCTGATCTTCCTCAACATACTCTTCTCCTGATCTCTTCGTTGGCTGGATGCGTGAGAGCCTTACTGGACCGTGATGGGAACATTCACGCTGGTCTGATATTGCGATGACCCGCTGCCCGCAGTGCCCGTGACCACAACGGTGTATGTCCCTTTCGCCGTTCCCGGATCGGTCTTTGTCGTGCCGCTGCACCCGATCGCCGTGAAGACGACAGCGATGAAGGAAAGAACGAGCATTGCCGTCCTTCGCCATTGGCGACGCGGCAGAGCAAGCAGAAAGACGCAGGCCAGACTGGCCCCACCACTCGCGGCCAGCCAGCCAGGTCCACCTGTCTGCCTACTGCTCAGCGGATGCGCGGGCGTCGTATTGACCGTCAACGAGACCTGCCCTGTGCCGGTGATTGAACTCGGATCGACAAAGCACGCAGATTCCGTCAGGGTGGCAGGCATCGTACAGGTCAGACTGATAAGGGTGCTGTATCCAGTGGCCACATTCACCGTGATGCTGGCGATCGCCGCCGCTCCCACAGCTGCGGTTGTTCCCGTAGAAGACAGCGCGAAGGCCGAGACAATAAGCGGAACCGCCGCCGAGGCCGACTCCGTATAAGTCCCATCGCCCTGATAGAACGCCGTCACAGTGTTGCTTCCTACGTCTCCATTGATGGGCGTGGTCAACACTGCCTGCCCGTTCGCGAGAGCTACCGGATCACCCACGTTCACGCCGTTGATTTCAAACTGCACCAGTCCGGTGGGCGTCGGGTTACCGGTTGCCGCATCCAACACGTTCGCGGTGAGCGTGATGTTTCCATTGGGAGTTATGCTCGATGCCGATGATGTCATCGTTGTAACCGATGCCGATCCGGACGGCAGCACCTGTATCTCACCCATCATGCCGGAATCTTCGTGCTGCAGAATATGACAGTGATAGACGAAGTTACCGATGATGTTCGGATCGCGAAAGTCCATGCGCAACTTCACGCTGGGATAGGGCCCGCTGCCGTTCCAGTAAGGCAGATCGACCGTATCGCGGATGGCAGGGTCGTTGACTGCCTGACCGTTGATTTCAAGAACCTGAAAGTGGATCTGATGAATGTGGAAGATGTGATCTTCCTGGGCTGTGTTTTCGATCACCCAGTCTTCGACCGTGCCAGAATGCACGACAATGTTCGGCGCCTGGTCCATCGTAAAAAGAGTAGGTTGCTGACCCTGTTCAGTAATGAAGAAGTTCGTCGGACTATTCGGGTTCGTGGGGTCTTGTAATACCTCAGAAAAATACAGGTTGCGTTGCGCTACCGGCGTCGCACTGGACAGGGCAGCGAAGCGTGTGACCCTGGTCTGCACCGCCTGCGATGGCAGCTTCCTGGCTTCCACTGCATTGGGCGTGCCTGCTCCCTCCACGCCGTTCTGACTGACGATGTTCGCGATGGTCCGTGTAGGATCGAAATCCCCATCCGGCCCGGTGTTCCAGTATTGCGTGACCAGTTGCGCCTGATCTCCCACGTTCGGCGTTGTGACGACAAACTCCGCGCGCGATCCTGGAGGCAAAAGGATGGTCGTCTCACTCTCCGACTGCTGACCGCTGCTCCCGGCCGCGATCGGGTAGCCGTCGATTGCCACGACCTGTACGGCCTGGGGCGTCCCGTTGACGACATACTGCAGATTCATAATGGTGTCCGCAGCGGTGTTCGCCACACGCCATAGCTCCTGCTGTCCCGGATTCGTCTGAATCACTGCCGGCGTGTAACTCGGATAAGTCACCGGAACATAGTTGATCGACAGGTCCCATGCGGGGATGTTCGAATCATTCATCTCGGATGCAGGCAGCATCTGATCGCGCAAAACAAAGGTGCGCTCCGTAAGCCCTGCCAGCGCCGTATCGACATTTTGCAGCCCTTCGACGATCAGTGCACCAGTTGCTCCGCCCTGCACCTGCCCTTCGCTAAAGCCATGCGGATGGGGATGGTACCAGTAGAGCCCTGGAGGTTCGTTCGCCGGTATCTGCACGTTGTAATCGAAGCTCTGCCCCGCCTGGATCAGCGTATGGACTACCTCATCCTGCCCGCAGACGGGCGCCACGTTGGTCCCGTGAAAATGGATGTTGGTCGCGCTTGCCGACATCGCACCATTGCAGGCGGAGCTGGTACTGGTGGTGGGCTCGTCCCTGGCGGAGAGCGTCATCTTCATGCCCGCCATGTTGTCGCCGGTGCTGGATGCGGAAACAGCGGGCAGGTTGTTCGTAAAGTGGATAATCAGCTGATCGCCGGGATTCACACGCAGCGTGGGGGCCTCAAGGCCGGTGTTCGTCACATAGCAATAACGGACAAGCCCCTGAGAGTCGGTCACAGTCTGGAAGGTGAAGGTAACTTCCAGCACGCCGTTTTGACTCTTCAGCTCTGGCGGCGCTGAGACAATCGAACCCGGAGCAGAACGAGCACACACCTGATCAGCTGCGTCCGAGCCTGTCGTAGCGGGGGCTGCTCTCTTAGCCTGGTCCTGCGCCGAGGTCGCGCCATATGCAGGACGCGCATTTTGCGCCCTGGTCGTAAGAACACTGCAGAAAAGCATAAAAATCAAGGAAGAAAGCAGGAAATTCAACTTCGAGGATAGACGGCCTCGTCTACCTGCAGGATCAATCTGCGTCTCACGAATCATTGTTCTGGTCTCACAAAGCACACGTTTCGTCCTTAGGCCACCGAAGAAGACTCGATGGCCATCGTGACAGTTGAAACTTTGCGGGCCGGAACCCTATAGTAGAGGAAGCCCGCAGTCTATTCGTCTGTGGTTCCCAGATCCTCGCGGTCTCCGCCAAGAGTCAGCCACGGGGATCTGGTACATATGGTGAGCATGTCGCTCAACTTACTTACTGATTCCAATCAAATATACGACACATTCAGTCCTACTTCAATTGGTGTCGTCAAAAAAATAATCGCTATCCTCAATCGATAGTGGCAGACATCTCCAATGTCAATTGGTTAGTGAGAGTGTTTCTGCGCCCGTCTCTTTGACGGATGTATGGATTGATTGAGGAATTCGGCAAGTGTCACCACTGTGGGTAACATTGCGGCCCCCGCATTGATTCGGAGGGACTTAGAAATATGGCGGAGAATGGGGGATTCGAACCCCCGATAGAGCTTTCGCCCTATAACGGTTTAGCAAACCGCCGCCTTCAGCCACTCGGCCAACTCTCCGTCTGTGTTGCGTGAGCATGATGCTTTGGTTCTATTTGGTTCTCTGTGCTCTGGCTGAGGCAATTATAGCGTGAGGCCGGGGGAGGAAGACAAGCAAGTACAAATAGAACAGCAGATCCCCGCGGGATAACAACAAAGGAACAGGCAAGGACGAAATACAGCGGCCCCTCACTGCGTTCAGGATAACGCTACAAAAACTCGGTTTAGATGATGACCTAACGATCGTTCAGGATGACGGCGTAGAACAAAGAACTGCGGCAGATATTCGGTTGCGATTTTGACAGGTTCTAAGGAGGTGGGGTGGACAAAAAGCTGGGCAGGTCGAAGAAGATGCGGCTGGTGCCGCTGATTGCGGCTACGTACTTCATGGTCGCGGGTGGGCCGTATGGGCTGGAGGACATTATTGGCAAAGCCGGGTACTGGCGGGCGCTGGTGCTGCTGCTGGTGATTCCGGTGGTGTGGAGTCTGCCGACGAGCATGATGGTGGGGGAGCTGGCTTCGGCGCTGCCGGAGGAGGGTGGGTACTACTGCTGGGTGAGGCGGGCGCTGGGGGGGTTCTGGGGGTTTCAGGAAGCGTGGCTTAGTATGGCCGCCAGTGTGTTCGATATGGCGATTTATCCCGTCATCTTTGTGCTTTATCTGGGGAGGATTGAGCCCACGTGGACGACGGGGGTGAGGGGGACGCTGTGGGCGCTGGCGGTGGTGGTGCTGTGTGCGGTTTGGAATCTAAGAGGGGCGAGGGCCGTGGGGGAGGGGTCGGTGGGACTGTTTTGCGTGCTGCTGTCGCCGTTTGTGGTGCTGACGGCGGTGGGATTGTGGAAGGGTTTGCTGGGGGGGCACCACAGTTTTTCGATGCTGAAGACTCCGGTTGCCGGGGCGGATTTTGCCGGGGCGGTGTCGGTGGCGCTGTGGAACTACATGGGGTGGGATAACGCTTCGACGGTGGCGCAGGAGGTGGAGGAGCCGCAGAGGAATTATCCGCGGGCGATGCTGGTGGCAGCGGGGCTGGTGGCGGTGACGTATGTGCTGCCGCTGGCAGCGGTGGGAGTGGCGGGGATTTCGGCGGATCGGTTTTCGACGGGAGCGTGGACCGATGCTGCAAGGGAGCTGGTAGGGCCGTGGCTGGCGCTGTGCGTGGTGCTGGGTGGGACCATCAATGGGTTTGGGATGTTCAACGCGCTGATGATGAGCTATACGAGGGTGCCGTATGCGCTGGCGGAGGAGGGTTTGCTGCCAAAGGCGGTGGCGTGGAAGAACGCCGGGGGCGTGCCCTGGGTGAGCGTGGTGCTGTGCTCGGTGGCGTGGGCGCTGGCGCTGAGGCTGTCGTTTGAACGGCTGATCTCGATTGACCTGGTGCTGTATGGGGCGGCGCTGCTGCTGGAGTTTGTTGCGCTGGTGGTGCTAAGGGTGAAGGAGCCGGAGCTGCGTAGGCCATTCAAAGTGCCGGGTGGGGTGTGGGGAGCGGTGGGGATGGGTGTGGGGCCGACACTGCTGATCGGGTTTGCGCTGTGGGCGGCGCGGGGGGAGCGCGTGGCAGGGCTGCCGGCGCTGGGGTTTGCAGGGATTGTGGCGGCGGCAGGGCCGGCGGTTTATCTGGCGGCGAAGAAGATGCGGACGGTGTGGGGGTGAAGAGGCCGCTTAGCGGCCTCTTCTGTCGATGTTTTCTTCTTTGGGAACGGGTTTGGGCTGGGGATTGGTCTTGTTATCGATGAAGCGCTGCTGGGCTTCGAGAACCTTGTTGCGGGCGAAGGCGGCGTCGCGCCAGCCTTTGACCTCAACGCGCTTGCCTTCAAGATCCTTGTAGATGGCGAAGAAGTGGGTGATCTCGCGGAGCATGTGGGGGTAGATCTCGGAGAAGTTCCAGACATCTTTGTAGCGGGGGTTGCCTTTGCCGACGCAGAGAACCTTCTCATCGCCGAGGCCCTGGTCGAGCATTTCGAGGAGACCGATGGGGCGAACTTCCATGACACAGCCGGGGAAGCTGGGGGTATCGACCAGCACAAGGCAGTCGAGGGGGTCACCGTCATCGCCGAGGGTGCTGGGGATGAAGCCGTAGTCGCCGGGATAGTGGACGGGGGAGTAGAGATTACGATCGAGGCGGAAGACGTGAAGCTCTTTGTCGTACTCGTATTTGTTCGTTCCCTCGTAAGGGATCTCGATGACGGCGTTGATGACCTCGGGGCTGTTTGGGCCTACGGGGAGCTCCATGTAGTTCGGCATAAAATCTGGCATCTCTTCTCGTGTTTGAAAGATTTGTGGCTTGCTGGTGCGGGCCGCGGTGCGTGCTCGACTTGCGGCCAGGGCGAAGTGCGGGAACGAAACCTGCACCATGTCTATAATCAGTCAGGATGAAGGCTCATGTCTATGTCACGCTGAAACGAACGGTGCTGGATGCCCAGGGGCAGACAGTTGCAGATGCATTGCGGCGGATGGAATATCGCGGCGTTGCGGATGTGCGGCAGGGGAAGTATTTTCTGCTGACTCTGGAAGATGGACTGGAACAGAACGCAGCCCAGGCTGAGGTGGAACGCATTGCGCGTGAGGTTCTGACGAACCCGGTGATCGAGGAGTTTACGTTTCGGCTGGAGGCGTGAATCGGGCTCTCCGCGAGCCGCCGGGCGCGCATTCTGACATGAGATTTTAATAAGTTTGCTGCATCGGGCCAGGTGAACCCCGAGGGCGCGGTTGCCGGAACGGCTGCGCGAAGGATGTTGAACGCACTTTTTTTTCGAGGGCGTTTTTGGGTGGGGTTTTGCGAAAAACGGGTGTTTTTTGTGGTTTCGCGGTGGACAAAACGTGGTGAAATGCATGGTAAAACGTGGTGTTTCGATGGTGTTATATTTGGCGCGAAATCTACGCCAGATTTTGAAGATTTATTTTGCGGGCTGTCGACCGGGCGGGGGAAGGTATACCCTGGACGGCAGGTTGCCGTGGCTGGATGCGCGGGGATAGCTGCTGGTGCTAGGCTCGAAAGAGCAGGCGATGGAGACTTTTTTGAGCGATGCGTTCGTAGAAGGTGCGGCAGCGCGGCAGGCTGCAGAGGTTGTGGCGGGAGAGAGCCGTTTTGTGCGGGCCTGCCTGCGGCTGCCTGTGGACCGGACCCCGGTTTGGTTTTTGCGGCAGGCCGGACGCTATATGCCGGAGTATATGGCCGTGCGGAAGCACCATTCGCTGCTGGAGATCTGCAGGACGCCGGAGATTGCGGCGGAGGTGACGATTACCGCGGCGGAACGGCTGGGCGTGGACGCGGCGATCATCTTTGCCGATCTGCTGCTGCCATTTACGCCGATGGGGCTGGACTTTGAGTTTGTCGCGGGCGAGGGGCCGGTGGTGCATACACCGATCCGGTCGCTGGAGCATGTGCAGGCGCTGAGGACCGATCGCACCGACGAGCTGAACTATGTGGCGCGTGCGATCGAGAGGGTGGCGACGCACTTTGCCGCGCCCAGAGCCGATGGAGACACGCTGGGGATTATCGGGTTTTGCGGGGCTCCGTGGACGCTGGCCGGGTACATGATCGAGGGTGGGAAGCAGAGCGGCGGGGATCGCAACTACATCGAGACCAAGAAGCTGATGTACTCGAATGGAGCGGCGTGGTCGCTGCTGATGGAGAAGATTGTAACGGTTCTGGTTGCGTATGCGCAGCAACAGATTGAGGGCGGCGCGGATGTGATTCAGGTCTTCGATAGCTGGGTGGGCAAGCTGAGCGTGCAGGACTATACGCAGTACTGCCAGACATGGACGACCGAGCTGGTGCAGCGGATCAGGGCGATGGGCGTGCCGGTGATCTACTTCGGCGTGGAGACCGCTTCCCTGCTGCCGGCGATGAGCGATACGGGCGCGGATGTGATCGGGCTCGACTGGAGGACCCCGCTGGAGGTGGGCTGGAAGGCGGTTGGTGCAGGGTGTGGAGTGCAGGGGAATCTCGACCCGATTACTCTGTTTGCACCCGAGGATGTACTGAAGCTGCGCGTGCAGCAGATATTGGCTGCGGCGGCAGGACGGCCAGGACACATCTTCAATCTGGGGCATGGCATTGTGCCGGGGACACCGGTGGAGAACGTGATCAAAGTGGTGGAGTGGGTGAAGGAGTCGGGAGCGCGATGACTGCTGAAAAAAACCGGAGCGCGGTGTTGCTGCTCGCTCATGGAACTCCGGATGTGCTGGGCCAGATGGCGGAGTATCTGAGCAAAGTGACCGGAGGGCGGGCGCTGCCGCAGGAGGTTGTGGAAGAGCTGCAGCATCGTTATGCGCAGATCGGGCTGAGAGCGACGCCGGGGGTAGAGGCTCCTCCGCTGACGAAGTGGACGCTGCGGCAGGGGAAGATGCTGGAGCAGGCGCTGGGTGGTACGAGGGTTTATGTCGGGATGCGGAACTGGCATCCTTATATCGCGGATGTGGTTGCGCAGATGCGGCTGGATGGGGTGAGACACATCAAGGCGGTGTGTCTGGCGCCGCAGAACTCGCGGACCAGTGTGGGTCTTTATCGAAGGGCGGTGCTGGCTGCGGCGGCAGGGCTTGAGGTGGAGTTCGTCGCGGGGTGGGCGGAGAGCCCGCTGCTGGCGCAGGCGTTCGCGGAGAAACTTTGGCCGGTTTGGGCAGAGGCGTGTGCGGAGTCCGGACGGCGGATTCCGGTGTTGTTTACGGCGCACAGCGTGCCGTGCAGGACGATTATGACGGGCGAGGCTTCGGTTGCGGGAGCGAGGCCGGGAACGCCGGCGCAGGGCTCGCCTGATCCTTATCCGGTCGAGGCAAAGCGAACGGCGCAGCTGGTTGCAGAGCGGCTGGGTGTGGTTGGGTTCGGAGAGCAGGATTGGTACTTTGCGTTCCAGAGCCAGGGGATCAGCGGTGGGCCGTGGATTGGGCCGACGGTGGAGGATACGCTGAAGGCGATCAAAGACGAAGGGCATGTGGGCGTGGTGATGCAGCCGGTGGGCTTTCTTTGCGACCACGTCGAGATTCTCTATGACATTGACGTCGCGTTTCGAGAGAGCGCTCGGGAGCTTGGATTGAAGCTGTGGCGGGCGGAGAGCCTGAACGACTCTGCGGTGCTGGTGAAGGCGCTGGCGGAGGTGGTTTCGGGACAATATAAAGCGACTGTGGATGAGGTCGCCGTCCCGGCCGGGGTATAGGCTGTCGTGAGAGCCGCGTGCGGGGGCTCTGGCCTCCGCATTATTTTTTTGCAGCGTTCTTTTTGTGGCATGGATCTGGAGAGACGATGAAGCGGATTGCGATTGTCGGTGGCGGGGTTGCGGGCGTGACAGCTGCGTATGAGCTGGCACAACTGGCTCGCAACGGAGCTGCCGTGCAGGTGGTGCTGTTCGAGGCTTCGACGCGGCTGGGCGGGATCGTCGAGACGGTGCGCGAGGGTGGGTTCGTGATGGAGTGCGGCCCCGATGCATGGGTGACCGAGAAGCCGTGGGCGCGGGAGCTGGCGGGGGAGCTTGGCCTGGGCGATGAGGTAATGGCTTCGAATGATGCGGCGCGGAAGACGTATGTGCTGATCGAGAATCGGCTGGTGGCGATGCCGGATGGAATGCGGATGATGGTGCCGGGCGATCTGAATGCGCTCGATGCTTCAGAGCTGTTCAGCGCGGCGGCGAAGCACGCCTATCGCGATGAGGTCGAGCGGGCGGCAGAGTTGAAGGCTGGAGCACCTGAAGAAGATGAGAGCGTCGCGGAGTTTGTGAGGCGACACTTTGGCGAAGAGGTGCTGGAGAAGATCGGGGCTCCGTTGCTGAGCGGGGTCTTTGGCGGCGATGTGGCGAAGCTGAGCGTGCGCGCGGTGATGGCTCCGTTTGTGGCGATGGAGCGGGAGCATGGAAGTTTGATTGTTGCGTTGCAGGCGCGGAATGCGGCTAAAGCGGGAGCAGTATTTACTACGCTGCGGAGTGGCATGGGAACGCTGGTGGATCGTATGATCGCTGCGATTCCGGCGGAGTGGATTCGCCTGGGGGACACGGTGCGATTCGTCTCGTATGGCGACGAGGGCTGGCTGGTGGGAACGGCGAAAGAGGTGGAACAGTTTGATGTTGTGATGATGGCCGCGCCGGTCGATGTTGCCGGGCCGCTGCTGGAGCCGGTGGATGCGCGAGTAACGGAGTTAATCGAGATGGAGGCGAGTTCGGCGGTGGTGGTGGGGTTTGGTTTTCCGGATGCGACGAAGTTTTCTTTGCCACCAGGGTTTGGATTTCTGGTGCCGCCGGGGTCGGGAAGTCTGCTGCTGGCGTGTACGTTTGTGGATCAGAAGTTTGAAGATCGGGTGCCGCAGGGCGGACGGATGGTGCGGGCGTTCTTTGGCGGGGCGGCTGCGGAACGGATGATGCGCTGCGGCAATGACGAGACGGCATCGGTGGCCAGGCTGGAACTGGCACGGATTCTCGGGCCGCTGCCGGAGCCTCAGGTGACGATGGTACGCCGCTGGCCGCGCAGCCTTCCGCAGTATGGCGTGGGACATCTGGAACGGATGGCGGAGCTGGATGAGCGCGTGAAAAAGCTGGATGGACTCTGGCTGCTGGGGAATGGCTATCGCGGGGTGGGCATACCTGACCTGGTGCGGGATGCGAGGACGGCAGCGCGGAGGGTTGTCCTGCCGGACGGGCCCACTTCGCGTGGGGCGGTCACTTCGTGACTTGTATACCGGTCTTGCGGGGATGATCTTCTGGGGCCTCGCGTTGCTCGGCGGATGCATGATTTTGACCAATGGGAGGGCTGATGCCGGCTGGTTCATCTCGACAGGTCAAAAAGGGCGTTTGTCAAAATTTGACCCGTGGCCTGGCGCGGGATAACCTTTTCGTAATCCGGTGTTGGGAAGGCGGTGTGAATCCGTCGCTACCCCGTAACTGTAAACGCTGAGAGTTTGACAATTTGTCATAAGCCACTGGGATTCGTCCTGGGAAGGCGAGTCAAATCTCGTTGAGGCGTAAGCCAGGAGACCTGCCGGAGGCCAGTCCAGGCTTGATTCAGCTTCGCTGGGAGAGCTGAAGAGCATTCTCGCTGACCGCAATTCAGGGTCTGCATGAGCGCTGCCTAATTTTTATTCCCGCTCTGCTCCACGACACTTCACAGGTCCGGAGCAAGGAGCTAACGATGCAGGAGACGCGCCGCAGTTCGGTGACACTCGTGCTTGGTGGTGTGCGTAGCGGCAAGAGCCGTTATGCGCAGCAGCTTGCGGAGCAGTCGCGCCGCGTGGTGTTTGTGGCCACGGCAAAGCCCTCCGATGACGAGATGCGCCGGAAGATCGACCGCCATCGCGAGGAGCGGCCAAAGGAGTGGCTGACAGTAGAGGAACCGCTGGAGCTGGTTCGTGTGTTGGCGCAACATGAACAGGATTGCGATGTGATCGTTGTGGATTGCCTGACGATCTTTGCAGCGAATCTTCTGGAAGAGGAGAACGAGGACAGGGTTGCCATCGAGCACAGGGTTGCGGCGTTATGCAGTGCGTTGGTAACCGTCGGCTGTGATGTGGTGCTGGTATCGAACGAGGTAGGGAGCGGCGTGGTGCCTGCGTATGAGCTGGGGCGCAGATACCGCGATCTGCTTGGGGAGATCAATCAGAGTGTTGCCAGAGCTGCCGACGACGTTGTGCTGATGGTGGCCGGGTTGCCGCTTGCGTTGAAGGGGCATATCGAGGTGACGCCGTGAAGGGATTGCTGATTGCCGGAACTGCGAGCGGTGTGGGTAAAACGACTGTGGCGCTTGCGATTATGGCGGGATTGAGGCTGCGCGGACTTGCGGTGCAGCCGTTCAAATGCGGGCCTGACTTTCTGGATACAGGGCATCACACGCGGATTTGCAGACGTACGGCACGCAATCTCGATACGTGGATGCTGAGCGCGGATGCGAATCAGAGTGTTTTGCGGAATGCGGCACGGGACGCAGACATGGTGGTCGCGGAAGGCATGATGGGCCTGTTCGATGGCAAGAGCGGGAACTCCGAGGCAGGCAGCAGCGCGGAGATTGCGAAGCTGCTGAAGCTGCCGGTGGTGCTGGTGGTCGATGCGGCGAAGAGTGCGCGGAGTATTGCCGCGGTGGTGCTGGGGTTTGAGATGTTCGACCCCGAACTACGGCTGGCCGGGGTGATTCTGAATCGGGTTGCGAGTGAACGGCATTATGGAATGCTGCAGGCGGCCATTGCATCTTCATGCAGGACGAAGATTCTTGGCTGGCTGCCGCGTGAGCCGAAGATTGCGATTCCTGAACGGCACCTGGGACTGCAAGGCGCTGAACAGATGTATGCAAGCGGCGAGGAGCATATCGAAACGCAGATCGACGCCCTTGCAGCGCTGGCGGAGCAGTATTTCGATCTTGGCGGTCTGATGGAACTGGAGTGTGGATTACCTCTGGATGGACCGGCGCATAATGTCGCTCCACTGTCTGCCGATGCTCTGCCCTTGCGGGTCGGGATGGCATCGGACCTCGCTTTCTCGTTCTACTACGAAGACAATCTGGATATGCTGCGGGAGCAAGGGGTAGAGATCGTTCGGTTCAGCCCGATAAATGATCGCGGTCTGCCGGACGACCTCGATGCGCTGTATCTGGGCGGCGGTTACCCGGAACTTTATGCGAAGCAGTTGAGCGGCAATCGGCGGATGCTCGATGCAGTACGCGCCTTTGCCGATTCAGGCAGGCCCGTGTACGCGGAGTGCGGTGGAATGCTGTATCTCTCGCAAAGCCTCAGCGATGCCGAGGGGACGGCCTATCCCATGGCGGGCGTGCTGCCTCTTTCGATGGAGATGACCGGCAAACTGGTTCAGTTTGGATATGCCACGGTGGAGTTCACCGAAGACTGCCTGCTGGGAAATAAGGGTACGGCCATTCGCGGACATAGCTTCCATTACTCGCGCATTGCTGCTCAGGATGGGATCGGAACGAGCTATCGGGTGCAATATTCGATGTCCGGCAAAGAAGAGCTGGAGGGATTTCACCGAGGCAATATTCTCGCGAGCTATATTCACCTTCATTTCAGGGCGAATCCTGTAGTCGCAGAGAACTTCGTCACAGCGATTCGCCGTGTGCGCAGGTTGCAGGCGGTGACGGCATGAAGCGGATACTTTGTGTTCTGCCGATGCTTGCGATGCTGGCTGTTCCCTGCCTCGCGAATCGAACGCTGACCGATGAAGCGGGACGAAGGGTGGTAGTGCCTGACCACCCGCATCGTGTTATCTGCCTGATGCCCAGCGTGACGGACACAGTCTTCGCTCTTGGAGCAGGCGATGACGTGGTCGGCATCAGCGACTATACGAAGTATCCGGAGGAAGCGTTGAAAAAGCCGAGCGTCGGCGACCTGATCAAACCATCGATCGAGACAATCGTCGCGCTTCATCCTGATCTTGTGATTGGGGTTCAACCCGATGCACCGATGGAAACGACGGGGCAACTGGAGCGTCTGGGCATCCCCGTATTCCTCATCAGTCCGCATGGTATTGCCGGTATTCTGCACTCTGTCGAGAGCATTGGACAGGCACTTAATCGAACAACGCAGTCGAACGCTCTGGTGGCCACGTTGCAGCATCGCGTGGATACAGTTCGAAAGCGGACAAAGAGCCTGCCTGCGCCGACTGTGTTTATGCCGATCTGGTATGACCCAATCATCACCATCGGTAAACATGCCTTTATTACCGAGGTGATTGAGGCAGCCGGCGGGCGCTCAGTAACAGATGATCTGGAGCAGGATTGGCCACATATCAGCATGGAGGTTGTGCTGACGCGCGCTCCCGAGGCACTTCTGTTGGTGCGTGGCGGAAAGACCACGCTGGAGGTGTTGCAGAATCATCCCGGCTGGAACAATGTGCCTGCCGTGAAGGCTCGTCGCGTCTACTACGTGGATGACCGAATCAACTTTCCCAGCCCGGTAGCAATCGATGCGCTGGAGGATCTGGCAAAACAGTTTCATCCCTGAGCTGAGCCGTTCAGTTCACAACCATCAACCGGCACCCGCGTTTTGAAAATACTATGTTCCCTTGTTCCGCGTCTCTTCCATTTACGTTTCGGTCGGAAAGCAAATTGACTTTGGAGGCGAATTCTGGGGAATAAGACAGCTCCTGAGGTAATTCGGATGACAGCATCACCTTTGGCCTCGACGCCTGCAACAACTGAGCAGCGAGGACAGGAGGTGCATCCGCGTGACGATCACTCGCCACGCGGGAGGGTCGGCTTTGTTGGCCTGGTGGGGCTGCTCGGAGCGGCATTGTTCGTCGTCGTTGTGCTCTCGCTCGCGACAGGCGCTGTTCGTATTTCTCCCGCGACTATCTTCGCGGCTCTCTTTCGGCATCATCCCCTGTCAGTAACACAGCAGATCATCGTCCTGCAGATCCGCCTGCCGCGAGTGTTGGCGTCTGCGGTGGTCGGGGCTGCGCTGGCTATCTCCGGACTTATGTTCCAGGGACTCTTTCGCAATCCTATGGCCGATCCCTATGTCATTGGCTCGTCTGGAGGAGCTGTGCTGGGTGCATCGATCGGGATCTTTTTCTTTTCACAGCTCTCGATCTTTGGGTTCAGCGCAACGGCACTGCTGGCCTTTATCGGATCGGTTGCGACAATGGCCGTCGTCTACTCTCTGTCTCGCTCCAACGGCAGAACCCACGTCATTACGTTGTTGCTGGCAGGCTTTGCTGTCAGCACGATGCTCGGCTACTCCAGCTATTTTTTCGAACTCTTCGATAGCAGCGGAGGCACGGGAAACAGGATTTTGATTTCGTGGTTGCACGGTGTGATCAGCACGCCGTCCTGGACGCAGCTGTCTGTGACGACTGTTCTTCTGCTGTCCGCAGTTGTGATTGCCCTGCCGTTGATGCGTCAACTGAATACACTTGCACTGGGTGACGAGTACGCGCATCAGCTTGGCCTGAGAGTTGAATACACGCGCGTTGGCATCATCCTGACAGGGTCTTTACTCACTGCAGTCGCGGTGTCGCTTGGCGGTCTTATCAGCTTCGCAGGACTGATCGTGCCACATATTTCGCGGCTGCTTCTCGGGCCGGATCATGTTCGCCTTCTACCCGTGACGGCACTGGCGGGAGCAATTTTTTTGGTGCTTGCCGACACGCTGGCTCGTTCGGTCTTTGCTCCTACTGAGATTCCAGTTGGAATATTAATGGCCTTTCTCGGTGGGCCGTTCTTCCTCTACCTGCTCCGCAAAACGAAACGGAGCTACGCGCTATGAATCCACTGATGCGTTTTCGCGATGTCAGCTTCGGTTATGGTGGAGACGACATCATTCAATCCATCAGCTTCGATCTGCATGAGAAAAGCTGCACAGCGCTGATCGGTCCGAATGGCGTAGGCAAAACAACTCTTCTTCGCCTGGCGGCCGGCATTCTGCAATGCAATACAGGCAGCGTTTTTCTGAACGAGCACCCTCTGCACGATCTTGCGCTAAAAACTGTAGCGCGCACGGTTGCGTTTGTTCCACAACAACTCGACATACCGTTTCAGTTCACTGTACGACAGGTTGTGGAACAGGGTCGGACGCCCTATCTTGGCCTGCTGCGTGGCCCTGTTCGCGAAGACCGCATGGCCGTCGATCGTGCTCTGGAGCTTACCGATTTAACTCGCCTGCAGCATCGCGTCTTCAATGAGATGAGTGGCGGCGAACGGCAACGCGTAAAGATTGCCCTGGGCCTTGCACAACAGCCAAAGCTGCTTCTGCTCGATGAGCCTACCCAGAACCTCGACATCGGACGGCAGGTCGAGTTGCTTGACCTGCTTCATCTTCTCAAGGCGGAAGGCATCACCATCTTTGCTTCGATACATGATCTTCAATTGATTGAAGGCAACTTTTCTACTGTGCTGTTACTAAGCCCGAATGCCTCCCTGATGAGCGGTTCGCCTGAAGAGATTCTGCAACCAACTATTCTGGAGAAGGCGTTTAACTGCCCGCCACGCCGTCACCCCCTACTATTGGAACGTGCTCTGCTTCACAACGAAAGGGCAAGATGAACGCACCCAGTCCAGCAGCTATTTCAGAGATCATCGCCGAAATATCGTCGCCCAGTGAGACGTGGCTTGCGCACGCGCGTGCCCATCTGGATGTGTTGACGAAACCGCCTGGCAGTCTTGGCCGGCTTGAGGATATTGCCGCTCAGATGGTCACGATACGCCAGGAGAGATCGGCTGAGCCGCTGAATAAAGCCGTGTATGTATTTGCCGCGGACCATGGAATCACGGCAGAAGGGGTCAGCGCGTATCCGAGCGAGGTGACGCGCCAGATGGTGCTGAATTTCCTCGCTCAGGGAGCAGCCGTCAATGTGCTGGCGAGGTTGCATCGTGTGGAGATGAACGTTGTTGACGTCGGCGTCGATGCAGATTTTGCAGGTGTGGCGGGATTGCTGCACCGCAAGGTCTGTCAGGGAACGCGCAACATGCTGCGAGAGGCTGCGATGAGCGTTGCCGAGCTGGCAAAAGCACTCGAGGTCGGACTTAGTCTGGCGAACGCAGCGAAGGAGAAAGGCACGAATCTTCTGGCTGTTGGCGAGATGGGTATAGGCAATACGACCGCAGCCAGTGTCATTACGTCTGTCCTGACTCGCCAACCAGCAGCTCTCGTTACGGGAAAAGGGACGGGGTTAAACAACGATGCGCAGGAACATAAACGCGTGGTCGTCGAAGGCGTCATCCGCAGACACTTCGGCGGTAGCGACGCCAGTCTGACGCATGATCCATTTGAGGTTCTACGCTGTACGGGTGGCCTGGAGATCGCTGCAATGACAGGCATGATTCTGGGTGCGGTCCGCCACAGAATCGCAGTCGTGATCGATGGATTCATCTCCACTGCAGCGGCAGCTATCGCATTTGCAATTGAACCCCGAGTGCAGAGTTATCTTTTCGCCGGGCATCAGTCCGAAGAGCCAGGACATAGAGTTTTGCTTGAATACATTGGGCTGAAGCCAATTCTTTCTTTGCACATGCGGCTTGGCGAAGGAAGCGGAGCTGTGCTTGCTATGCCGGTGATCGAATCTGCGATGTGCCTCTATAACGAGATGGCGACATTTTCCTCCGCCGGCGTCAGCGAGGCGATTGGGTGAACGTGATGCTGCAGGTGCGTCGATGGGGAAAAGAGTTACTGGTCGCGTTTCAGTTTTTAACGCGCCTTCCTCTGCCATCCACCGCGTTCGAAGCAGATTCACTTGCTCGTGCCATTAAATTTTTCCCGCTGGTCGGCCTCGTGGTCGGAGCCGGAGCGGCTCTCTTACAGAGACTTCTGCTTCATCACCTCAGCTCCCCGCTGATCGCCCTCGTGTTGCTTGCTTATCTTGTGTTGATTACAGGTTGCCTGCATGAGGACGGACTTGCAGATACTGCGGATGGATTTGGTGGCGGCTGGAGCAAGGATCAGATTCTTCTGATTCTCAGGGACAGCAGAATCGGAAGCTATGGGGCTATCGCGCTTGTGCTGTCTCTGCTCGCACGCTACCTGCTTCTCGCTTCGCTGCCAATGGAGCACTTCGCCGCTTATATTATCTCGGCTCAGGTTCTGTGCCGATGGAGCTCACTGCCGCTGAGTTATTTTCTTCCGCCTGCACGCGAAAGAGATGGGCAGGGAGCGCGGATCGCACAGCTAACATCCTTGTCATCGTTGATTGCAGGAACAGTTTTTAGTCTGGCCATCGTTGGATTTGCTCTTCGATGGGCCGGATTACCTCCAATCATTGTTGCGATTCTTACTGTCGTCCTGAGTGGCCGCTTTTATTCGAAGAAGATAGGTGGAATCACCGGTGACTGCTTCGGTGCGACCAATCAGATGACCGAAATTGCCGTTTATTTCTGTGGGGTATGGAACACATGAGCGATATTCTCTTCATCCGACATGCAGAGACGGATATGGCCGGTACCTTCTGTGGGCATTCCGACCCCGAGTTAAATGCGCGGGGCCGTGCTCAGCTTGATGAGCTCACGAACAGGTTGCGCGGAGAAAAGATCGACGTTGTTTATAGCAGCGATCTGCGACGGGCGGAGACTACAGCGCGAGCCATTGCTACTTCTTTTGCAGTGGCGTGTCATGTGCGACCTGCACTGCGCGAGATTCATTTCGGGCAGTGGGAGAGCCTTACATGGAGTGAGATTGAGCAGCGGGACCGGGATTATGCGCAACACTGGCTGGCGGCGTATCCCAATCTGGCAACGCCGGAGGGTGAGACCTTCTGTGACTTTGAACGGCGTGTACTGGAAGAAGTTGATTCGCTATCGATGATGGCTGCGGGCTGTTCCATTGTGGTTGTGAGCCATGGCGGCGTGTTGCGTACCGTGTTGCGCAGACTGTGTGGCTACTCGGAAGCAGATGCCTGGGAGCGAACACGAGCCTATGGCGCGATCGTTCGCTATGCGATTCCTACTCCATCTGCCGAACAATTAATCGAGGTGAGATCCTGAGCGCATCCATGGTCACAATTCATGAACTGATTGCATGGGGGCTGGATGATTATTCCTACCGGAACTCGGGAATGAGCCTCGATAAGGAAGAGTTTGCAAAAGCGCTCGAACGCGCGGAACACAAGCTCTCTGAGCGTGCCTGTTATGAACCATGCAACGCTTTGATGGAGGCGGAGACAAAGCGTATTTATGAACTGCTGTCACCACACGTAGAGCGGGACGACGTGCGACAGGAATACGATGGGCTGGAATGGTCGGTCGGTGTTGTTGATCTTCGTCATGTGCTTGCGTTTCAGCGAAGGCTGGTCTTTGATCCTGAAGTTACACTGCGGGAGGCTCCGCTGCAGAACGACTGGCCCCGGTTGGTTTCACTTGCGCTGGGCTCACAAAGAAGTACGGAGTGCACCATCACATCCCGCAAGCGCGATGAAGGATATATGGATGTCACTCTGGAATCCAGAAACCCGGATCTGCAGATACGACTGTCTCCGGAGGCAGGTCAGAACGGCTCCGCACCTTTGTTTCTCTATGGCGGCGGACCATTCTTCGAAGTCGCTGAGTTTCGTGGCAGATGGTTTTTGCGTGATGGATATCACCGGGCCTATGGGCTGTTGCAGGCAGGCGTTTTCCTGATACCTGCCGTCGTGATTCGTACCCGCACGATCGAAGAACTTGGCGCGACACAACCGTGGTTCTTTAGTGAAGAGCAGTTACTTTCAGCTCGTCCCCCGCGTGTAATGGATTTTTTGGAGAACCATCTCGTTCTTCGTTATCAAAGACCCAGACTTATTAAGACGATTCGTATTCGTATCGAAGAGTCGTTACAACCCTTTCGCAAAGAAGAAGAAGTACAAGGAGATGACCTATGAGTATCGCGACGACGCGAGGCGACGGTGGGCAGACAGGGCTGGCTGGAGGAATACGAGTTTCGAAGGCAGATCTGCGCGTCGAGGCTTACGGTTCAGTTGATGAGCTGAACACTGTGCTCGGCTTTGCACGCAGCATCTGCACCAACAAGGAGATCCACGACTGGACGGAAGGGATTCAACGGACGCTGTTTCGATTGGGATCGGCACTCGCGACTCCGGCTGAAAGCAAGAAGCAGCCTCCGGTCATTTCGCAGGAGGATGTCGATGGGTTGACGAAGCTGGTGCATCAGATTGAAGCGACCGAAGGGATTCTTTCCGACTGGTCACTGCCTGGAGCGCACACAGAGTCGGCAGCATACGAGATGGCGCGTACCGTGTGTCGACGGGCCGAGCGCAATGTTGTGCGACTTGCAGTCAATGGGATCGAGTTCAAACCTGAGATACTCTCTTATCTCAATCGCCTGTCGGATTTAATCTGGCTGTTCGGAAGGCTGATTGAATTAAACGCTGGCATAGATGCGCGGTTGCGAAGCGGCGAGACAGCGGGGCCAAGATGGTCAAGGGCATGGAAATGACGAAGGCTGCCAGCTTCGACGAGAGCGAGCGTCTCGGTGTCTATCGGGCTATCCGCGAGCGGAGGGATGTGCGACGCGGCTTTCTGCCAGAGCCGTTATCTGATGAGGTTTTGTACAGACTGCTGGAGGCTGCACACAGCGCACCTTCTGTTGGGCTGATGCAGCCATGGCGCTTTATTGTGATTCGCGATGTATGCGTTCGCAAGACGGTTCATCAGATTTTTCTCGAGGCCAATCAGGAGGCACTTGCCGATTACGAAGGCGAACAGCAACAGAACTATGCGGGCATGAAGCTGGAAGGAATTTTGGAAGCGCCCCAAAATCTTTGCATCGTGTGTGACTCACAGAGCAGCCAGGGGCATCAGCTTGGACGGAGAACGATGCCAGAGACGGCGCTCTACTCCGCCGTCTGTGCCGTGCAAAATCTTTGGCTTGCAGCGCGCGCAGAAGGGATTGGGGTGGGATGGGTCAGTATTCTGAAGCCTCATCTGCTGCGGGATGCTCTGAAGATTCCGGACAACATTACTCCGGTTGCGTATCTCTGCCTCGGATACGTCGATGCGTTTGCAGGCGAGCCTGATCTGGAACGATTTGGCTGGGAGAAGCGCACATCACTGAAAAGCGTGCTTTCCTTCGACAAATATGACAGCTCCTGGGGAGAAGGGCGGCCAGCAAAATGAGAGCACGCGCCATTATGATTCTGGGCACAAGCTCGCATGTGGGCAAGTCGCTGCTGACAGCGGCACTGTGCCGCATCTTCGCACAACAGGGCTATCGGGTTGCTCCGTTCAAGTCGCAGAATATGTCGCTCAACTCTGCCGCGACCGTTGAAGGGCTGGAGATTGGCCGCGCACAGGCGCTGCAAGCGGAGGCCGCTGGTGTTGCGGCGTCGGTTCACATGAATCCAATTCTCATTAAGCCGTCCGGCGAGGCATCCTCTCAGGTTGTAGTACGAGGGAAGATATGGGGAAGAGTGACGGCGGCGGACTATCACCAGAGGCGCGTCGAGGAGCTGCTGCCGATCGTGCGCGAGAGCTATGAGATGCTTGCGGCACAGCAGGACGTGATTATTCTGGAGGGAGCCGGATCGCCTGCTGAGATCAATCTGAAGCAGCATGACATTGCGAATATGCGCATGGCAGAGATGGCGGATGCAGCGTGTCTGCTGATCGGAGATATCGACCGTGGAGGTGTGTTCGCCTCGCTGCTGGGAACGTTGGCGTTGCTTGAAACAGATGAGCGGGAGCGTGTGCGCGGGTTTGCGATCAATAAATTTCGCGGTGATTCAAACCTGCTGACGCCAGGTATTCGCATGATCGAGGAGCGCGTGCAAAAGCCATGTCTCGGTGTCGTCTCTTATCTGCACTCGCTGATGCTGGAGGAGGAGGATAGCCTGGGGTTGCCGGCTTCAACGCAGACTGCATGGGCAAAGGACAGGACTGCAGATCAGTCGCTGAACCGGTCCCTGCGTGTGGCGGTGATTGCATTGCCCTCTTTTTCAAACTTCACCGACTTCGATTCGCTGCGGGCGGAATCCTCGGTCTCTCTGCAGTTCTGCCGTACAACGGAAGGAGTTGCACAGGCCGATGTCGTGATCCTTCCTGGCACCAAACAAACAGTGGATGACCTGCTCTGGATGCAGAAGCAGGGACTTGATTCTGCGATTCAACGCTTTGCCAGGACTGGACTGGTCGTTGGTATCTGCGGAGGCATGCAGATGCTCGGAGAGACAATCACCGATCCCTCGGGGATGGAGTATGAAGGCTCCATTGCGGGTCTTGATCTGTTGCCGATTTGCACGATCATGCAGAAAGATAAAGTGACTCGCAATGCGGCCGGCGAGATGGCTGCATCGGTTTTGTTCGGCCAGCCGATTGAAGAGAATCGTCTCTCGGGCTACGAAATTCATATTGGACAGACGGTCTATAAAGCGGACGCCATGCGCTTTGCAATGCTTTCCTCAAAGGATCAAAACAATAGATCGGTAGAAATAAGCGAGGATGGCTGCATCAGCGCCAATACGCGAGTCTTTGGCACCTACCTCCACGGGCTCTTTGATGAAGACCGGTTCCGCCACCAGTTCATTCGCGCTGCACGCGCATTCCACAAGCTCTCTGCACCAGACGAGTTGCATTTGTGGAAGCAACTTCGCGAAGAGTCACTGAACAGGCTGGCTCTTGAAGTCAGCCAGGCGTTGGATATGGAGACGATCTTTGGTTGGGTAGGACTTCCATATAAAAGCGCGACTTCGACAGAGAATACCCCCGATCGTTCGCAGAGAGAAGAGGCTTTGCGGTGAGGGATCGAAGGATTCTTGCAGCGGCGTACCTGTTCGACTGGATTGCTGGTGACCCGGAGTGGTTTCCGCATCCTGTGCGGCTGATGGGCAAGTGCATTGAACAGGGTGAACGGAGATTGCGCAGGCACGGCCAGACAGCGAGAGGTGAGCTTGTCGCAGGGGGATTTTTGGCTTTCGGCATGGTTGCTGGTGTTTATTTCGGCACAGCAAAAACAATCGCCTGGACACATAAGAGAAATCGGTGGGTAGGAGTCGCCACAGAGACGGTGCTGGCGTGGACCTGCCTGGCTTCGCGCAGTCTGCATGATGAGGCGTCTGCTGTGATCGCAGCTCTGGATGAGGGAGACGTTGCGCAGGCGAGAAAGAGACTGGCGAGAATCGTTGGGCGCGACACACACCATCTGGAGGAACAGGAGATCAGCCGTGCAGTGATTGAGACGGTTGCCGAGAGCGCTTCGGATGGTGTGATCGCTCCGCTGTTCTATATGGCGGTGGGAGGGGTGCCACTCGCGATGGCGTATAAAGCCGTGAATACGCTTGACTCAATGATCGGCCACTCCGACGAAAGGTATTTTTACTTTGGAAAAGCAGCGGCACGGCTGGATGATGTTGCAAACTTTCTGCCGGCTCGCCTGACTGCTCTGGGCATTGCGGCTATTGCTGCCGTTATTGAAGATGCGAGTCCGGCTTCTGCAATCGATACCTGGCTGAAAGATGGAAGCAAACATAAGAGCCCAAACGCAGGGCAGCCTGAGAGCGCGATGGCCGGTGCACTGCAGGTGCGCCTTGGAGGCAAAAATTTCTATGATGGAGAGATTGTAGAGGCGCCGCTGATTGGTGAGAGATTTTCTCAGCCTTCGCTACAGCAGGCGAAAGAGGCGATCAAAATCGTTGCGGCAGTCTCCGCGCTTGGCGTTGCGGCGGCCTTTTTGCTGCGGGGTAAGAGACGATGAGCGAGACACGTCGTTCTGTGGTGTCGGTACACGGTGGGCAACTTCGGCAGATCGCCGAGCGGTATGGGGTTTCGTCTGAAACACTTTTGGACTTCAGCGCAAATATCAATCCTGCCGGCCCTCCGCCATCTGCGCTGGTGGCAATCCAACAAGCATTCGCAGATCCTGCAACTTTCACGAACTATCCTGACCTCGAGCTATCGGAGCTGAAGCAGGTCATTGCGGATTGCGCCGGGATTCAGCCCGGAAATGTTGCTGTCGCGAATGGTTTTGTGCCACTTCTTGAAGCAGCTCTGCGGTCGCTTCATATCAAACGATGCCTTTTGCCGGTTCCGTCCTTCAGCGAGTACAGAAGGACGCTTGAGAACGCGAAGGTTGCCGTGGTGCCGTATCTCCTGAGTTCGGAAAACGATTTTTCCTATGAACCGAATACATTGTCGGAAACGCTTCTCGACAATGCCTGTGATGCGATTCTCCTCGCCAATCCTCAAAATCCATCGGGCTCACTCTGCGAAGCGGGACAGATGCTGCGGCTTATGGAGATGGCGGAGCAGCACGGCATCACGGTCCTTCTGGACGAGGCTTTTATCGACTACTGCCCAGTCCACTCCCTGATGCAGCAGGCGATTGAACACCCAAACAAAGTTGTGTTCCGTTCGATTACAAAGTTCTTTGCCGTTCCGGGGCTGAGGGTTGCGTATGCAGTCAGCAACTCCTCCACGATCGAGCAGTTGAATCGCTCTATTGCTCCGTGGCCGGTTACGAGCCTTGCTTCCGATGCGGTCTGTGCGGCGTTGCGCGATGAAGCGTATGCGGAGGAGTCGCGGGTTACGAATGAACGGCGGCGCATGTGGCTGGAAAGAGAGCTTGCACGATTAAAAGTCGCGACGTATCCGTCGAGCACAAACTTTCTTTTACTGCGATTTCCGACAAAGGTGGATGCGGGCATGCTTTGGGAGAGGATGATCGTCGAGCAACAGATCGTGCTGCGCTCCTGCGCGAACTTTGAAGCTCTTGGAGCGGGACACCTTCGAGTTGCAGTACGGTCGGAGTCGGAGAATGAGAGATTGATTCGTGGTCTGGAACAGGTGCTCAAAGGCCAGTGAAGATGTTGCCGGAGCGGAGGAATTCGAAGACTCTGTAGGCGCATTCAACAAATAGGCGTTCCAGAAAAGGGATCCAGCGGGCCTCGTTGCCCTGATGACCACATATCCATTGCGCGTCGGCTTCAACGTCATACACCACGGCACAGAATCTTCTTCCGCTATGAAGCGAGTCCTGCTTGAGGCATGGTGCTTATCAATGGTGATTACCAGAAGTAACAGTCCACTACGTGCGGCGGGCCGGCGTGATTATCCAGGATCTGAGTACGAATCACTGCCTCCATGTTTAAGTGCTCCCACTTGCGCGGCGCATGCGGAGTCAACTCTGCCATACGATCTGGCTCCAGCAGGAACTGTGCTGCTGCGGTAGTACCGTTAGCTCCAATTCCGGCCACGACCAGAACTGGCCTTCCGGTCGTCACATCAAAGATGCGCGCAACGATGGCATAGTCCTGCGTGGAATGGTCGGGCGGCTGGGTCAGATCGACGCTCCAGCCAGCTTGCTCCGGATGCTGCCGGTCTTCTATTGCGTAGTTATAACCTGGACCGCGATGGACGAAATGGTAACGCAAAGGCTCGGTCAGCCGTAAAGTCCATACGTTGTCGAGCCCACCTACCAATACACTGGCGCTGCGCTGCAGATCCGAATAGCTTGCCTGGCTGGATAGCTCAAGCCTGTAGGGCTTGCCATGTCTTGATAGAAAGGCCACCAGATCCGTCTGTGCCAGGCTGTCGCGGTAATTCACAATCTCTCCCATGCGAAGCAGGTCAATCAATGCTCCAGCCTGCCTGCGCTGCTGGACCTGCGAGCTATTCTGCGAGTTGTTCAGCGTGGCGGCCGACAGGTCAGCTACGACTAACTGAATCTGACCGGACTCCTGAAGAATGGGGGCCCAGAGTTGATGATCGGGAGTCTGTCTACTCT
>Ga0302220_10000734_pt1 | contig 26814 bp, 22 predicted proteins | sample II_Palsa_E1_3_FD_194572 | JGI IMG/M metagenome (GOLD analysis project Ga0302220, IMG submission 194572) | Peat permafrost microbial communities from Stordalen Mire near Abisko, Sweden - II_Palsa_E1_3 | ecosystem: Environmental > Terrestrial > Soil > Palsa > Peat permafrost | place: Sweden...
CTTGCGCCAGGTATCTGTGAAAAATTGGCGAACTTCGTCGCGGCTGGGGTTGAACATGGTGGTGGGCTTGGCTTGCATAGGTCGTTTTCAGAGGCTCATTTTAAGCTGCATCGCCGTCTCTCGCCCGTCTCTCGCCCGTCTCTTGCCCGCTTCTCGCCCGCTTCTCGCCCGCCCCGCGCACGCGTCGGCTTGACCGCTTCGGCTCTCGCCGGCCTTCCCGCCGTTTATTCCGTTTATTCCGTTTATTCGATAGGCGCCGGCGTCTTCGGCCGGAACTCGCACAGCGGCTCGATCGCGCAATGCCAGCATTCCGGCACGCGTGCCCGGCATACATAACGACCGTGCAGGATCAGCCAGTGATGGGCGTCCTGCTTGAATTCATCGGGGACGAATTTCTCCAACGCCATTTCGACCGCTCGCACATCCTTGCCCGGCGCGAGCCCGGTGCGATTCGATACACGGAAGATATGCGTATCCACGGCGATGGTCGGATGGCCGAACGCCGTGTTGAGAATGACGTTCGCCGTCTTGCGTCCTACGCCCGGCAGCGCTTCGAGCGCCTCGCGATCATCCGGGACCTCGCTTCCGTATTGCTCCACCAGGATCTTGCACGTGGCGATCACGTTCTTCGCCTTCGTCCGAAACAATCCGATGGTCTTGATGTACTCCGTCACGCCTTCTTCGCCGAGCGCCAGCACCTTGGCCGGCGTGTTGGCGACCGGGTACATGCGCCGCATGGCCTTGTTCACGGAGACATCGGTGGCTTGTGCCGACAACAGCACGGAGATCAGCAATTCGAACGGCGATTCATGTTCGAGTTCGGTGGTCGGATGCGGATTCAGGCTTTGCAGCGTTTCAAAGATCGCGTGGCGTTTTTTGGCGTTCATCGTGTTCAGGCTTTGTGATCGTTGTCCGACGCATTAGCAGGTGTGTTGCCGGGCTCTACCGCGGGCGTCGACCTTTTGTCGTCGTCTGCTCGGATCATGCCGAGCCGGCGTCGCCGCGCATCTGCTGCATCGATCTGCGCCTGAACCTCGGGGCTGAGCGCGTCGGTGTTTTTCGGCCCCGCGCCGAGTCTGGCCAGCTCTTCTTTCTTCTGGCGTGCACGGTCCATCGCGGCCTGGATGATGGCGCGCTTTTTTGCCTGCGCGTCGTCGTCGGCCGTGGTGGCGGGCTGGGTCGCCTTTGATTCAACAGATCCATCCGGCTGAGTATCCAGATGCGTATTTGGCTCGACACGTGGCTCACTGCTTGGCTCGGTACCCGACGCCCCGACCATGCGTGCTGCCTTGCGCGCTTCGGCCGCGTCGCGTTCACGTGCGAGGCGTGCCAGGCGCCAGTCGTGCCGCTCGCGCGCCGCGTCGGCTTCCTGCTGGCTCCATGCGTCCCAGCCGGTCTTCTCGGCCGTGACCGGGACCATGGCGATGCAATCGACCGGGCAGGGCGGTATGCACAGGTCGCAGCCGGTGCAGAGCTCGGGGATGATCGTATGCATCTGCTTCGCCGCCCCGATGATTGCATCGACCGGACATGCCTGCAGGCATAGCGTGCATCCGATGCAAAGATTTTCATCGATGATCGCAAGCGGCCGTGGCCGTTCCACACCGTTAGCCGGGTTGAGCGCAATGACAGGCATGCCGAGCAGGCTGGCCAGGCGCACCACGCCCTCCTGTCCGCCCGGCGGGCACTGGTTGTAGTTTGCCTCGCCTGCGGCAATGGCCTCGGCATACGGCCGGCAAGCGGGATAACCGCATTTGGTGCACTGCGTTTGGGGCAGCCGGTCTTCAATCTGGTCAGCGAGAGTATTGGGAAAGGTTGCAGTCACTACGGTCACATTAACGGCTTGCTAACAGCGTGGGGAGGGCGGCGCGGACGGGCTCGTGACCTTGGCGCGAAGGAGTTGCAACACGAACGGTCTGCTCATCTGGCGTTGGCCGGGCCCGTGGGTCAGACAAAACAGCCGATTGCAGACTATTGGCCACTGGCGCGATCCGTATGATCCACATTCGATCCACATTCGATCCGCATTGGGCGACCTCGGGCGGCATTCGTTGACGGCACGTGGGGACATGTCGACCGCTCTGGTTCGCGCTCATTTTTGACGTCATGTTCGAGCGTTTCCGACCGTTGCACGGGAAGCGGCATTATCGCCGAATTTCAAGCTGTTCCCAATCATTCCCAATTGCCAACATGCCAACGATGTGCACATAATCAAATCGCTTTCGATTGACTGCAGGACGGTATCCCCCAATCACGTTGGCGTAACCGATCCATCGCATGCTTCCTGCGGACACGGGAACGCGTGACGCTATTTCGATAACGCGGTTTGTCGATCACAAAGCCACCATGAACCAGCCAAAAATCAAAAGAGATCCCGAGGGTACACGCCGTCGCATCCTGCTCGCCGCCGCAGAGGAATTTGCTGCGGGTGGCTTATTCGGCGCGCGTGTTGACCAGATTGCACGCCGTGCCGAAACCAACGAGCGAATGCTCTACTATTATTTCGGCAGCAAGGAGCAGTTGTTCACGGCTGTGCTCGAACATGCATTCGCCGCACTCACGGACGCTGAAAAGACGCTGGATCTCGATGGAATCGCGCCCGTCGAAGCCATCACGCAACTGGCGCATTTCATCTGGAATTATTATCGTGAGCATCCCGAACTCTTGCGGCTCATCAATAACGAAAATCTGCACGAAGCCCGCTATATAAAGGGTTCCACGCGAATTCGAGAGTTGATTTCGCCGGTGGTCGCCACGCTCGCGAAGATTCTCGAACGTGGTCAGCATGCCGGACTATTTCGCAATAACGTCGACCCGCTGCGCTTTTACGTGACTTTGTCGGGTCTCGGCTATTACATCGTATCGAACCGATTCACGCTCGAAGCCACCTTTGGGCTCGACTTCAGCCGCGACGCCGAACGCGACGAAATCATCAAGATGAACACGGAATTGCTGCTCGCATATTTGCTGCGACGCTGACGCATCGGCTTCCTCGCGGCCACTACGCCACAGAGGGGCCGCAAATGAAACACGCCGCGTTTAACGCAGCGTGTTTTGTCGTGCCAATTAATTTCAGGCAGGTATTTCGTCAGACCGCGATCACGCCGGAATGGCTTCCGTTTTCGGCGCCTTGTCGTGCATGAGAATGAATTCGCGCAGTTGCGGATACACCATTGTGCGCCAGCGGCGTCCCGAGAAAATGCCGTAGTGGCCGGCCTTCTCCGCTATGTAGTGGCGTTTGTTCTTCGCCGCAATGCCGGTGCACAGGTCATGCGCCGCGCGTGTCTGGCCGCTGCCGGATATGTCGTCGAGCTCGCCTTCGATGGTCAGCAGCGCCGTGTTCTTGATGTCCTGGGGACGCACGAGTTCGCCATTGACGTTCCACGTACCTTCGGCCAGGAGAAACTCCTGGAACACAATGCGAATGGTGTCGAGATAGTAGTCGGCGTCCATGTCGAGCACAGCGTTGTATTCGTCGTAGAAGCGGCGATGTTGCTCCGCATCTTCGTCGTCACCACGCATCAGGTTCTGATAGAAGTCCCAATGCGCCGTCACGTGCCGCTCCGGGTTCATGGCGACAAAACCGGCATGCTGCAGAAAGCCCGGATATACCTTGCGGCCTACACCCGGATAGTTTGCCGGCACCGTGTAGATCACGTTGTTCTCGAACCATTCGTATGAATGTTCACTCGCGAGCGAGTTGACCGACGTGGGGCTGCGACGCGCATCAATAGGGCCGCCCATCATGGTCATGGTGCGCGGCGTGTCTTCGCCGCGGCTCGCCATCAGCGAAATGGCGGCGAGCACCGGCACGGTCGGCTGGCACACCGAGATCACGTGCAGGTCCTTCGCGCCAATATGGCGGATGAATTCCTGGATGTACTCCACGTAGTCGTCGAGATGGAACGAGCCGTCTTCGAGCGGCACCATGCGGGCGTCGAGCCAGTCGGTCAGATAGACCTTGTGATCGAGCAGCAGCGTCTTTACCGTGTCGCGCAACAGCGTGGAGTGGTGACCCGACAGCGGGGCGCACACCAGCACGATAGGTTCGGTCTTGAGTTCGGTGACCGTGGCGCTGTCGTCCGAGAAACGCTTGAAGCGGATCAGCCTGCAGAAGGGTTTTTCCACCACGATCTGCTCGACGATAGGAATGGCATGGCCGTTCTTCTCGATCTGATGCAGCTCGAACTCTGGCTTTTCGTAGTCCTTGCCCAGGCGGTACAGCAATTCGTAGCCGGCCGCGAGCCGCGTGGAACCAGGCACGTAGGCGAGCGGGCTGGAAGGATTGGTGAACGACTTCGATGCCGCTTCCGCCCATGCCGTAAGGGGACTCAACATGGCCCGCTGAAACTCGTGGAATTGATAGAGCATGTCTGACCTGTATAAAACCGGCTGCGCCCGTGTTCGGGAGCGTGTCCGGCGGTTGGCCTCTATCGGCGGTGGCGTCATGCCGGGGCAGGCTTTCGCTGGTTCCCGGCTCGGCGTGCAGTTCGTCGATTGCACCGCATTGCTGGTGCTGGCAGTTATTCGTTATTACTTTCGTTGTTGCTTATTTGCTTCATGAGGGGTCGCGGGGAATGAGGCAGGGACCGGGAGCGGGCATGAGCCGGCGTTGCGCCTTCTGGGCTGAAAATGGAACAGCACACGAAACACATGCCGGCTAAGCCGTGACACCAGACCCCGATTCAATATTCCGGATTGAAGCCCCGCTTTGAACCCTTGCTTCGAAGCCTCGCTTGGGAACTCCAATTCGCCGAACGACCGGTCGGAAAGCCTCTTCGATCATAGCCAAGAATGCGCTTTTGTGCAACGCAACATACGTGCTCTTTACCTCTATTCAGCATGAATTTTGCGTCGAAATCGTCAATTTCCGTTAATCATTCGAATCGCATTACGTTTTGCTTTCTTTTGTTGGCACTGCGTCCAAGGGTTTGTCCTGACGCGACGCAGGCTGGCCTGTTGCCTTCGCCATGCCTTGCTCGTGGCGCATCAGGTTCATGCCGGTATGGACGAGCGCGACATGCGAAAACGCCTGCGGAAAGTTACCGACCAGACGTTTCGCGACCGTGTCGTATTCCTCGGCCAGCAGGCCGACGTCGTTGGCGAGACCTAGCAAACGCTCGAACATCGCATACGCTTCCTCGAGGCGTCCCTGCAGCGCGAGATTGTCGACCAGCCAGAAGCTACACGCTAGAAACGTGCCTTCCCCCGGCGGCAGGCCGTCCTGTACTTCCGAAGTGTGATATCGCTTGACCAGTCCGTCGTGCGTGAGATCACGCTCGATGGCGTGGAGCGTGGAGATCACGCGCGGATCTTCCGGCGGAAGAAAACCGAGCAGCGGTATCAGCAGCAAACTGGCATCGAGATCGCCGCCACCGTACGTCTGCGCGAACGAGTTCATTGCCGGATTCCAGCTTTTCTCGCACACGTCCGCGTGAATGGTGCTGCGCATCGTGCGCCAATGGTCGATCGGCCCTTCGAGGCTGAACTGTTCCGCCGATTTGATCGCGCGGTCGTACGCGACCCACGCCATGACCTTCGAGAAGGTGAATTGTTGACGGCCGCCGCGCGTTTCCCAGATGCCTTCATCCGCTTCCTGCCAGATGGTGTCGAGATGATCGAGCATGGCGCGCTGGATCGACCATACGGTGTCATCGCCTTGGAGGCCGCCCACGCGCGCGAGATGCAGCGCATTCATCACTTCGCCGTAGACATCGAGCTGCAACTGGTTGACCGCGCCGTTGCCAATGCGCACGGGCTTGGAGTTCTCGTAACCCGGCAGCCAGTCGGCTTCCCATTCGGGCAAACGCCGCTCGCCCGCAATGCCGTACATGATCTGCACCTGGTCCGGCGACCCGGCCATCACGCGGCCAAGCCATGCCCGCCAGGCACGCGCTTCGTCGTAGTACCCGCTGCGCATCATCGCGAGGAGGGTGATGGTGGCGTCGCGCAACCAGCAGTATCGATAATCCCAGTTGCGCGTGCCGCCCAGTTGCTCCGGCAACGACGTGGTCGGCGCCGCGACAATACCGCCGGTCGGTTCGTAGGCAAGCGCCTTGAGCGTAATCAGCGAGCGGCGGATAGCCGGACCCCAGCGGCCGTCAAGATTGCTGCGTCCCGACCATTCCAGCCAGAAGTTCTCGGTGCGTGCGAACTGCGTATGCGGATCGAGCGCGCGCGGCAGGCGCAAGTGCGATTGCGAATACACGAGCGAGAAGGGGACGCGCTCACCCTCGCTCACGGTGAATTCGCCGACGGTGCGCATGTTCTCGCCGGTGACGTCGATGGGGGTGCGCAACACGCATAGGTCGGGACCGGCGATCGCGCGAATACCGCTTTCGTCGGGGAGACGGCTGACCCAGGGAATGGAGGAGCCGTAGTCGAAACGCAGCACCAGCTCCATTTTCATCTTTACGGTACCGCGCCGGCCCACCACGATGCGCACGAGGTCGGATGCGCCGTCACGGACCGGCATGAAGTCGATGAGTGACACGCGGCCGTCGGGCGTTTCGAAATCGGTTTCCAGGATCAGCGTATCGCCGCGATACCGGCGGGTGATCACAGGGGGTGGGGCGCCGTCCGGCAAGTCGGGCGTGATCAGCCAGCGGCCGTTTTCCGGCGTGCCCAGCAGGGCCGCAAAACATGCGCCGGAGTCGAAGCGCGGCCAGCACAGCCAGTCTATCGAGCCCTCTTTTGAAATCAGGGCGGCGGTGTGGCCATCGCCGATCAGGGCGTAGTCCTCAATCAGTGCGGGCATAGGCTAGGAGATATCGATGCGGCCGCGGTACAGGCGCCGCGTGGTTGTGGGAAGCCAAGCTGTTCCAGTCCTTCGAGCGTTCGATTATGAAGCGCATTCGTTTTTCGCGTTTTTCACGCATGTCTGTCCCACGCGTGTGCCGCCAGTTCCAGTCCGCCACGCCGGATGCAAGTGAGCTTGCAAAAGGCCAAGCAAAACCGCAAGCGCAGGAAGGTTGAAAAAACTTGTGACAAATGTCTAGAATGAATCTCCGCGCCAGACGGTTTCGCCCAAGGCAGTATCGCCGTGGGTCCGCGGCACCGGACCTGTGATGAACGTCACGCGCTCCTTGCTTGCCTAACGTTTTCGAGGACATCGAAAGTGAAAGCCATGCTGAATCCGTCGAGAGCAGATTGCATCGCCATCCTGTCGGCCGCGAGCCGTATCGTCGATCACACCACGCTCCTGGATCTCAATTACAAGAATCTCGGCCTGTCCCGCAACGGGATGGAAACCGCCGCGTCGTTCCTGATCGAACGCGCCTGTTTCACCCGGCATCGCGAGGTCGACGGGCTTACTGCCGTGGGCGCCTTGTCGCTGCAAGGCAGGATGCGGCTCGACCAGCTCGCCAACAACTGATACTGATTGCGCTGCAGCACGCTGCGCCTTCATCTGTATTCAGAACATTCTTAGCGCGGGATCGCGGATTGCGATCCCGCGTTCAGCGTTTGCGCGTCTTTCGGAACCTCGCTCCAATAACAGCGTCTTATGGACGCGCATTTCGACTATCAGCGCGATGGCGGTGTTCGGGTCGAGGCCGTCAGAAATGTGTCCCGCTCAGTCCGAACACGCCAATCAGTCCGATGATGATGAGGTAAATCGCGACGATGAAGTTGAGCAGGCGCGGCACGATCAGGATCAGAATGCCTGCTATCAGCGCGACCAGCGGTCCGAGGCTCAGATGGATATCCATGGTGACTCCTTGTTGATTTTTTGATGGGAATGGGTCTACATCAGGTCTGCATCATGCGCCGAAGCAGTGACCGGTGACAATTGGGACAATCGGGCGCTTCCCACGGCTCAAGCAACTTGAAACAAGCCCTGAAACAAGCCGTAATAACGAACGATCAGGAGGCGGTATGCAATTGGCGGATTTCACTCATTTTCCTCGTTTGACGCGTTTTACCCGTCGTTTTCCTTCGACGCTCCGTCTCCGGGGCTTCGCTCCTACGCAAACATCGTGCCGCGCCATTGGGCCGGTGCGTTTGTCTAAGCCTGGCAGTCAGTCCGGACGGCTGCGATTGACGTCGAAAGGTGTCGCGGCGGGGGTTGCCGCCGTGTTGTCGCTTGCTGCTGCGCAAGCCTTCGCGCAAGGGGCGGGAACCGCTGCGGGCACCGGCATGTCAGCGACGGCTACCGGCGCTGCCGATAACGGCGTATTCGACTTGCTCGTAGGCACGTACACCGGCAGCGGCAAGAGCGAGGGTATCTATGTGTACCGGTTCGATGCGAGCACCGGTGCGATCACGCGCCTTTCATCCGCGCAGACGGTGAATCCGTCTTACCTCGTGGTGAGCCGCGATCGTCAGCATGTCTACGCGGTCAACGAACTGCCCGGCGATAATGGTCCCGCGTCGCAACGCGGCGGCATCAGCGCGTTCCGCTTCGATCCGCCGAGCGGGCAGCTCACCTTCGTGAACCGCGTCTCTTCCGATGGCAACGATCCCGCGTACCTCGCTTTATCGCCGGATGGCCGTTATCTGCTGACCGCCAACTACTCGGTCGCATCGAATCCGGGCGGCAGCTTTGCCGTGTTTCCACTGGAAGGTGACCGGGTTGATCCGTCGGTACTCACCGTGCATCACGACGGTAGCGGTCCGGTGAAAGGGCGTCAGGACAATTCCCATGTGCACTCGACAGTGTTTTCACCCGACGGCCGCTACCTGTTCGCGCAGGACCTGGGGGCGGACAAGATCTACTCTTATAGATACACGCCCGACGGCAGCCGCGGCTTGTTCGGGCCGACCGAGTCGCGTTATACGCTGGTGAAACCGGGTTCCGGGCCGCGTCACCTGATCTTCGATCAGGCCGCCAAACACGCTTACCTCACGACCGAAATGAATGCGTCGGTATCGGTGTACGACTATGACGACGGCAAGCTCACGTTGAGGCAAACCCTGTCGATGGCCGCGCCCGGTTTCAAGGGCAAGGTGGGTGGCAGCGCGATCCATCTGTCGCCGGACGGTCGTTTCCTCTATGCCACCAATCGCGGTGACGCAAACGAAATTCTGACCTACGCCGTGGATCCGTCCGATGGTCATCTCAAGCTGCTCGACCGGCGTTCGTCGCTTGGCAAGTCGCCGCGCGAATTTGCTATCGATCCGACCGGGCGCTGGCTGATTGTCGGCAATCAGGACAGCGACAGCGTCTATTTTTTCCGGCGCAATCCGGACACGGGCGAACTTGCGTCTGATCCGAAGCGCCTGGAGATTGGGTCACCGGTCGATTTCAAGTTTGTTTCGCCATCCTGAAGATAGCTTCTCCAACTGTGCGGGTCGTGTGTCGTGGGTCGTCAGTGGTTCGCGGCTCGCACGGTTTTCTCAAATAACGGGTTTTGGTTTAACCAGTAAGGCCGGGGTTATCTCGCGGGGTTGTCTCGCGGGGTTATCTTGATTAAGAAGGAATTCAACGTTGAACATTACGTCAGCACCAAGCAAGGAGTCTGGTCCCACCGCCGGCAGCACCGCCGGGAGTACGTCTGCGGACGCGCCCACACCGCCGGGTTTCATCTGTGCGTTCCGGTTTGCCGGCGCGGAGGCTTTACGGTTGTCCTGGGACGAGGCGCGCCGCGAGATTGCGGGCGATGGCCCGACGTGGCTGCATTTGAGTGCAAACGACGACACCGTCGAAAGCTGGCTGACTGGCGTGACCGCCATGCCCGATGTCGCCCGTGAATTCCTGAACGGTGAGGACAAGCGCCCGCGTGTGCACATGGGCGGGACGTTCATGTACGGCGTGGTGGCGGATCTGGAGCGCGTCGCGGAAACGCCCGACGCCGATCCGAACGCGCAGGCCACGCGCCGGGCGACGGGCGCGCTGCGCTTTTACGTCGATAAGAACCGCATGATCACGGTGCGCGCGCAGCCGCTGCAATCGACCGACCGGCTGCGTCATGCCGTGCTCGAAGGCGCCGTGTTCCGCGATACCGTCGATCTTTTCGCCGGCCTGATTCGCGCGTTGAACGAGACGTTCGCGGATCGGATTGATGAAATCGGCGACCGGCTCGACGACGTGGAGGAGGGGGTGCTCGACGGCCGTCATTCAAACTGGCGCGCGGAGCTGGGGTCGGTGCGGCGGCGGCTGGTGGAAGTAAAGCGGTTCGTGGATCCTGAGCGCAACGCGCTCACGCAACTGGTGATGCGGCGGCTGGAGTGGGCGGAACCCCGGTCTATGGAAACGCTGGTCCAGGCCATTCAGGTGCTCAACGGACTGGCCGCCGGGCTCGAAGCGCAGTATGAGCGCTCGAAGCTTCTGCAGGACGAGATTGCCGCGTTGCTCTCGGAGGACATCAACCGCAAGCTGCTGTGGCTCGCGGTCATGTCCGCGTTGCTGATGCCCGCAACGCTCGTATCCGGTATCTTCGGGATGAACGTGGCTGGGCTGCCCGGCACGCACGACGGTCATTCGTTCTTGATCGTGATGGGCGTGATGGCCGTTTGCGCCGCCTTTACGCTGTATCTGTTGCGGCGTTTTCGGTTGTGGTGAAGTGATGCGTTCGATGGCCGATCCCCAGGCTATGGTTCTGCAACCTTGCCTTGGGCACCGGTCATCTGATAATGGCTTATTCCGATGGTCCCGGGGCGAGCACTTCGCGGTTCCCATTCGTGCCCATCGGTGAAACCAGGCCCGCTGTTTCCATCTGTTCGACCAACCGCGCTGCGCGGTTATAGCCAATGCGCAATTGCCGCTGCACTGACGAAATCGATGCCCGGCGCGTGCGCAACACGAACGACACGGCTTCGTCGTAGAGCGGATCGGCTTCGGCATCCGGCGTATCGCCGAACAGGTCCGGCGTGCCACCTTCGGGCGTCGGTCCCGACAAGATCCCTTCCTCGTACTCCGGTTCGCCGAACTGCTTCAGATACTCGACGACGCTATGCACTTCCTCGTCCGCGACAAACGCGCCATGCACGCGTTGCGGATAGCCGGTGCCGGGCGGCAGGAACAACATATCGCCGGCACCAAGCAGGGATTCCGCGCCCATCTGGTCGAGGATCGTGCGCGAATCGATCTTCGATGACACCTGAAACGCCACTCGCGTTGGAATGTTCGCCTTGATCAGCCCGGTGATCACATCCACCGATGGCCGTTGCGTCGCGAGAATCAGGTGAATGCCGGCGGCGCGCGCCTTTTGCGCCAGCCGCGCGATCAACTGCTCGATCTGCTTGCCCGCGACCATCATCAAGTCGGCGAGCTCGTCGATCACGACGACGATCATCGGCAGCTTGGCGAGCGGTTCGGGCGCGTCGGGTGTGAGCGAGAACGGGTTCGTCAGCTTCTTGCCCGCAGCTTCGGCATTGCGGATTTTCTGGTTGAAACCCTGCAGATTGCGCACGCCCACCGCCGACATCAGCTTGTAGCGCTTCTCCATTTCCCCGACACACCAGTTCAGCGCGTTCGCGGCCAGCTTCATGTCGGTGACCACCGGCGCGAGCAGATGCGGAATGCCTTCGTACACCGACAACTCCAGCATCTTCGGGTCGATCATGATCAGGCGCACGTCTTCCGGTTTTGCCTTGTAGAGCAGCGACAAGATCATCGCGTTGATCGCCACCGATTTGCCCGAACCCGTCGTGCCCGCGACCAGCATGTGCGGCGCGCGCGCGAGGTCGGTCACGACCGGATTGCCGACGATGTCCTTGCCCATCGCAATCGTGAGGAACGACTTCGAGTCGCGATACACATCGGCTTCAAGGATTTCGGAGAGCCGGATCATCTGCCGTTTGGCGTTCGGCAGTTCGAGCCCCATGCAGGTCTTGCCGGGAATCGTTTCGACCACGCGGATGGACGTCAGCCCGAGCCCGCGTGAAAGGTCTTTCATCAGGCCGACGATCTGGCTACCGCGCACGCCCAGCGCCGGTTCGACTTCGAAGCGCGTGATGACCGGTCCCGCCGATGCGCCGACCACGGTCACCGGTACTTTGAATTCCTGCAGGCGCTGCTCGATCAACTGGCCCGTTTCGGCGAGATGTTGTTCGGAGACGGGTTCGACTTCGTCGGATGCGGGTTCGAGGAGATCGAGGCCGGGAAGATCGACGGCCGACGCGGCGGGCGCGTGGAACTCGAATTCGGTCGCGATAAAACCGCGTACAGGTGGCCGGGACTCGGGTTGCTGCGGAGGTGTTTCAGGCGCAGGAGCCGCGCTCGCACTCGCACTCGCACTCGCATTGGCGCGCGGGAAGTGGACGACGTTCGACGCGTGGTCGTGGCTCGGATCCGCTTGTTCTTCTGTCGCGATTTCCCATTCCGTTTGCGCCGCTTGGCCGGATGGCGTTTGCGTTTGTGTCGCGTATCCGTTCGGGACGAGAGGGGCGGACGGGGTGCTGGTGCTGGTTTGGACGTTTGCGTTGGTTGCGTCCGGCGTGGCGTGTGGTGGATCGACGACCCGGAACGGCGGACGGGCGGCGCCCGCATCGGCTTGCCACGGCGGTGTGTGGACCTGACCCGTGGACGCGGTTGCGTGGCTTTCCGATAGCGGTGATGCCGGTGTCGCCGGTGCGATGTCACGCGTCGTCTGCACGGGGTGCGACTGACCAGCGCGGACAGCCCATGGCGGGAGATCGGCGAGATGAACCGGCGTGTGCGCCGGCTCATGCGTTTGCGTCGAGGGTGGCGTATTGGGCGACGTCTCCGGCTGCGTCGGCTCGCGAACGTTAGTCTGAGCGCCCGAGGCGAAGGTGTAGCCGTCGCGTAACGAAGCGCTCGACGAATACGTGCCCGCAACACTCGATGCCGTCATCGACGCAACACCTTCCGCCATTCCCGGCTGGTCGGCCTGGTTCGCGGATAGGTTGGTTATCGGTGATGGAGTATTCGTGCCTGACGACGGAGGCGAATCGGAGGCGATTGTGGCCTTCGCAAGATCGGTCGCGTCCGGTATCGCCGTGCCAGAGGTTGCGTGACTCGCGAGACCAGCACTGACCGACGAAGCTGAAACGGCAGGGGGCGCAAACGCTGACACCAGGCAAGCTGCAGGCGTTGCAATAGTCGAGGACGCCGGGAGAACGGAACTCGCAGAACCAGCCGAAGTGGCCAGCGCGTGGGAAGTACCCGAAGTACCCGAAGCGTTCAGCGCCGCTGCATCGTGTTCCTTATCCGCACCGCTCGTATCTGGCAACGTTCCCGGTTCCCGCGCGGTATCAACGCCACCCGCGTGCGTGGTCCATTGCGCCGTGCTCTGCTCGATGGAGCGCAGCGTCTCCTTGATACGTTCAGGTGCCGGCGGCGGACCGGCAGGCTTGGCGGAAACCGACTCGGATGCTGTTGTCGCAGCAAAAAAAGAGTCTCTCGATACGACCGGAGGAACCGACCTGCCACGGGCCGGGTTCATCGAAGTATTGCTCGATGCGGCGTGAGAAACGCTGGAGGAACCCGACGCGCGAACGGCGCCCGGCGCACTCCGGTTCAGCGACGAACGCGACACGTCTGGACGCCGTGACGCGCCAGTATCCGCAGGACGCTCGGTTCCCCGCGTGGTCGATGTGTGGGCAGGATTCGGCGGCATGGCACCCGCGGCTCCCCCCGCCGTTCTCCCCGCCGCGCTCGCGACCCGCGTGATGCCAGCCGATCCGGCGCCCGTCGCTGCCGCGGGCGCGTTCACGCCAGGTGCCCTTTCCCGCGTTCCTGTCGACGGTCCCGACCCCGAACCTGTCTTCAGCCAACCAGCCGGCGCGATCGGTTCGAGCGGCTCCCGAGGTCCTGCTCCACGACCGCTGTGCGAAGCGGCAGGGCGTGCATCGGGGAAGCGGTCCGAATAGCTGTCTTTGCCGGCAACCGGTTCACGATGTGTCGGCGACAAGGATTCGATCGGGCGTGCTGCCTCGGGGCCACGCAGTGGCCGCCCGGCATCGCTGCGCCGCGCTGGCTGGGGACGCCAGACGGTCGGGCGCTGATAGCGACCGCTTGGGCGTTGCGTTGCGCTCGGCAAGCCGAGTGCCGGAGCATCGTTGGAGGTTCTTCCCGAAGTCGTGACGCCGCTCCCAGCCGCACTTCCCGCCTTGAAACTGCCGAGACCGTTGCCGGCCCCCCGCGTTTCCGCCTTCTCGCGCGATGCCCGGGCACGCGCCGGCTTCTCGCGGACCGTCCGTTCCCGTGGTGTGAGCCACTCGGGTTTGAGGCCCAGGCCGAACGCGCCGTTTGCCCAGCCAAGGGTTTCGCGCCATTGGAACCCGCAGAGCCACGGCAAGCTGATGAAAAACACGACGGCCGCGCCGGCACCCACGCTCAGCGCCGCCGGCGTGCTCACGACGCCGGCATGCCCGCCCAGGCCGAGTAGCAGCGCGCGGCCGAGATGGTCGACATCAACTGCGAATGCGAACGAATGGAACAACGCGGCTTCGAGCGAGCAGCTCGCGAGAAGCACGCAGAAGAAACCGAGCCAAAGCCGGATCGTGCCCGGACCGCGCAGACCGCCGCCGTTGGGAAGAACGGACTTGACGATGCGCCAGAGAAGGGGGATGAACCAGACGGCCGAAGCACCGAACCAGCCGAAAACTACCGTGTGCATGCAAGGAACCAGGAATGATGTAAGCGATGTGAGCTGCGAACCCAGGCTCAGACAAAGGTGAATCGATACCACCGAGTTTAACCGCCATGAACGCGGCGAGGGCGGGCGGCGCTCAAGCGATCAAGCATTCGGCCGAAGGTGACGATGGGTACATGGAGACGATGTTGGCCGGGTCAGGCGGACGTTCATTGGACGTTCACATCCGCCTGAAACGCAACGGCGTCCCTTCAACCTGCACCCTGAGCCTGCACCCTCAAAAACCTCAACCCGCGAAACCGGCCTGCATCGATCTCAAGGTTGTGCGCCTTGTGTGAACGTCATCACGTCGCCGTTCTTGAGCGTGATCTGCAATTGTTGCGGCGGCTGCATTTGCACGCCGGTCTTTTCGATATCCGCCAGCCCCTGGAGAAACGGTTGCTCGAGCGCGCTGCCAGGCCCCGGCGCACAGGCCATCCGCGTACTGGCAAGGGGGCCAAAAGAGAGCTCGCCGCCGGCCAGATCGTAGGTGCCGGTGAAACGGTTGCAACCGGAAAAGCCGTTCGTCTTGCGTTGGCCGCCTTGCGTCGAAAAATTCAGGGTGATCGGCGCTCCGCCAGTGCTACCGCCTGCGGCGCCAGCCGGATTGGACGGGACCGGGCGCATCTTGCCGTCGGCATTCGCCCAACTGGTGAGCTGCCATTGGGTATCGTCGAGAAGCTGGGTCGCGGCCGGGTTGTAAGGATCGGTCGGCGGCGCGGCGCTGTCCGGATGTGTCGGCATCGTGCACCCTGCTAACGCGGTGCCGAAAGCGATGGTCACGACCGACACCAGGGCGGCAAATGAGGGCCTGAAACGCGGGAACGCAGCATGGACCCGGTTGCGCGCCGAAACACGCGCAGTTGGCGAGCGGGAAGGCTGCATCGACATGGAATTTCCTTAAGGCTGGCAAAACCGTAAGGGTATCGCACTCGTCCTAAGATTGACCAAGCCAGATTGCGGCAAAGTCACTGCAACATGTAAAGAAAAGTTAGCCGAGCCTCCCGCTCGATGAAGCGAAAACCCCGTAGCGGTTAGCCGGCGCCCGACCTCGAGGCCATCCCGGATCTGGCCGGCTGCGCCCGGAAACGCAACACCGATCGTCTCCTGAAAAGGGTGCGCGTGTTAACATTGCGGGCTTGACCGGCCTCTTTTTCTGGAGCATCCATGCAGAGCGCGAAGTCCGCTGCGTCCGCCGTTTCTTCCCCTCAATCCGGCGTGCAGCCGATGCAGCAGCCGGTGAAAATCGGCACGCCGCTCACGCCTGGCGCGACGCGCGTGATGCTGCTCGGCGCGGGCGAACTCGGCAAGGAAGTGATCATCGCGTTGCAGCGGCTCGGCGTGGAGACGATCGCGGTCGACCGCTACGCCGACGCCCCCGGCCATCAGGTCGCGCATCGTTCGCACGTGATCGACATGACCGACGGCGCCGCGTTGCGCGCGCTGATCGAAACCGAACGGCCGCATTTGATCGTGCCGGAGATCGAGGCCATAGCAACCGATACCCTCGCTGAAATCGAAGCCGAGCGGCTCGCCGTCGTAATCCCGACCGCGCGCGCGACGCAACTCACGATGAACCGCGAAGGCATTCGCCGTCTAGCCGCCGAAACGCTTGGGCTTCCGACGTCGCCGTATGCGTTCGCCGAGTCGCTTGACGAGATGACGGCGGCCGTCGGCAAGATCGGTTTTCCGTGCGTGGTGAAACCGGTGATGTCGTCGTCAGGCAAGGGGCAGTCCGTGCTCAAAAGCACCGCGGATATTGAACCGGCCTGGCAGCACGCGATGGCCGGCGGGCGCGTCAATCATGGGCGTGTGATCGTGGAAGGGTTTATCGACTTCGAGTACGAGATCACGCAGCTCACCGTGCGCGCGCTCAGTCCGGAAACGGGCGATCTGCAGACGTATTTCTGCGAACCGATCGGCCATGTCCAGGTGGCGGGCGACTACGTGGAATCGTGGCAGCCACAGGCAATGAGTGCCGCCGCGCTTGCGAAATCGCGCGATGTCGCGGCAAAAGTGACGACGGCCCTGGGCGGCCGCGGATTGTTCGGGGTCGAATTGTTCGTGCGCGGCGACGACGTCTGGTTTTCGGAAGTCAGCCCGCGACCGCATGACACAGGCCTGGTCACGCTCGCCACGCAGCGCTTCTCCGAATTCGACCTGCACGCGCGCGCGATCCTCGGTCTTCCCGTCGATACAACGTTGCGCGCGCCGGGTGCATCGGCGGTGATCTATGGCGGCCTGGACGAAGCGGGCGTCGCGTTCGAAGGTGTCGCTGACGCGCTCGCCGTGCCTGATTCGGACCTGCGCCTGTTCGGCAAACCGGAAAGTTTTACGAAGCGGCGCATGGGTGTTGCGCTTGCAACCGGACGCGATACTGACGAAGCGCGGGAACGCGCGAAGCTGGCCGCGTCTAAGGTAAGACCCGTCTCTACTCGATGACGGCAACACGCCGCTGGCAGCGAGCATGTCGCAACCGGCACGGAGGTTTCAAGTGAAATGGTGTGCAATGGTCGCGCTGTGCGCGGCGTTGGTCGGTTTGGCCGGGTGTGGTGTTGCGGCGGCGCCTTGCCGGGTGGCATCGGCGGGATTGAAGATGGTGCCGCTGGTCGGCCATGTGGCGGCGGCGCCGACCGATGCGTGCGCGGGCGTGATCGATCCTTGAACGCCGTCCGGCGCAGCGTCTGGCCGCCACAGAGAGGAAACCAAAGGACAGCACAATGAAACGAGTTATCGAACGAACGTACCTGATAGCCAGGACCAGCCGGGCGCTCAGGCCGTTCGCCGCGACATTGGGCGCGCTGTGCCTGATGTCGGCAACCCAGACGGCGTTCGCCATGCCGCTGACCGTGCCGCAGATCCAGACGGCGACGACCAACACGATTCGCTATAAATGCAGTGGTGGCAACGCGTTGACTGTTCAATACATGAACACGAAGAACAAGCAGAGCTTCGCGCTGCTCACCGTGGATGACCGCAAGATGCTGTTCGTGAACGTGCTCGCGGCGTCCGGCGCGAAATATGTCGGCGATCGCTTCACGTGGTGGACGAAAGGCCCGGAAGGCACACTCACGGATGAGACCGCCGATCCCAAGGCCGCCCCGCTGTTGTCGGAATGCAAGACGGGTTAACGGCGCTTGCCGAGCATGCCGGCAAGCGCGCCCAGCGTGCGCATGAACGCTGGCGTGAAGCCTGCCGCGTGCGCATCGTCGGGCGCGACGCCGGCCCCGTCGAGGAAGGCGAGCGCGAGCGCGTCCGGCTGCGCGGCAGTGTTGGAGCCGGCTGGAAGGGGCTGGCTCGCCGCCATCGTCATTGATGGACGGGCGCCGTAGCCGCCAGGACGCGGTGCGGGGGCCATGATGCGCAAGGTGGCGATATGCGAAGCAGGCGTCTTTGTCATCTCTGCCGTCTGCGCCGTGTCCTCCGTCTCCGGGATCGGTGCGGCGATCTTCACGCGCATTGGGCTCAGGTACGCGGGGGTGTTGTCGCGGATCGCGTTGTCTGGCGCCACCGGGGCGTCGGCTTGTGCGTCATAGCGTGCATCGATTGGCGCGTTGAAGGCTTCGGGCGCCGTGGCGAGAATGTCGCCGAACAATCCCATCGATTCCGCCGCGCGTCCCGCCGGTCCCAGTCCCTTTCGGCTTGCGCCACCAAAGAGCGCAAGCGGATCGACGGGCAGGCCGAGCAGGTCGTCGAGATCGGTGGGTGCGGTTTTTTCGCCCGTCTTGGGCGTGGACATGTCCCAGTAGTCGTCGACCGGCGGACGATAGTGCAGCGGACCCTTGTCCGCGCTTGCCACCGACACCTGCAGCACATAAGCGCCGATGTTCACGATATCCCCGGCGACGAGACGCGTCTGCTCACCCGGCGCGAGCAGCCCTCCGTTGACGGCGATCCTCGCCTGCGCGCTTTGGTTGACAAGCTGCCAGCCGTCCTTGTCCGCGACGACGGCGGCGTGCCGCTCGGCCACCGAGTTGTCGTCAGGAAGCATGAGAGTGTTGGCAGCGTCACGGCCGATGGTGCCACCCGCCGCATTAAACTGCGCGCGAGCGCCGCCGGTGCGTGCCTGGCCGTGGCTCGCGATGATAGTCAAGCCGAGCGTCGACGAAAACATGGGTTACTCCTCCTTATTTATTTGACGAAGTCGCCGGTTCACGACGGACAAGCGAACGCGTCCATCTCCGGCAACTGGAACGGGTTGACGCTGCTGTTCGCGCTCACGCGCAGCGCGAGCTTGCGGCCGTTGAAATCGAAACTCGCGACGAACGTCTCGGGCGCTGCACCCGGCGCAATCCGCGCGTGGTCGAAAAGACGTTGCAGTGCCCACGCGCCTTCGGTTTGCACGCTGTCGACACCGTCGCGGGTGCTGACCTGCAGGGTCACGAGGTTCGAGCCGCGCGCCCCGGGCCAGCGCACGGCCGCCGGCACCTGCGGACCGTGCGCGTAGCGCAGCGCCTGGCCGTCGATGTCGAGCGCGTATTGCGTGATGCCGGGATCGAGTTCGAGCGGCATGATTTCGAATTGCAACGAGGGCGCACTGGTGTTGCCCGGAAAGAACACGCGGCGAATCGTGTCCGCGTTCTGGAATGCGCTGAGCAGGCGCGAATCACCGGGTGTCCCGGACGTGCCGGCAATGCCTGCGTCGCGGCGAAACGCCCAGCGCTCGCGGCCCGTGTCCACCTGCGACGCCAGGTTCTTCTGGAAGAAGCTGTCCATCAGGCCGCCGCTCGCGAACAGGCGCGAGAAATCATCGAGGGCGACATCGCGGGTCGAATGACGCGCGAACGGATAGCGCCCGGCGATCATCTGCCGGCATGTCCGTCCGACGCTGCCCTGCGCATCCTGCGCGAGATTGCGCCGCGCGGCGCCGCCCACCTGCGCCGCACCGCTTTTCGACAAATCCGTGAGCATCGCGCGCAACGGCATCGGCATGCGGCCAGCGTCGGCTTGCAGCTTGTCGAAGACGTCGGTGACAGGCGGCGCGTTGCCGCTCGCGAGCGCCGCGTTCGCCGACGACAAATAGCGATACAGCTCGTCAATCACCTGCAGGTTGCTGTCGAACGGCGCGGCGCCGGCGGCGGTGCCATCGGACGCGCCGACGAGCCGCCGCAGCGGCTCGAAGCGGTCGTCGACGATGGCTTCGGGCCGCGTGTCGGCGGCTGCGGGCGGCGTGTCGGTGACGGTCTCGCCGAAGAGCGCGCCGAGCGACTGCCGCGCCGCGCCAATGCGCTGCTGCAACGCGCCGGCAGCCGGTGCGCTGGTCTCGCGGGCACGCAGGAGGTGGGTTTCGTTCGCGGCGGCCTGCAGGAACTGCCGTAGCGGCGAATCGGGCGCCGACAGCGTGCGCGCGATCTGCATGCTGCGCGTGATCGACGGGCTATCGACGAGTGTCAGGTCGTTCAGGTAGGCATCCCACACGTCGGCGTAGTCATTCAGGTACGCGCGCCGCACTTCGAGCACGAGACGCGTGTGATCGACCGCTGGCGCGGCTCCCGCGCCGAGCACCCACGGATCTTCCTCCTGCAGCTTCACCGTGGCTTCGCCGACGCGTTTGTCGAATACGTCCCAGTAGCCGTCGTAGGTATAAAGCCGCGCGATGCCGTCGGTGAGCGGGCGCCCGCTCTTGCGCCTGAGCGCGAGCGCCGCCTGCGGTCCACCCGCGCTCGCCACGCTCACGGGCTCTCCCGCCATCGAGCGCAGCAGTTCGCGGCGCACCGTGTGATAGGCGCGCTCGCTCGCCGGTTCGCGCGCGAGCCGCTCGCGCACCCGTGCGACAAGGGCCGTATCGAGCGGAAACGGAGAAGCCACTGCACGCGCGCCGAAGAGCCGCGCGAGATGCGCATCGAGGCGCTCGCGCGTCTCGCGGGTCGCGTCGCCGGGCAGCGTGCGCGCGGCGTCGAAGCTGAGCCAGGCCGTGACGAACGCCGCGTCGTAGTGCGCGGGGTCGTGCAGCATCAGGTAGGCCTTGAGTGCGTCGTAGGTGTAGTCGGGGTCGTCGGCGGGCGCGTTGGCGAGCAGTGCCGCGAGGCGGGAAGCGGCTTGCGGCAGCAGCTTTTCGTCGAGCGCGCGGCGGTACACGGCGTCGCTCGCGGCGCTCGGCCCGGCGCCTTCGAAGAGACCGAGACGGTGGCGCCATGGCGGCGCGGCGGGGTCGAAGGACGCGCTTCGCGGCAACGCATCCAGCGCGTCGAGCAACGGGGCGAGCGGGGGAAGGGCGTCGGCCTCGAGCGTCATGGAAGCTGGGATGCTGCGGGCGAACTCGGCGACATGCGCGTCCACTTCCCGCAGGTACGCGCGATTGTTCAGGTAGCTCGTGGTCCACCCGGCGAGGGCCGCGATCAGCATGATGCCCGCGAGCGCCGCGAGGCCGGCGTGCAGCAGGAAACGGCGGCGACGCTGCGAACGGCTGACGCCGGCAAAACCGGCGTCAGCAAAGAGCGCCTCATGCAGCAGGCGTTCGAGGAAATAGCCCTGCACCTGCGTGCGTCTTGCGGGCGCCGGCGCTTGCGCGCCGAGCCGGTCGCCGACTGGCGCGAGAACGCGGTCGATCACGGTCCCGTCCTGGCGTGCGCTCGCGAAGTAGAGGCCGCGCGCACGCAGCGCGGGGTCGAGCGGCGAATGGCGAAAGAGCGCCGCACAGAAACCGGCGAGCGGTTGCGCGAGCGTCGCGAACTGGCGCGGGAATAGGAACGCGCGGGCACGCGCCGCCGTGTCGGGGTCCGCGATCAGCACGTCGCGCAGACCCGCGTCCAAGCGTTGCGCCATCGCCGAGAAGGCACTCGCGAAGGTTGTGCCCACATTCGCATTGACGTTGGTATCGAAGGACATGCCCCACACCTGCGTCCGCTGCTCGGGCGTCAAATGCGCGAAATACTCCGCGAAGCCATCGATGCGATCCATTTTCGTCAGGCACACATGGATGGGCACGTCCATGCGCAGGTCCGCATGCAAGTGCTGCAACGTCCGGGCGAGGCGTGTGCCGAGCGCCGCGCGTCCGGGCTCGTCGAGCGCGAGCAGTTCGTCGATAGCGACCGTCAGCAGCACGCCGTTGAGCGGTTGACGCGCACGATGGCGCCGCAGCAGCGCGAGCAGCGCGTGCCAGAAGCGCTGCTCGCTTGCGTCGAGATAGCGGCCGGGCGTATCGATAAGCACCGCGTCGCTGCCGAGCCACCATTCACACTCGCGGGTCGGCTCGACGCGCTCGCCGGCCACGCGCGCTTCGTGATCCGCCAGCGACAGCGCGACGCCCCCGTTGACGAGCGCGGACGTCTTGCCCGACCCGCTTTCGCCGATGACCAGATACCACGGCAGGCGATACGCGGCGCGACCGCTCAGCCGCTCGAGCCATGTGCCTTTGTGCGCCGCGCGCAAGCGCTGCAGGGCGGTGCGAAAGCGCGCACGCAGTTCGTCGAGGTCGGTGTTCTCGGGCGCGGCGGGACGACGCGGCAGCGCCGGACGCGGCGCGAACCGTTTGACGCGCGGCCAGGCCCAGGCGAGCAGCACGAGCGCGATCAGCGCGAGCCGCGCCGCGATGCCCGCGAGCGGACGCATCTCGCCGATCGCGAGCAGTGGACCGATCCACCAGATCAGCGCGGCCAGCGACAATACCCCGGCGAACACGAACGTGCCCCGTGAAAACAACCGTTTCAGCATCGTCATGGCGCGTCCGCTTCGGTGAGATTCGATGGCGCGGCCGAAACCGGAAACAACACGATTTCGACGCGGCGGTTATGCGCACGCCCCTCGGCGCTGCTGTTGGTATCGATTGGCATGTCGGCGCCGCGGCCGGCCACCGAGACGCGCCGCGTGGCCGGAAGCCCCGAAGCGAAGAGCCGTTCGCGCACGGCTTGCGCGCGCGAGAGCGATAAAGCGAGGTTGGAGACGAAGCGACGGTCGCGCAGCGGCTGGTCGTCGGTGTGTCCGGTGATGAATATGTCCGCATCCACGCGCTCGAGCACGCTCGCGACCCGCGCAATCAGCGGCAGGTAGGCTGCCCGTGCGACGTCGGAACCCGAGTCGAACAGGCCGTCGCCGCGGATCGCGATGACGGTGCCGCCGCCTTCGTCGCGCAGCGCGATGTTGCCGTCGCGCACGTCAGCGTCGAGCAGTCGTGCAAGGGCGGCCGGCAGCGTGGCCGGGCGGCGTGCGTCGAGGCCGGGCAGGCGGATCGCCTCGATCGATGCGCGCGTATTCGCGGCCTGGGCGTCGAGCGTGAGGCGAAACCCTGCGAACGCGATCCCGCCGATCACGCCCGCAATCACCGGCCACACCCACCAGGGCAGCGCCGGCCGCGTCGGGTACGCGGCCTCTCGCCCGGTCGCCAGCCACGCGGGCGACAGCGCTTGCGTATAACCGCCGCCGGTATCGTGCAGCAGCTTGTGCAAACGGCGCGTGAGCGTGTCGAGTTGTGCGGCGCCATTGCGGATCACCCGATAACGCCCCTGGAAGCCGAGCGCGAGGCACAGGAACTGCAGCTCGATGAGATCACGATGCGCCGCGACATCCGTCGCCACGCGCGCGAGCAACTGGAAGAACTTCTCGCCGCCCCAGGTCTCGTTGTGGAAAGCGACGAGCAGGCTCTGCGCCGACCATGCGCCCCCGTCGCTCCAGGGCGCGAGCGCGGCGGCTTCGTCGAGTGCGGTGCACAGGCAATAGCGCGCCCCGACGATGCGCTCGATCGGCACGCCCGCCTCCTGCGCGCGCGCCTGGAAGCTGCGGATCTCGCCGCCCAGGTAGTCGCGCAGGCGCTCGGGCGCGAGGCGCGTGCCCAGGCGCAGATGCGCGAGCACGTCGAAAAGCGGCGCAGCCGCGGCGACCAGCGGATTGGCAATGGCCGCCCGGCCGGACAATGGAACGAGGTGCGCGTCGGACATCAATTGCGGATCGCCCAGCATGCCATCGTCAGGCCAGGAAGGTCGCCCGCGACGTGCAAAGCGAGGCCACTCGAATTGTCCAGTTGCTTCCACAGCTCGCCGTCCGTATCGAGTTCGAAGTAATGGCAGCCCGCGTGATACGGAATCTGGCGCGGCGCAACCGGCAGCGCGCGCAACGCGATGCCCGGCAGGTGCAGGTGCACGAGCTCCCCGAGCCGCTCGGCCGGGCCGATCTTCACCTGCGCCGGAAAGCGCGCGCGCACGGTATCGGCGGGCAGATCCGCATGCACCGCGAGCACGAATCCCGCGTGACGCAGCAACTCGGGCGCGATGGCCTTCGCGACCCATACACGCTGCGCGCGCTCCTCCAGTTCGATTGCGACGGCGTTCTGTTCCAGCACCGTCGAGAGCGCGCGGCGCAGTTCCGCGACAAGCGGGCCGAAGCTCGCCTGCAGGTCGTCATGACTATAGGTGGGGCGCACGCGCGGGCGGCGCGTCTCGGTGGTGTAGGTGGCGAGATCGAACGCGAGCCGCAGCCATTGCTCGAAGAGCCGCTCGGGATGCACGTGGCCGAGCGCCTGCGCATGCGACGTATCGGCGAGGGCACGGTTGACGAGCGCGAGCAGCAGGAAGTCCGCCACTTCCGCGACGCCGCCCCGGCCCGGTCGCGAGATGCGTTGCGCGAGGGCGTCGCCGCGCTGTTCGAGCAGCCCGTGCACCTCGCCGATATACCCCGCGAGCACCGCGTGCCGGCTTGCGACGAGCATCGGCGGGATGTAGTGCGGCTCGAGTGCCAGCTGATGGTCGGCGCGCCGCTCCTTCACGCGCACAACGCCAAGGGCCTGCCAATCGTCGCCGAGCGCGGAGGCAAGCACGAGGAAGAGGCGCGGCCGGGCGAGCTGCACGCTCGCGGCGCCCAGCGCGACCGAGTTGGTATCGGCGATATCGCGCGCGAACACGCGATAGCGCGCGAGCGAAACCGGCATCTCCTCGAAGAGCGTCTCCTCGGCGCCCGGGCGGCGGATCGGCAAGGCAAGCAGCACGGTCTCGTCCTTCGCATCGGCGGGAAAGTCGAGCGCGGGCGGCAGTTCGTCGGGGCTCGTGAGCAGGAACGGCGTGCCGTCGGGCAACACGCCCTGCGCCATCGACACCACGATCTTGCCGAGCGCGAGCGCCGCCGGATCGACCTCGATACCGGTAAAGCCCCAATACGCGCCCTGCAGGCCAACGCAGCGCTGCTCGATATAGCTTTCGACATAGCGCTCGAACTGCTGGAAATGCTGTGGCCGGAGGAACATGCCTTCGGACCAGACGACCTTGCTGCGCGAGGCGCCGGCGTCGTTGGGGGCGAGATAGTCGTGATTCATGGTGTGCGGGGATCGAGTGTGGAGACGGCCAGGCCGTTATCGCGGAGATCGACTTGCAGTGCAAAGCGCTGCGGCGAGGCGGCGGGCCAGAACGGCAGCCAGGGGTTCGACGCTTGTGTCGCGGGTAGTGTGGGTATTGCGATGACGCGCCGCCAGATGCGCCCATGCTGTTCCCGGTATCCGGCGACGATGCCGATCGCGTGCGCCGCCGCATCGCGCGGACGTTCGAGACGCCGTGTCTCACCCGGCAGCACGATGAATTGCGTGAACGCGACGAGGTCGTCGCCAAGCGTGGCTTTCGGGTCGTCCTGCAAGGCGACGTAACTCGCCATGTCGAAACGGCTGGCGTTCTTCAGTTCGTACACGCCGACGAGCACCGGCGCCGCGCGGCCGAGGCCGTCGCGATTGACGCCGGGGCTCACGTCGACGCGCACGTCATAGGATGCGGGCGAATGGGAGGGCGTGGCGGGCGTGGCGCTACAGGCGGCGAGCAGCCCCGCCGCGGCGAGTGGCAGGAGCGAGCGCCATCGTGGAGAGCACATGCGCGCTCAGCCGGCAAGGTTGAGGATGTGCGTCTGGCTGGGCGCGCTGCCGGTGCCGATCGCGTTGGTCGAGTTCTGCTGGGTCGGATCGGTCATGCGCGTCGTCGGCATGCCGTGCAGCAGGACCGTGTTCGCGCCGTTGATGTTGCGCGAGGTCGACGAGACCGTGCCCGAACTCACGCCGCCCATCGAGCCGGGCGCGTCGCCGCTCGTGACCGGGATGATGGTCGCGAGATTGTGCGCGGGCGCGCCCGCGATCAGGATGTTGGCGACGTTCGGAATTGCCTGCACGCGCTGTGCCTTGTTGTCGTACGGAACCGGCACGCCGACGGGCGGCGTCAGGTTGACGCTGATGGCGTCGTTGGTGCCGGCGGCACTGGAATTGACCATGACCATGGGATGTTCCTAACCTAGATGGATTTGTTCGGCGTCGAGCTTGGACAGCCGCTCGCCGCTCAGGAGCAGATGTTTGCCGTGCAGTCGCGCGGTCTCGGTTGCAGCGTGATCGAGATGGGCCGTGCGCAGATGGTCGATGCGCTCGATGCTCCGAAAACTCGAACGGCTGATTTGCACGACGCGCTCGACTACCGTCTCGATCGTCCGGCCGATGAGCCGCAGCGCGCCAATGCGGCTTTCCACGTCGCCGCAATCGAACTCCGCCGCGTTGGCGCTCAGCGCGAGCCGCTCACCCTGTGCGCTCAATTCGCTCGCCGCGACGATGCGCACCGCGCGGCTCGCCTGAAGCACGAGATCGCCATCGATCGAGATGCGCGTCACGCCCGGGTTCGCACGTTCCAGAATGGCCAGCACGTAACGGCATTGCGGGTCGGCGTGGCTTACCGTCACGCGGTCACCGGGTTCCGGCTCGACCAGGCAACTGAATGCGCGCCGGCAGCGTACGGCGTGGCCATTGACGGCGACCAGCATCAGAGCGTCGTCGAGATGGGCGAGCACGGTGCCGACGGTGTCGGCCGCACGCGATGCGACGCGTTCGGGTTCAATTACGCTTTGAAACACTGTTGTAGCCTCATTCATGAGTGGAAGGGCGTGCGTTGCGGCGGATGGACCACGCGAGAGCGGCGGCATGCGCCGTGTCGTCCTCGGCGATGCCTTCGCGACGTGCCGGTGCGTCGTGCGCTCGTTGCATGCGGGTGCGCAGGAAGGTGGCGCGGCTGAAATCGGCGTGCGTCAACGTTGCGTCCGACAGGTCCGCGCCGTCGAAGCGGGTTCCGGCGAAGTGCGCGCGGCTTGCATTGGCGCGATGCATGACGGCACCCGACAGGTCCGCCGCGCTGAAGTCGGCGTCGCCAATGGACGCGTCGACCCACACGCTGTCCAGCAGGCGCGCGCCGTGAAAGCGCGCGCCGTTTGCCTTCGCGCCGAAGAAGTTGGCGTAGGGCGCATTGGCGTCATCGAATATTGCGTGTCCAAGCGCTGCGCCCTGGAAGTTGCACTGAGCGAGCGTGGCCGACGTGAAATCGGCGCCTTCGAGCCG
>Ga0302220_10000741_pt1 | contig 26718 bp, 21 predicted proteins | sample II_Palsa_E1_3_FD_194572 | JGI IMG/M metagenome (GOLD analysis project Ga0302220, IMG submission 194572) | Peat permafrost microbial communities from Stordalen Mire near Abisko, Sweden - II_Palsa_E1_3 | ecosystem: Environmental > Terrestrial > Soil > Palsa > Peat permafrost | place: Sweden...
CAGGTCTTGCGAAACCGATACTCATTCGAGCCATGCTGTGTGTCACCGCTTTCACAGGGTGCGCCCTGAGCTTATCGAGCGTCAGTCTCGCTGCACCCGACATAGCAAGTGCCGCGCTGCCAGTCGCTGCCGCCCATGGCGACAATACCTTGCCGTCGGGTGTGGTCGCATTCGTCAACGGTGTGCCGATTGCACAGATCCAACTCGATAACGCGCTGCGCGCTTCCGGTCAGCCGGATATGCCGCTGTTTCGCGAAGCGATGAAGCAGAACTTGATTGCCCGCGAAATCTTCCGGCAGAATGCCGAAAAAGCCCACTACGACGTCAAACCTGAAGTGCTGGCGGCTATCGCCGAGTTCAAGGTCAATGCCGAAACCCAGGCCTTTCTAAAGGACAACGTTCACCCGGAGCCGGTGACGGATGCTCAGATCAAAGCCCGCTACAACGAAATCGTCGCGTCCTTAGGTCAAGACGATTACAAATCGCGAGTGATCGTCGTCCCTGACGATGCAAGTGCTCACGCCTTGTTGGTGCAACTCAAGGGTGGCGCCGCATTTGATGTTTTGGCTCGTCAAAATAGCATCGATCCGACCAAGGTTGTCGGTGGCGAGATCGGTTGGGTTAGTTTCAGGTCACCCGCGACGCAAGACCATACCCAAGGCTTGCCCCTGGCGGTTGCGCAGGCGCTAACGCAATTGCCGGTCGGCGGGGTGACGCCGGACCCGGTAGTGGTGGATAACGCGCGCGTGATCGTGAAACTCGATGCCAAACGGCCGACACAAGTGCCGAGCTTCGAGCAAATTAAAGAGACGGTACGCAAGCAATTGCAAACGCAGGCTTTGCAACAGGCGATGGCGGCATTTGTGGCCGCGCAGACCAAGGCCGCGAAGATTCAGCAATAGCCGATAGCGAGTGGGATCGTGACGCCGCACGAAGCAAGCTATGTGCGTGCCTGTAGGGCAGAGTCGAGCCCGGAAAGGGATCGTTGCGCTATGGGTCGATCTCACCGACGTCGATGTATCTCCGGCGTACGGTGAGCATATAGAACATCTTGCTCGACTTTCACGAGGTTTTGTCCGGCATCGACCACAAAATCAAAACCATTGTAGGCCGGCGATGACAACAGCAAGATGGCTGCCGCCACATCGTGCGGGCTGGCGATGCGCCTAAGCGGCGTTGCTTGGCGACTGGCATGCTCGAAATCTGCCTGGGTTTGATCATCGCTGGGCAACATCAGACCGGGAAACGCCGCATTAACCCGCAGTACCGGATCCGCGCCGATGGCGAGCATCTGCGTCAAATGACCCAGCGCGGTTTTACCAACGGTATAGCTGAAGTGGTCGCGGTGAAAATTGTCTTTTACCTTTTGATCTACGACGTTCACAACGGCGCCTTCCGCACCGGCTCGTTTCGCCTGCTCGTAAAACGCCTTGATGAGCAGAATAGGGGCACGGCAGTTAACCGCCCAGGCATGATCTAACTGAGCGACGGAAAAATCCGGGAAATGATCTTGCCAAAAGACGGAGGCATTGTTGACCAGTAGATCAAGCTTGCCATGCCGGTCGTACACGCTGGCTATCAGGCGCTCGATCGAGTCGGCATCGCAAAGATCGCACTGCATGGCGGACGCGCTGCCACCATTCTTTTCTATTAGTTTGACCGTTTCCAAAGCGGATTCATGCGACTCGCCGTAGTGAATGATTGCCTCATAGCCGTTGCTTGCAAAATATTGAGCAAACTCGCGGCCGGCCCGATCTGCTGCACCGGTAATCAATACTATTTTTTTGCTGGTCATTTCATATTCCCTATGCCGTTGCGAGTGCCGCTGACGGTCTACTGTCTTGGAATAGAGACGGTCAGGATGGTTCGCGGTGCTCCACAACATATCGCTTGGATAGGGGGTTAAATTAAGATTGTTATTTTTCGGACGAAAGGACGTTGTTGTTGGGCGTCATCTGGGTCGAATCACTAGTGCGGTATACGTGGGTGGGCGACAGTTCTTTGGCTATTGATAAAGGCGTCCGACCAATCGTCAAAGGTGCGCCATTGCCTTGATGAGAGCAGTGCGCAGGGTGTCTCCCCGGACCGGTTTCATCAGGTAATCGACAAACATATTGGCTTTCGTCTGATCCAACATCTCTGGCGCAAAAGCGCTGACGCCTATGATGGGGATCTGCGAATTGGGACCGGTTTTTTTCCTCAACTCATGAATTACCGCGAAACCATCTTTTCCTGGCATCTGAATGTCCAGAAGCAGGGCATCGTAGGAATCGATGCTGAGCATTCGCAGTGCATCATCCGCGTCCGGACTCACGTCGAATTTAATTCTCATCGATTCCAGCAAGCGTGCGAACGATTCTCGGACTGCCTGTTGATCGTCCACTATTAACACCCTACGGCCATTGAATGTTGAAGATTCAGCCGTGGGAGCCTCCAGCGAAACTGTCTCGCTTGGCGACTCCATTGTGCGTAAGGACGGTAGCAATACTGTGAAACAGGATCCTTGTCCGACTTCGCTTTTGACTTTGATGTCGCCATGCAGCAACTCTACCAAACCCTTGACGATTGCCAGACCCATTCCTATCCCTTCGTGCCGACGAGTATTGGATTGATCCAGCTGGGTAAACGGCGCGAACATTGTTTTGATCTGTGCAACGGGTATGCCGTTACCTTGGTCTTCAACATCGATTTGAAGCAGAGGCGTTCCAACTTCCGCAGTATTTGCGCGGGTGAGGGCTAGCCGCACGACAATTTCACCTCGATCCGAGTACTTAATCGCGTTGTTGACAAGGTTGCTGGCAATTTGTCTAACACGAGATGGATCGGTCAGACTTGATTCTCTAATGGGCGCCGCCTCGAAGCGAATAGAAAGCCCCTTTTGTTGAGCTTGCGGGGTGGCGTCTTTCTGGTATCGCTCAGCCGGCTTAAAGCCACACGCCAAAACTCAGCCACCGCACGCTTCCCCCTGGTATTCCCGTTTGGAATATTCAGCGCCGAATGTTTGATTGTAGTTCGGCGCGCGGCTCGCCTAGACTCCTGCAAAGACTTCCATCCAGCAGGTGACCTAGTGACTTTCGAATCGGCTTGCCCTCCAAACACCGCGCGCATTGTGCGTCATTACATCAATGGCGAATTCGTCACGAGCGCCGCGACTTTTCCTAAATACAGCCCGGTCGACGGCGCCGAGCTGGCGCAGGTCTGCGAAGCCGATGCAGCGCTCGTCGATCGCGCGGTGCGTGCGGCGCGCGCGGCCCAACAAGCGGGTTGGCGCGCCACCACGCCGGCGGTGCGCGCCGACTGGCTGCAGCGGATTGCCGACGGCATTGAAGCGCGCTTCGAAGATTTTGTGGCGGCGGAGGTTGCCGATACGGGCCGGCCGGTTGCTCAGGCACGGACCCTAGATATCGCGCGTGGCATCGCGAATTTTCGCACCTTTGCAGATCTGGTACGTACCGCGCATAGCGAGTTCTTCGAAACGCACGCCGCCGACGGCAGTGAGTTGATCAACTATGTGACGCGCAAGCCGCTGGGCGTGGTCGGCATTATCTCGCCATGGAATTTACCCTTGCTGCTGTTCACTTGGAAGGTGGCGCCGGCGCTGGCCATGGGTAATTGCGTGGTGGCCAAGCCTTCGGAAGAAACGCCGAGTTCCGCGACCCTGCTGGCCGAAGTGATGCATGAGATCGGTCTGCCGCCCGGTGTGTTTAATTTGATCCACGGGCATGGCCCGAATGCCGCTGGGGAGTTTTTGACGCGGCATCGCGGTATCGACGCGATTACCTTTACGGGCGAGTCGCGCACCGGCAGCACCATCATGAAAGCGGTTGCCGATGGCGTCAAGGAAGTATCGTTCGAGTTGGGCGGCAAGAATGCTGCCGTGGTGTTTGCCGACGCGGATTTCGACGCGGCAGTGGCGGGGGTGCTCAAGTCGAGTTTTACCAATGCAGGGCAGGTGTGCCTGTGCAGCGAAAAGGTGTTTGTCGAGCGGCCGATTTTCGAGCGCTTTGTCGCCGCGCTCAAAGAAAAAACCGAAGCCCTGTGTGTCGGCTCGCCCGACGACTCGAAGACCACCATGGGCCCGCTGATTTCGCATGGGCATCGCGACAAGGTGCTGTCGTATTTCCACTTGGCGGTCGAGGAAGGCGCAACCGTGGTGACGGGCGGCGTCGTACCCCGGTTCGGCGATGCCCGCGATCGGGGCGCTTTTGTGATGCCGACTATCTGGACCGGCTTGCCCGATACCGCGCGCTGCACCACCGAGGAAATCTTCGGGCCGGTCTGCCATATCGCGCCGTTCGATCAGGAAGACGAAGTGATACGCCGCGTCAACGATAGCGCCTATGGGCTGGCCGCCAGTATCTGGACCTCCCAGCTGGCGCGTGGCCACCGCGTAGCGCGTCAAATTGAAACCGGCATTGTCTGGGTCAACGCCTGGTTTGTGCGCGATCTGCGCACGCCGTTCGGCGGCGCCAAGCTGTCGGGCATCGGTCGCGAGGGTGGACGCCATTCGCTCGATTTCTATTCCGAACTGACGAACGTCTGTGTGAGGATCGCATGACCACCCATCAGCACGAAAAAATTCAGGAACTGGCCGATGCGCTGTGGCAGGCTCAGCACAGCGGCGTGCCGTGTGCACCGATACGCCATGCGCTTGCCGAGCTAGGTGGCGCCGCGCTCGATCATGCCTACGCCGTGCAGCGCGTCAATACCGCACGGCAACTCGCCGCGGGCAAGCGCCTGGTCGGACGCAAGATTGGTCTCACCTCCAAAGCGGTGCAGGCGCAACTTGGCGTCGCTCAACCCGATTTCGGCATGCTGTTCGACGATATGGCCGTGGCGGATGGCGAAGAGATTGCTTTATTGCGGACCCGGCAGCCCAAGGTGGAAGCCGAGATTGCCTTGGTGCTGGGGCGCGATTTACCGTATGAGCGCCACACCATGGCCGATTTGATCGCCGCCACCGCTTATGTTTTACCGGCCATTGAAGTTGTCGGCAGCCGTATTGCCAACTGGGATATCCGTCTAACCGACACGGTGGCGGACAACGCCTCCAGCGGCTTATTTGTGCTCGGCAATCGTCCCGTGAAACTCGGCGATTTCGACACCATCGCTTGCGGGATGGTGCTGGAACGACGCGGCGACCAAGTCAGTGTCGGAACAGGCGCGGCCTGCCTTGGCAACCCGCTGTACGCGGCACTGTGGCTAGCTAATACCATGACGCGCGTCGGCGCCCCGCTGCAGGCCGGCGATATTGTTTTGACCGGCGCATTGGGGCCGATGGTCAGCGTGGTCGCGGGCGACGTATTCACGGCGCATATCGAAGGCCTGGGCTCGGTGAGCGCCTATTTTGATAATCAACAGGAATCCTCATCGTGAAAGATAATGTACGAATCCCCGTGGCCATCATCGGCTCGGGCAATATCGGCACCGACCTGATGATCAAGGTTTTGCGCCAAGCCAAGCATCTGGAGATGCGTGCGATGGTGGGTATCGATCCGGCGTCCGACGGACTTGCGCGTGCCGAACGTCTCGGTGTGCAAACCACCGCGCAAGGTATAGAGGGTCTGCTCGCTTTGCCGGGTTTTGACGAGATTCGCATTGTGTTCGATGCCACCTCGGCTGGCGCGCATCACCGTCATGCGCCACTGTTGCGCGAGCGCGGCGTGCAGGTGATCGATCTGACGCCTGCGGCTATTGGCCCGTTTGTGGTGCCGGTGGTGAATTTGTTCGCTCACCTCGATGCGCCCAATATCAATATGGTGACCTGCGGTGGGCAGGCGACGATTCCGATTGTGCATGCGGTATCGCGTGTCGCACCGGTCCATTATGCCGAGATTGTGGCATCGATCTCGAGTCGCTCCGCAGGCCCTGGGACGCGGGCCAATATCGACGAATTTACCGAAACCACTTCGAAGGCGATTGAGACGGTGGGTGACGCCGCGCGCGGCAAGGCCATTATCGTGCTCAATCCGGCGGAGCCGCCGCTGATGATGCGCGATACCGTTTATTGCCTGACCGACGAAGATGCCGACGTCGAAGCGCTGGAACACTCGATTCATGCCATGGTGGCGGCCGTTGCTAGTTATGTGCCCGGTTATCGACTCAAGCAGGCGGTGCAGTTCGATCGTTATACGGCAGATAAGCCCTTGGCCCTGCATGTGAATCAACGCAGGGCAGGGCTCAAGGTCAGCGTGTTCCTTGAAGTGGAAGGGGCGGCGCACTACCTGCCGGCCTACGCCGGGAATCTGGATATTATGACTTCGGCGGCGTTGGCCGCCGCTGAACAGATTGCGGCAAGCCGCATCGCAGCGTGAGAGGGCAGACCATGACAGTTAATACTAAAAAAATCTACGTCTCGGATGTGACCTTGCGCGACGGCATGCATGCGATACGCCATCAATATTCCTTGGACCATGTCGTGGCTATTGCACGCGCCCTCGACCAGGCCGGTGTCGACAGCATCGAGGTGGCGCACGGCGATGGCTTGGCCGGCTCGAGTTTCAACTACGGCTTCGGAGCACACACCGATCTGGAATGGATTGCCGCCGTGGCGGATGTGGTGCAGCATGCACAGGTGGCAACCTTGCTACTGCCCGGTATCGGCACGGTGCATGATTTACGTGCTGCTTATGATGCCGGGGCGCGTATCGTTCGGATTGCGACACACTGTACTGAAGCGGATATTTCCAAACAGCATATCGAATATGCACGCGGCTTGGGCATGGACACGGTCGGTTTTTTGATGATGTCGCATATGACCTCGCCGCAGGCGCTGGCCAAACAGGCCCAGTTGATGGAAAGTTATGGTGCGCAATGCGTCTATGTCGTCGATTCGGGCGGCGCGCTGAATATGCACGATGTGGCCGAGCGTTTCGCGGCCTTAAAGGCGGTGCTCGATCCGGCCACGCAAACAGGCATGCATGCCCACCATAATTTGTCGCTGGGCGTAGCCAATTCCATCGTCGCGCTGGAATCCGGTTGCGACCGTATCGATGCGTCCTTGACCGGTATGGGAGCCGGCGCCGGAAACGCGCCGCTGGAAGTGTTTATTGCCGCGGTCGACAGGATGAAACTGAACCACGGTTGCGACGTTAAGAAGCTGATCGATGCGGCTGAAGATATTGTGCGTCCCTTACAAGAACGCCCGGTGCGCGTCGACCGTGAAACCTTGGCGCTGGGCTATGCCGGTGTCTATTCGAGCTTTCTGCGGCACACCGAAGCGGCCGCGGCGAAATATGGTTTGTCGGCCTTCGATATGATGGTCGAATTGGGGCGTCGTCGCATGGTGGGTGGGCAGGAAGATATGATTGTCGATGTGGCGCTCGATATGCTGAAAGCCCAAGCTCAAGTTGCGCAAAGCGCGGAGACGGCATGAGCGATTTCGATCTGCTGGCTGAACGTATCGATCAGGCGGCGCTCCATGCCGAAGCGGTCGAGAAACTGACGACAAGTAGCGCATTTTCCTTGCAACAGGCTTACGAGATTCAACGTGTTTCGATTGCGCGCCGGCTGGGGCGTGGCGAAAGTACGATTGGTATCAAACTCGGTTTTACGAGCCGCGCGAAGATGCTGCAGATGGGGGTGGACAGCTTGATCTGGGGCTGGCTGACGGACAGTATGCTTGAGGAAGATGGCGGCCGGGTCGCGCTGGATCGCTTTATTCATCCAAGGGTCGAGCCGGAGGTGTGCTTCCTGACCTGCCGCGATATTGACCGGCCGCTGAGTGCACTTGAGGCCTGCGAGTATCTTGAGGCGGTGGCGCCGGCGCTGGAAATTATCGATTCGCGCTATCGTGATTTCAAATTCACGCTTGAAGATGTGGTTGCCGATAACTGCTCGTCGGCCGGTTTGGTGATCGGAGCATGGTCGCGCCGCTTCGATAGCTTGCGCAACGCGGGTGTAGCCATGCGGGTGAATGGCCGGTTGGTGCAGGCCGGCTCGACGGCTGCCATTCTCGGCGATCCACTGCGCTCTATTGTGCAGGCGTCGCGTCTGATTGCACAAAATGGGCTGAGCCTGCCTGCCGGCTCGCTGATTATGGCCGGGGCCGCGACCGCCGCCCATGCGCTTGAACCGAACGTTCATCTGCACTGCGCGGTCAACGGTTTGGGCAGCACCGAATTCACTACCTATTGAAAATATGACGAACCAATTGAACACTGCATCCACAGTCCAAGGCTATCTGGTGGCGGGCAAGGCCAAACCGCGCGGACGCTTTCCCCATGTGACGCGGGCCGGTGATTTTCTGTTTGTGTCCGGTACCAGTTCGCGCCGTCCCGATAACACCATTGCCGGAGCGTCTGCCGATGAACTCGGCACTGTGCAATTGGATATACGCGAGCAGACCCGGGTCGTGATCGAAAATATCCGCGATATTCTAAGCAGCCAGGGCGCGGATCTAGCGAATTTGGTCGAGATTTCATCGTTCTTGGTCAGCATGAATGACTTTGCCGGTTATAACGAAGTCTATGGCGAATACTTCGATGAAACCGGCCCGACACGCACCACGGTCGCGGTTCATCAGTTGCCGCATCCGCATCTGCTGATCGAGATCAAGGCGATTGCCTTCGCACCGCAAGCATCAAGATGCGAGCCCCAGGCTTAGGTGCTGGCAGAACATCATTTCTATAGCGAGGCATTTATGCTGACTTATGGCAAGCCATTCAATTTCCAGCGCTGGATAGACGAACACATGCATTTGCTTAAGCCGCCGGTCGGCAATCAGCAAGTGTGGCAAGACAGCGATTTTATCGTGACGGTGGTGGGCGGGCCGAACCATCGCAGTGATTATCACGACGATCCCTTTGAAGAATTTTTTTATCAATTGCGCGGCAATGCCTATTTGAACTTATGGGTAAACGGCAAACGCGAGCGCGTCGACTTGAGCGAAGGCGATGTGTTTTTATTGCCGCCGCACGTACGTCATTCGCCGCAACGGCCGGAAGAAGGGAGTGCTTGCCTGGTGATTGAGCGGCAGCGTCCTGTAGAGACCTTGGATGGCTTTGAATGGTATTGCGATAACTGTGGGAATCTGGTCCATCGCGTGGAAGTGCAATTGAAAAGCATCGTCGACGATTTGCCGCCGTTGTTCAATGCCTTTTATGCCTCCGATACACAGCGCCGCTGCGCCCATTGCGGTCACGTTCATCCTGGCAAAACCGCGTGATACGGCAGCCGCAACTTATTCAAAGCGAACACGATGACACTTCGAATCGACATGCATTCCCACTTCTTCCCGCCGATCGCGCGTGAAGATGCCGCCCGGCTGGATGCTGAGCATGCGCCTTGGCTGCAGATAGACCCTGACGGCGAACGCGGCATGATTATGCTCGGTGAGCGCGAATTTCGGCCGGTGACGCGCGCCCTATGGGACCCGGCCACGCGCATCGCCGAGATGGATGCACTCGGTGTCGAGATTCAATTGATGTGCGCCACGCCCGTGATGTTCGGCTATCGCCATGAAGCTGCGGCGGCGCATGAGTGGGCGGTACGCATGAACGACCAAGCGCTGGAGTTGTGCGCTTACGCTCCGCATCGGCTGATGGCGCTAGCCCAGGTGCCGTTGCAGGATATCGAGCGCGCGTGCCGCGAAGCCACACGCGCCCACCGGGCCGGACACCGCGGTGTGCAAATCGGCAATCATCTCGGTTCGCGCGATCTCGATGACGAACACTTGATTACCTTTCTCACGCATTGCGCCGACGAGGGGATTCCGGTATTGGTGCATCCCTGGGACATGATGACCGACGGCCGCATGAAAAAATGGATGCTGCCCTGGCTGGTGGCCATGCCAGCCGAAACGCAACTGAGTATGGTGTCTTTAATACTATCGGGCGCTTTCGAGCGCATTCCGAAATCGTTAAAACTATGCTTTGCTCATGGCGGCGGCAGTTTTGCTTTTTTGCTGGGCCGCGTGCAGAACGCCTGGGAGCAACGCGATATCGTACGCGAGAACTGTCCGAATCCACCCACTTCCTACCTTGACCGCTTCCATGTGGACAGCGCCGTGTTCGATCGGAACGCCTTAAAATTTCTGATCGACACCATGGGGGAAGACCGCGTATTGCTCGGCTCCGATTATCCCTTTCCTCTGGGTGAGCAACGTATCGGCGATCTGGTCGCAGACCATCCCGCTCTGAGCGAAGACACAAAAACCAAGATACTGTGCAGCAACGCCCAGCGATTTTTCGATTTGCCGGAATAGGCAGAACGACGGGTAAATTATTAGTCGTTGAAATTAGTAATGCTAAATATATTGGCATTCAATAGAGGAATATAAATAAAATGATTAACCGCGAACACTGCGCAGCACTCGACGCTGCCGATATCCTGGCTGCTTGCCGGGATCGCTTTGCCTTGCCGGCCGCTACGATTTATCTCGATGGCAATTCCCTGGGAGCGATGCCGGCGAATGTTCCCGCCCGTATCAAACAGGCATTGGAGCAAGAATGGGCGCAAGGGCTGATCCGTTCGTGGAATGACGCCGACTGGTATCCGGCTCCGCAACGCACCGGCGACAAAATTGCCAAGCTGATCGGCGCGGGCCCGGGTGAGGTGATTGTCGCCGATTCCACCTCGGTGAATCTGTTCAAGGTGCTGGTTGCGGCTACGCGGATGTTGCCGCAGCGTAAGGTGATACTGGCCGAGCGCACGAATTTCCCGACGGACGTTTATATGGCGGCCAGTGTCGCGGAAATGACAGCGTGTACTTTGCGCTGTGTCGATCCCGATGAAATATTGGCGGCGATAGACGAAAGCGTAGCCATCGTTTCCCTGACCCACGTGAACTATAAGACCGGTAAGCGCTATGACATGGCGGCCGTGACGCGTCGCGCGCACGAAGTCGGCGCGTTGATCGTCTGGGACCTGTGTCATTCTGCGGGCGCCATGCCCATCAACTTAAACCAATCCGAAGCCGATTTTGCGGTGGGCTGCGGCTATAAATATTTGAATGGTGGACCTGGCGCCCCGGCCTTTGTATTTGTGGCGGGGCGTCATATCGCGGAGATGCGCCAACCGCTGACCGGCTGGCACGGGCATGCGCAGCCATTCGATTTCACTCACGACTACGCGCCGCACGCCGGCATCGACCGGATGTTGACCGGCACCGCACCGCAGCTCGGCGTGATTGCCTTGGAAAGCGCGCTCGAGGCGTTTGAGGGTGTCGATCTCGATGTCCTGCGCGAGAAAAGTATGGCGCTGGGTAATCTGTTTATTGCCTTGACCGACCAGGAATTAGCCGGTCTAGGTTGCACGCTGGCCTCGCCGCGCGATGCGCAGCAGCGCGGCAGCCAGGTGTCGCTGGCCCATGACGCCGGTTACGCGATTATGCAAGCGCTGATTGCACGCAATATCATCGGCGACTTCCGTGCGCCCGATATTCTGCGCTTCGGTTTTGCGCCGCTCTATGTGCGGTACGTGGATATCTGGGACACCATCGCGGCGCTGAAGGAGATCATTGCGCAGCGCCTATGGGATACGCCAGTGTTTAAGGATAGAAAGTCCGTGACCTGATAGGTGGCGATAGGTCGGCGCTGGAGTGCACCGGGCGCCGTCCTGCCTAGCCGGTATTCAGTCAATCAGCACGTGTAGATCGACCCGCGAAGCCACCGCCCGCACCATTTTGTGACTGCCATGTCCGACGTTCACCTCGGTTTCGACCGACACGAGGCCTGCATGCAGCAGCGCATCGATGTCTCTTTTCACGGCACTACGATCGCGGTGCAGCCGTGCCGCGATGTTGGTAATAGAGGCCGGTTCAGCTTTGATTGCCTGGAATAACCCGATGCGCGCAGTTTTCTTTACTCAACCACGTCGATAGCCGGCAATCCAAGAAACTCAGCGATTTCGGTCGATGGGATGGGCCTGGTATAGAAATAACCTTGCACCAAAAAGCCGCCGAGGGACTTGATCGCCGCGAATTCCTCCTGGGTTTCCACGCCTTCTATGATGCAATCGAGGCCCATATCGCGACTGAGCGCAAGCAAGGATTTAACGATCTTGTAGCGAGATGGTGTTGTGTGCAAGTCGGTAACGAAGCTGCGGTCTATCTTGATCTTGGTTAGCGGAAGTGCGTGCAGTAACAATAAGCTCGAGTACCCCGTTCCGAAATCATCGAGTGATATACCGCACCCTAATATTCTGAGCGTTTCCGCGGAGGTTTGTACCTGTCCGAGATCGTGGATAAAGGCAGTTTCGGTGATTTCGAAGTCGAAACGCTTGGGATCGAAACCGCTTTTTAAAATGAGACCGATGACATCCTGGATGCTTTCGGGCGCGCAGAGGTCGTGGGCCGAGAGATTGAAGGAAAGGCGGATGTCGCTAGGCCAGAGTGTGGCGGTGGCGAGTGCTTTTTGAAGTAGCGAGTGAGTGAGTCGACTGACAATACCTGCCCGTTCGGCGACGGGAATGAATTGTGTTGGCGAAACAAGACCCAGTATCGGGCTTGTCCAGCGAGCCAGCGCCTCGAAGCTGATGGTTTTTTGGCTGCGAATATCAACGACGGGCTGAAACACGACCGTTAATTCTTTGTCTAAATCGGCCATGCGCAGGGCTTGTTCAATGCTGGAGTCGCGATGAATTGCGGCATCGTGATCGGCTGAGAATAAGGTGGCGTGACCACGCAGGGTTCGCTTGCCATGATAGAGGGCGTAGTCGGCATTTTCAAACAGGTCGGTGGCATCGGCTGCCATCCCAGGATAGACGGCAAAGCCCATGGATCCTCCGATCTGAACTGTCGTGTCGCCCAGGACGATCGGTTTTCGTAGACTGAGGCAGAGCTGCTCGCCCAGCGCCAGCAGATCGACCTCATTGCCCAGGTCGGAGACTATCAAGGAAAATTCGTCGCCGCCCAGCCGCGCCAGATGGACATTGTCTGGACACACGCGAGACAGGCGCCGCCCGACCTCGTAAAGGAGTTTATCGCCGACAGCGTGACCGTGGATGTCATTGACAGGTTTGAAGCCGTCGAGATCGATGATGCCAACCGCAAGTCGGCCAGCTTGGACCTGAGTCATTGCGTAGGCTCGGTTGAGGTGAGAGAAGAACGCGCGGCGATTGGGTAGTTCGGTCAGGCTGTCGATATTCGCAAGCCGAAAATTTTCCGCCTGCGCATCGACCATGCGCGTGAAGTCGCGATAGTGGATTTGCAGGATGACCAGCATGGCGGCGGAGACGAGTGCGGTATTGATCGCGATTGCGACGAAGACGATGTTGCCGGAGAGCGCGAAAAAAATGGCAAAAGCGCCGTTGACGATGACGGCGACGGTGAAAGCGGCCGGCCGCAGATGCATTAAGCAGAAAATAACGCCGATAACGGTGATCGCCATATAGAAGGCTACATGGGCCTTTGCATAGGCATCGCCGTAAGGGAACAGGCCGAGCGCCCAGAGCGTGAAAGTGACGGCGATGACCCCGGTGATACGATTGGTACGGGTCAAGGCGTTGAATGCTATCTCGTGGGTCGGTTCAAGTCTCATGGAGCGCAGCCAGGTCAGCAGGCGCACTGCACAGACAAGGCTCATGCAAACCGGGATATAGATAGTCATCCATCGGGGTGCGACACCCATATGGGTCACGGCCACCGCCCAAGTATTGATCAGCAAGATCACGTACATCAGGGGCATTTGATAGACGAACGCTCTATATTGAGCCTTGAGAAGTTCCGGGTTGTTTTGCGGAATGGAAACGAAGTCTTTTATCTTCTCGATATAGTGCGCGACCGTCATTGCTGCACCCTCCATAAATAGCCGCGATCCGATGTTCAAGCGGTATATCGAGAAGATTGGGCGCATGAGTGTCGGCGCCCGGGTAGATCATCTTGACGAAAAAGACCGATGGGGGTCTACCCTAGGGCAGCGCCCGCCGATGCGGATTATCCGCATGGTAGTCAGTCTTGAACAACCGATTTTAAATCGAATTTGCTTCAGAGCAGGAAAAATACTGAGGGGTGGTGAATTTCTATTTTAGACGCGTCACGTCGGCATCTCGCCGAGAACCCTCCCTGACACGACACCAGCCGAACCATCGGCAAACCAATCAAAACGAGCATCGTGGTTCGCTAGATCCGACACGATTTCGTACCAAAAGCCTCGTGCACTCCGTGACCTTGATATGTTTCAGGCCTCTGTTCGAGGGAAACCATGGGATGCCGTTGAATTTTTTGCGATTTTATTTCTGAGGGGGATTTAGGTGAAATTTAGCGCCAATGAATTTATCCGCTTGTATGAGCAAGATGGGATCACAGTTCCTATTGTGAGCTTACGTGCCGTAAGGTTGCGGAATGAAAATCAAAAGGCTGCCTTGGCTGAGGCGCTCGGCGAAATTTGCAAGAATATCGGATTTTTTTATGTTGAAGATCATGGTGTATCCGAGAATTTACTGACCCTGGCCGAAAAAACGGTGCGTAATTTCTTTGCCTTGTCAGAAGAAGAAAAACTCAAAATTCATATTTCAAAATCTCCCTACCATCGAGGCTACGTGCCCTCGGGCGAGGAGCATGCGTATGGCAGTGAAATCAAAGACATTAAAGAAGCATTTGATATGGCGCTGGAGCTTTCGCCGGCTGACGAAGACGTAATCGCAGGAAAATTCTTTAACGGTCCCAATTCCTTCCCCGAAGCGCTGCCACAGTTCAAACCAACCATGTTGTGGCTATATCGCGAATGGCAGGCAGTGTGCGAAGACATTAGCGAGCTTTTCGCCATCGCACTGGGGTTGCCAAACGGATTTTTTATAGGCCACAGCCAGAAACCTCTGGCGCAATTAAGGGCCGCAAAGTATCCACAGCAACCAAAACGGGAAACGAACGGTGCGATCGGCTGCGGGGCGCATACCGATTACGGAATTGTGTCGATTATTTGGCAAATCGATGTCGCCGGTTTGGAAATTAAGGATATGGACGGCAATTGGTTTGCGGCGCCGCGTATTCCCGGTACATTTATTTGCCCCATCGGGGACGCGCTTGGCATATGGACCAATGGTCAATGGCGGCCAACACCTCATCGTGTGGTCAATATGACTGAGCAGGAACGTCATTCGCTATCCTTCTTTTACGATCAGGATAATGATTGTCTGATACAGCCATTGCCGCAGTTTGTGGATGAGGCGCACCCCGCCTGCTATCAACCGATCACCATGGAGGCGCACGTGGCACGTGGGTTTGATAACTCATTCGAATATCGCAAGCTTCAAGAAAACGCAAAGGGTGAGTGCTGTGAGTATTAATGTAAAGAGTGGCAGCGATGTGATCGTGATCGGCGGCGGGGTAATTGGACTGGCCATATCTTTGGAATTGCTTGCGCATAACGTCAAGGTCATTAACATATTTCCGAGTGAAGGTGATGCAACCGGCGCTTCGCTTGCCGCAGGGGCTATGTTGGGCGCTTTTGGAGAGCTGACCGCTGATGATGGCCCGGACGAAATCGAGGAGCTCGATTTCCGCTTGGCAGCACAACGCTATTATCCGACCTGGCTGCAAAGAATAGCGGAAATATCAAAGCTGCCGGTATTCGAGGCGAAAGGCACGTTCATCATCGCCAATAATCAAGGCGTACGCGATCGTGACTCCATCTTGCGTATGAAGAAGGAAGCCGAAGCCCGCCATGAGCCCGCCGAGTGGGTGGAGCCGAGCGATGTGCCTGGTTTAGACCCTTCCCCGACGCACGCCCCCGCGTTAAGTCTGTTTCTGGGCAATGAAAACTCGGTACATTCTGGCGAGTTGCTCGATGCTCTACGCGCGGCACTGGCCATACAGTCCGGCTATCTGAGAATGGATGCCGAAGTGACTGAATTAGCGCGCGAAGGGACTGGTTGGCAAGCTCGAATGTCAAATGGAACGATCATCGTCAGTTCGGCGGTCGTGTTGGCGGGCGGTTCGCGTGCAGTCCAATGTTTAAATGAAGAACTCGCTCAAGCAGCCGGTGTCCCGAAACTGTATTTCGGTAAGGGCGTCTCCTGCATTCTAAGCGATGGCCCACAGATAACGAATACGATTCGTACTCCAAATCGTGCATTCGCATGCGGAATTCATGTTGTTCCGCGCCCCGGTAGCGGTAATTTGTATCTTGGGGCAACCAATTTCATGGGTGTGGATCACGAGTTTGAGAAGAAAATTCAACCGGCGGAGCTGCATAGCTTGTTTGATGAATCCATCCATCAAATCAATACCCGCATCAGAACCAGTCGCCTCGAAAACATTCGCGTTGGTTTTCGGCCGATCACCGCATTCAAACGTCCGGCGATCGGCCGGACCAATTTGCCGAATCTATTCCTGGCGACAGGCACCTATCGCAATGGCATTTTGATGGCGCCACTGGTCGCAAAATTAATTGTTGAAGAAATGGGCTTGGTCGAGCCGGCGGTAAATACGCGTAATCCGTTCCAAGTCTTGCCCGAAATATCGACTGTGCGTGCCGATGTGCGAAAGTTGCTCGACGTCGGTATTCGGGATATTGTCGCGTTTCTGCAAGAGCCGCGCAGTCCTTTGCCATTTAACCGAGCCAATGAACTGGAATGGTATATTCGCAGCCTTTTTTCGATTGCTGTGTTCGACGATGAACACAGTATTGGCATGCGCAAGATGATTCAACAGAGACTGGCCGACGCACCTTTCAATGAAACCATGCATATGATGTTCTATGAATTGGTTGAAAAAGCCAGACGTGACAAGGCGACGGCGGATGCGTGAATTGAGCCTTGGGTTGTGCATACTCGCCATCGCAGTTAGTTACGGCGCTGCGGTTAAATGTTATTGGAAAGGTGTTCGTCAACACGCCGGATGGCAGTTTTCAAGCTTTCGCGTGAGTTATCTTTCGTCAGCCTGATTTCCAGGGACACCAGGCTCTCGCGTAAGCCGACAAGAAACTCGCGCGGTATTTCTTCCGGCTTGGTTTCGTGCGCCTGGATGATATCTCCGATTTCCACAAATGCTGCTTGAATCCGGGATTCTATCTGTCCGTGTTTCGACGCCATGGTCAGGAAGGTTATTTTCTCAACCGCTGTCATTTGCGCTTTGCTGACATATCTTTCTCCCAAATACTGAAGCCTTTTCTGTTCTTCCGGCGTTTGTTGACTTAGCGAGATGGGAGTTCGGACAGAAGGGGACTGTTGGTAGGGGATTCCTTCACTGCGTCGTGCACTCCAATCGCGAATGGGAGCCGTGATCGATTTGAAGATTGGTGTTGGTTGAGGCTTTTCGGAGGGTGAAATGTCCGGCTGGCTGGATGCCCATTTTTCGCGCTTGCCAATTTCCTTCAGCGCTTCGCGCTTTATGCGAGGGTCGCGGGATTCTGCAATGTTTGCCAGTGATGCGTCGGGCATGCTGCGCGCGATAATCCGTTCTGGGCGAAAAAAGTCGGCAAATTCGGATCGAAGCTTTCCGGTCAGACTTTTTCGGGGGCGGTTTGTGACGAAATCCCGCGTTGTCTGTCCGCTACTCGAGCTGGGTTTGGGGGCGCTTAGGTCGCGAAGCGCTCCCAGGACACCGCTTTCGCCCGCTGCGGGAGATCGCGGCCGTATCGTAGGCAGTTCTGCGCGCTTTGATTCGGCGTTAGTTGGCGCGGAATCAGGCGCTTCGTTTGGCGAAGATGGTTTTGATACCCGCATGATTGGACATCACTCGTGTTGGGCAGCCCAAAAGCTTGATCGGATAGCATCTCAAACGCACAATGACCTGAGATGCGGATTGCAATAAGCTCCCAGCGCAACATAAAAATGCCCGCCTACCAGGTGGGCCGAACGCGGCGCTGCAGAAGAGAAAATCGTGATGAAACCACTTTAGCACGGCCATCACGCGAGCGTGGTTTAAACTAGGGTTGCATTGAATCGTGGAAATAAGGGGAATGTGCCAAAGCGCCTATCTCACTGCCTAAGTTGGTTCGGCCTCACGCAGCAAACGTCGCAGCAGCATGACTTGATTCACCGCATCGGCTTCGAGTAGCGATAAACCTTCCTTGGAATAATCTTCGTCCGGTTGCCGGCTCGGACCATCCGCGAGGCCCGCCTCGATACGCTTGCCAACACGGTGAATCCAACCGGCAAGTTGCGCGTTCGACGAGGTCGTCGATGTGCTGAACCGAGCGCGGGCCGCGGTTCCCGCTACGCGGCGCAGCAGCGCAAGCGCGGTTGAACCGACGCGGTCGTCGTTGGTTGTATCGAGCTTCTCTAGCCGTAGGCGCGCAAGAATTTCCTCGGCGTTATTGCTGGCTAATCCCGCTGCGCGACGTAGCCGTTCCAGTTCAACTTCACGGTTTGTGCTTGGGCTGAGCGATTCGGCGAGGTAGCTGAAATTCGCGGCGACGGCCTCCGCGAGTCTTTGCTTGAAGCTGGCAGGCTCACGGGTCGGCCACAGAAAAAACGTCGCGAGCAAGGCAATCACGCAACCGAAGACATTGTTTTCCAAGCGGATGATCGCATAGGCAATTTCAGCGCCGCCGCGCACGGCGAAGTCTGCGACCAGCACAAACGATGGCGTGATGAAGAGCACGAACAAGCTGTAGCTGACACGCCTAAACGCCATGGTTGCGCACACCAGGGGGAAAACCACCAAGGAGATGGCAATTGGCGAGTGGACTGCCATGCCTATTGCCGCGGCCAATAGACCCCCCACGATGCTGCCGGCCGCGCGCTCAATGCTACGTGGCCAGCTGGATGCGATGGAGGGTTGAAGGATTAACAGTGTCGCCATCGTCGCCCAGTATCCGAACGGAAGATGCAGCGAACGTACCGTTAGGAACGCGATTGTCGCGGCAACGGCTACGCGGCCAGCATGCCGTGCCCCGATGGATTGAGGTGAGATGTTCGCTTTTAAGGAAGCAATACCGCGCTTGAAATTCAAGATGGCGGCGGATGACCACGATGCCTGTTCGATTGGGTTTGGTTCGAGTTCGCTGAAATCGACGTCGAATCGAAGCTCAATATGCTCGCCGAGAGCCATTTCGAGTTGACGGGCAAGCGAATGCAATCGGTCGTGCTGGCGCCGCGAATGCTCCCATGGCCGGTCGGCGATCGCGTGTGCGAGACGAGAAAGCATGTCGGCGAGCGCTTCGAGTGCTCGAGCCGCGCGTTGGGGATTGGGCAGATGGTGATGCCCCCGTTCGCAAGCGTCTGTTATGGCGATAAGATACGCGAAAATTTGTTCGCTGTCGGCGAGCGCCAGGAACAGACTATTGTACATATCTCGTCGATCGCTCTTGGTCGCCGGAACACGCGCCAGCGCTCTTCGTGCCCCTTCGATGGCGGTGCGCGCCTGGCCGCGAAACAGCAACGCATGAGACGCCCATGCTTGAAAGTCGGCGCGATCCTGCTTGAGTAGGCGCGCGCTATCGCTCGCGATATCCGCCAGACGAGAGTAAGTCAAACGAATGGCCGCGCGGCTCGCACCGAATGGATGAATGCGCCAGACGGTAAAGCTGAGTACCGTGGCGAATCCACACCCCAGCAGGTAGAGCGTCAGAAAACGCAGACTCCCGCTGGAACCGTGTATCGGCCGGTCCACCATGACCACGCAAGCGGTTGCCGCGAGTATGGCGACCTGGGCGGATGCCGAACCCCAAATACGGGCCAGTGCTGCCAAGCCTGAGAAAATAAAGACCGCGCCGGCAGCTGCGACAATTCCGCAGCCGGACGCATAGGCGCTAATACCCCCACACAGCGTCGATAGCAGCGCAAAAATGCCCATCGAAGCAAAGCGCATCCGATTTGATCCCGCTGCATCAGCCAGGCACGTCCAAAACGCCCCTATCGCAGCCCAAGAAAATTCGGGCATGTGCAAAAGGTTACCGAGCAATAGCATGACCGTTGACGCGAAGGCCGCCCGCAGTCCTTCGGATAGGTCAGCCTGACTGACTGCGAAAGAAATCATCCAGACCGGGCGGTGCCGCGCAGCCGAGTCAAGCAGTCCGGATGCGACCTTGGTATATCGACGAGCCTTCTTTCTGGATTGCCGATAAATATCTTGCAGGTGCAACATAGCTCGAAGAGGCGTCCTTAAGTGAATCAGTCAGGCAGTTTTTGCTGCGGTTCATGGAAGACGGTATGCCGCACACGCTGTCGCTTTAAATCTTCAGCTTCAAGTAAGTCTAAACGCGCCAAAATCTCTTGCTATCGTTTGCGCATTGTCATTTCATTTTTTCGACAGCAAGAGCTGGCTCGAAAGCGCAGACGCACATATCTTGAGGTTGCTGACCAGTATCTCCGCATGTGCCGATTTTCGTACAAAGGCTTCGCATAACATCTCATGTCCTATCAAAGACATGGTGCGAGCCATCGCAGCGACATGGTCGGGGCGGGCGTCTGGCACAAAGTGATTGATCGCTCCGGTCACCGACTCGGCGATCTTGCGATCGTGCTGCTGCACGGCAACGGTCAGCTCGGGGACGGAAGAAAGCATGGTGAGTACTGCGCTTAAGCAGGGCTCATCGCGGTAGATGCGCGATAAATGATCGATTTGAGCGTGCAGATAATCGGGTAAATCTTTCGAAGCGCTGCGGTCCGGATGTAGATTCTCTATCACTTCGAAAACCTTCTGCATCCATTCTTCGATCATGGCATTGACGACCGATTGCTTGTTTGGGAAATACTCATAGAGTCCGCCAACCGAAATGCCGGCCGCCTCCGCAATTCGCCGCGTGGTCAGGCGGTCCAAGCCGTTGGCTTCAATCTCCAGTGCCGCCGCTCGCAAGATCGCCTGCACGGTTTCGCGCGCTCGCGACTGGTTAGGTGTGCGTCGCACAGAGAGGCGGCGAGGCGAGTTGGCGCCTGGCTCTTTCGCATTTGATTCGTCTTGCATTGCTCACTTTTCTCCTGTTGGCGTGCGGCCATGCGCAACAAAAATATCCAATAAACAAGGGTTATCCCCAGTATAACCCGACGTTTTGTTCGGTTTCAATATCCTAACTGATCCACAGTTCAATTGCACGTCGACGTCGCGTGTGTGGCCGGATACATCCCATGTACTGCTGAACGGAGCCTCATGTCCTCTTTGTCCAACGACGAACTCTGCTATCTCGGCGCATCGCAGGCGCTGGCGCTGTTTCGCTCAAGAGAAATTTCACCCGTCCAATTGTTGTCGGCCCTGATCAGCCGTGCCGAGACGGTGGAACCCGCCATCAACGCTTTTAGTGACACTTTTTTCGAGCGCGCCCACGCTCAAGCTGTCCATGCGGAGCAAGTCTACCTGCATGCACCCGAGCGCGCTCGCCCCTTGGAGGGCATCCCGGTTGCATTGAAGAACGAACATCGCTACATCGGCGTGCACACGACACAAGGATCGTATCTGTGTGGCGCCGAGCCGGATACCGAAAATGCGCCGCTGACCCAGCGCCTTCTCGATAGCGGTGCGCTGATTCATGCGCAGACCAATGTACCGGAATTCTACCTGGCAGGATTTACTCATTCGCGGCGTCATGGTACGACGCGCAACCCCTGGAACCGCTCGATTACTTGCGGCGGCTCGTCGGGCGGCAGTGCAGCTTCGCTGGCCGCAGGTATGACGACTCTCGCATCGGGCTCCGATATTGCGGGTTCTCTGCGCATTCCCGCCAGTTATTGCGGCGTAGTCGGATTTAAACCCAGTTATGGGCGCGTACCGGAAGGCGATTTTACCTATGCCGCAAATACCCACAACCACAATGGCGCAATGGCGCGATCGGTGCGCGACTGCGCCTTGATGTTCAACGTGATTAACGGACCGCACGCTTGCGATCCGGCTACCGTGTCGCCGAAGCTGATATTGCCCGATGCTTTTGAATCGATCAAAGGACTTCGTATTGCAGTCTCATATGACCTGGGCTTTTTCGATATTCAATCAGAGGTCCACCGCAACACTCAAGAGGTTGCCCGCACATTGCGTGACTTGGGCGCGCATGTCGATGAAGTATCGCTTGCCTGGACGTCGAAGGCGCGCGACGCGATTACCTATGCGCTGGGTTTTGTACTCGGCAAGCCGCTTGTGGCGACGGTGCTCGAACATGGCGATCAGATGAACGACTATGTCCGTCAGTTCGCAAGACGAGCGTTGAACATCAGCCAGGCAGAGTATTTCGAGTCGACCGCGATTGTCGCGCAGATGCACACGGCCTTACAAAAGGTATTCGCCGAATACGATGTACTGATTTGTCCCACCATGGCAAGCGTGGCCACGCCTGCGGAAGGCGCTGCCGATGCACACGACGACCTGTTGAGGAACGCGATGACCTATCCCTTCAACCTATTGAGCCGCCATCCCGTGCTCAGTATTCCTTCGGGGTTTGCCGCCAACGGGGTGCCTACCGGTTTGCAAATTGTTGCTCCGACTTTCGACGATGCTCTGGTGATGCGCGTGGGAGCTGCTCTCGAAGATGCACTCGACTGGAACCGTAATCGACCTCCGCTCTAAGACTAATTGACCAATGTTGACCAATACGTTCCCGATATCAGATCGAAGCAAGCCGATATCAAACATGCTGGAAATTTATTTGTCTTTTTATAGGGTTACAAAATGAACACGCAAAGGAAAATCGCAGTACTGACCCTTGCCGCGATGTGCATCAATACCAGCGGTGCGGTATTTGCGGCAGACTTAACTGTCTTTGGGGCTGAGAAAAACGCCAATAGCGATGGCAGTATTCCCGCATACGATGGTTCGAACAGCATTCAGTCGGGCTGGACGTACGGTAAAAATCGCGGCGATTCCTGGAAATATAAGGATGAAAAGCCGCTGCTGACAATCAACGCGGCGAATGCGGATCAATACAAAGATAAGCTGACCCCGGGACAATACGAAATCCTGAAACAAGTGCCAAGCTACACGATGCAGGTTTTCCCCACGCATCGTGATTGCGTGGTGCCGAAATTTGTGCAAGAGAACACCAAGACCAATGCCGGCAAAGCATCTATCGGCAGCGATGGTTGGTCCTTGGAAAACGCAGTACTGCCTAGTGTGCCGTTTCCGGAACCGAAGACCGGTATTGAGGCAATGTGGAATTTCCTGACGCGCTATCAAGGTATCGGCGTTGATTGGAAGGCCGGGTATTCGGTCGTTTCGGCACATCCGGGCAACACCGATCGAATCAAAGTTCGTTGGACGCAACTGCTTTATTACCCTTGGGCCAAGGAAAATCAAACGCAGCAAGTCCAAGACGGAGGGGTATTGAATGGGCTTTATTATTCCTATCAACAACCCGCGGCCCTGGCCGGCCAAGCACTGATCGGGCATACGTACTTTAAAAATGATGGCGACTCGTACTATTACTTTACCGGGCAACGTCGTGTGCGACGCCTTCCTAGTTATGAATATGATGCTCCGCAGATCGGCTTTGAAAACCAGTACACCACCGATCAGCCACTTTTATTCGTCGGTCTTCCAGATCGTTTCGACTGGAAGCTTCTAGGGAAAAAAGAAATTTACGTGCCCTATAACTCCTTCGGTGCGAGCAACGCGAACATGCCTCTCGATGAAGCCACACAAGATCGATTTATCAATCCCGCCGTGCGGCGCTATGAGTTGCACCGGGTGTGGGTGGTTCAAGGCACAGTCAAGGATGGTGTCCGCCATAGCATGCCGAAAAAGACTCTTTACCTGGACGAGGATTCCTGGATTGCGGTGGCCGGCGACGATTATGACCCGCAAGGGAAAATCTGGAAAGCCAAGGAAATGTACTCGATGCCGATCGCTGAATTGGGCGGCGCATGTGCCGGACAGCAATTTGTTATGTATGACGTGAATAGTGGGCGCTATTTGTCGGATGAACTGGTCTGGGGCACGGGCAAGGATATCAAGTATTACGCGGAGCCGAACGGTGACCCTCGTCTAAACGACAATTACTTCACCAGTGAAAATCTGGAGCGGCAGAGCGCTCAGTAAACAGCATGTCTGAACAAGCTGCGGCCTCCGTCGAGGCGGCCCGGCCGGTTCGGAACGATAGCTGCTTGGGATTACAGTGCATCGCCTTGGCGTTTAAATAAATCATCGGCTAATGCAGTGCGATAAATAACCATTACAACGGACATAGATTAGTAGTGCTACGTTAAATAAAAATATTTAAACCATGTCAAGGGCGCTGAAAATGAATATGAAAATTTCAGGGGTGTTTGGAGTGACCTTGTGCGGATTATTCCTACAAGGGCACGCATACGGTTACGATTTCGATACCGGGATTGCCGATATGAACGCGCAGTTTGTGTCGAATATCACGGGTGGTGTCGGCATAAGAACCAAAAATCCTAGTTGTTCGCTGACCGGTGACCCGAATGCCGAAGGTTGCGGAAGTTCGGCTAACACGGCGCAATGGGCCAATGGCGATGCCGGTGACCTGAATTATGGCAAGGATCATGCTTTCACCGGCTACGCCAGCGTAACCAGTGAATTGTTGTTGATTATGCCGACGGAAGGCTACAAGTTCATGATCCGTGGAACGGCGATGTACGATTTCCTGGCCAGCAACACGGATCGGACATCTCTTTCAGATGGTGCGAGAAGTCAGCTCGACGGCGCCGAGTTACTCGACTTATGGGCGGAAAAGGATTTCCAAATTGGGGACCAGGCCGCACACTTCCGACTCGGCAATCAGGTTATCAATTGGGGGGAAAGCTATTTCGCGTCGGGCGGTATCAACGCGACCAACTCACTCGATATTCAGAAATTGCTGATCCCGGGTACGCAGCTGAAACAGGCATTGTTGCCGGCGCCGATGCTGAGCTTTGCAAGTGGTCTGCCCGCTGGTTTTTCGACTGAGGCCTATCTTCAGTTCCAATGGAATAGCAACAAATACCCGCCGGTAGGAACGTATTGGTCGCAATCCAATATTTACGGACAAGGCGCCGGGCCTCTGTCACTCAACACCTCGAATTTCAATCTCGGCGGTCTCAGTGGCGCCACCATTGCCGGCGCGAATAGCAAGAACTCCGGGTTCGTCAATGGCGTCAATCAGAATCTCGTGAACGGCAACTATTTCGGCGCACCGACCAATGCGCTGGGTGTGCCGGTCGACACGGTACAACCAGGCAATCGGCCGCAATTCGGGCTGCGTTTTAGCTACAAACCGCCTGGCGCTGACATTAATTTCGGCGCTTACTACGAGAATTACACCGACAAGGCACCAGTGCTCTCGGATCTTGCTAATGGCGATTCGGAATTTTCCTACCGACGCAACCGTCAATTGTTTGGTCTTAGTACCAACTTCCCTGTAGGCGATTGGGCAGTCGGCGCCGAATTGTCATATCGACCGCGTGATGCAGTCTCAATGTCTTCATGTTTCCTGCCTGGCGGCCCGGCTGATTCGAACACCAATCAGGCCGGCGGCGTCGATTGCCAGGCCTATATGGACATGAAAAAGATCCAGCTCGATATCAATGCACAGTTGAACTTGACGCAGACCAGCTATCCGTTTCTGAAACTGATCAAGGCTGATGAGGCGACGCTGACAACAGAGCTGACCGTCATCAAATATCCAGGAGTTAATCCGAACGCCGAGTATTTCAAAACAGTTGATGGACAAACCGTCTACCAATTGGTCGACGCCGGTTATGCAACCTGGTTAAACAATAATTCGGGATTGGGTTACCCGATTGCCGCCGGGCAAGGCACCTCAACTTCGGTCGGCGCGACGGTCGACTTTAACTGGACTTACGACGGCACGCTGATTCGGGGCTGGCAGGTAACACCGGGTATCACGCTCTCCGACGCGCTGTCAGGTTATACGCCGACCTTCTCGGCCAACTACGAGCAGGGCGCGAAATCGATCAATTTCTATCTTCTGTTTAATCAGAATCCGCAGGTATGGCAGGCGGGACTCAACTTCACCGTGTATTTCGGCGGAAATTCAGTCTCACAGCCCTACGCCGATCGAAATTTTGTCGGCGCATTTGTGACACGTAACTTCTAGGTCTGTATTTCAGGCGGGTGAACAGAGGCTCGCCTGCTTGCGCGCTGTGAGACGTAAGCAGGCTAGTCAAAAGCCGCAATAAATGGAGAAGGGCATCATGAACAGAGTCATCCGGGCTTTGGAGAAAAGCTTGTTTTCGCACCGGCTACTCGTGTTGGGTACGTTAGTCATATTTACTTTTGCAATGGCATTCTTGGCCGCGAAATTGCGCATGGATGCGGGATTCGAAAAGCAAATTCCGGTAGGCCACGAATATATTCAGACATACAACAAATATCGGGCCGATCTATTTGGCGCAAACCGCTTGACCATCGTGGTCAAGGCAAAGCATGGCACGATCTGGACTCGCGAGGGGCTTGAGCGTCTTTATCGCGTAACCCAAGCGGTTACATTGCTGCCGAACGTTGACCGTTTGGGCGTCCAGTCGCTTTGGACACCGAATAGCTTCGTCAACGAAATCACGGAAGATGGCTTCCGCGCAAACCCGGTGATCCCGGCAACACAAACGCCTGCCAATCTCACGCCAGTCGAAATAGAAGCGATTCGCAAGTCGGCGGATCGCGGGGGATTTATCGGTTCGCTAGTTGCTCACGATCAAACTGGCGCCATGATTACGGCTGAGCTTGAAGAGCTTGGGACGGATGGCCGGAAGATCGACTATGTGCAATACAATCACATTCTGGAAGATAAAATTCGCAAGCCATTTGAAGATGCGAATTACGATGTGCAAATTATCGGCTTCGCCAAGCAAATCGGCGATATCGCGGATGGCGCCAGAGGCGTTTTATTGTTTTGTGGAATCGCGCTTTTGCTAACGGCCATCGCGGTCTATTGGTATTGCCATTCAATTCGTTTC
>Ga0302220_10000742_pt1 | contig 26687 bp, 22 predicted proteins | sample II_Palsa_E1_3_FD_194572 | JGI IMG/M metagenome (GOLD analysis project Ga0302220, IMG submission 194572) | Peat permafrost microbial communities from Stordalen Mire near Abisko, Sweden - II_Palsa_E1_3 | ecosystem: Environmental > Terrestrial > Soil > Palsa > Peat permafrost | place: Sweden...
CGGGCAAACGTAATACCTCGTTCGTTGAAAGGGAGATCCTGTTGCATGGTTCGAAGTCTTGTCGGCGGAAAGAAAGGCGCAGATTAACAGACCCGCCCGGCCCCGGGCATCCCGCCGATCGTCGCATCAGCTTTCGCCCCGGCGCAAAGCCGGCCGGGCGCGCGCGTCCTGTTCGTTACATTTCGATACTTTTTTGCACCCGTCGTCTGTCGATTTCGACTTGGCTCATGCGTCGCCAGGATGAAGCCACCCTTAACCGGAGACATCGATGAAATTCCTGTGCCTCATTTTCTTTGACGAACGTGTGCTCGACGACCTGTCGAAACGGCAGTACGACGCACTAGTCGATGAATCCCTCGCATACGACGAACGCCTGCGAGAGAGCCGCCATCTCATTGCGGCGCAGGCGCTTCAGTACGCGAGGGAAGCCGTCACACTGAGGGTTCGCGGCGAGGACGTCTCCATAACGGATGGCCCGTTCGCCGAGACGAAGGAGCAGGTGGGCGGCTTTCTTCTGATTCAGGCACGCGACATGAATGAAGCCATGCGCGTGGCTTCCGGCTTTCCCGGCGCGCGCCTGGGCGGCGTGGAAGTGCGTCCGGTCAAGGAGTTGCGCGCGTCGTGGTCAGACGCATGAGTTGCACACATTGAAAGGAGCAAACGATGCAAACGCTATTGAAAGACAGCCCCGCGTTCAGCGGTTTCGCGGTGAAGGATCTCGCTGAAGCGAAGGCGTTTTACAGCGAGACCCTTGGCCTCAAGGTGACGAGCGAGCCCATGGGCATTCTCAAGCTGCATCTGGCGGGCGGCAACAACGTACTTGTCTATCCCAAGCCTGATCATGTAGCGGCGACGTACACGGTACTGAACTTCCCGGTCGACAGCGTGGACCTGGCAGTCGACACGCTGAGCGCGCGCGGCGTGAATTTCGAACACTATGACATGCCGAGTCTCAAGACCGACGCCAAAGGAGTCTGCCGCGGCCCCGAAGGCCCGGTGATTGCCTGGTTCAAGGACCCGGCGGGCAATATTCTCTCGGTGCTCGAAGAGCGGTAAGCGGACTAGCTACGTTCAAGCCTCCATGGTCGATTCGCTGGACACCAGCCGCAATTCGTCCGCAATGATCGCTATCAGCGCTTCCGCCGCCGCGCTCAACGGGCGCCGCGGATGGCTGATCCGCACAATATGGCGCACGATCCGCGGTGCAAGAATGGGATAGGCGCGCAGCGTGCCGAGCCGCACCGCGCGCTCCACCACGATGCGCGGAAGGATCGTCGCGAAGCGCGTGCTTTCCACCAGCTTGACGATCGTGCTCAGCACGTCTATCTCGAAGCGTGGTGCGAGCAGTACGTCTTCGTGCTGGGCAGCGGTATCGAGTACGCCGCGCAAGCCATGGCGCTTCGTGGGCAACACCAGTTCGAGTTCAGGAAGCTGCGCAAGCTCGATGGCATGCGGCAGGTCAGGACCATGCACGGCGCTGGTGACCAACACCATCTCTTCATCGAGCAAGGGCTGCGAGTCGAGCGACAGGCGCGCGCGAGGTTTGTTGATCAGCGCGGCGTCGAGCTGTCCGCCTGATACCCAGTCGATGAACGTCGCGCTGTAACCGTCGGACACGGTGACTTCCACATGCGGATAACGAGCGTGAAACCGCGATAGTGAATCGGCCAGAACGCTCTCCGTCACCGACGCAATCAAGCCTATCGATACATGCCCCGTCACCACTTCGTCACGCTGCACCAGTTGCTGGCGCGCGTGCGCGAGATCACGAATGATTGGCAGGAAGAGGCGGTACATCAGCCGTCCCGCTGCGGTCGGGGCCATGCCGTGCGCCCCGCGTTCAAAGAGTTGTTGATGCAGTTCGTCCTCCAGCTTGGCGATCTGCATGCTCAAGGCAGGTTGCACGATGTTCAGCCGCTTGGCTGCCCGCGTGACGGAACCGTCCTCGAACAGGGCGATGAAATACTGAATCTGCTTCAGGTCCATGGAGGTCGGCTCAGCTCAGCAAAGATAGCGGATAGTGGCCCGGCGAACAGGCTATCAATAAGTCTAATGAAGCAGCAGCGATTTATCAGAGGCCCGGTCGGAGGGTACCGCTTCCAAGCCCCATGTTATGGATATTCCACTAACGAAAGACTTACATCAGGGCAAACACGGATATCACGGGCACTGATCGAGCGCATCAAAAAACAGTATTAGAAGTTATATCGCGTTGTCGCTACGCTTCATTTCAGAAATATGGAGACGCAGATGAATCAACGTGACGCCGCGACGAACCGCCCTGCTACACCCTCGCTGGTCCCCCAATCCTTCGACGCGTTGTCGCTGCGTGGCTGGCTCGCCCACCTCTCTGCCACGGGACGCGTCGCGACCATCGCCAAACCGGTCGCGCTGATACACGAACTCGCGGCCGTGGCAAAGCGGCTCGACGGCACGCAAGCGGCAGTATTCCTCGCCCCCGATGGACACGACATGCCGGTGGTCAGCGGCTTCATGTCCAGGCGCGCGTGGATTGCCGAGGCCATGGGCGTGGCGGAGAAGGAGCTGTTGCAACGTTTCCGCGATGCAGCGGATCATCCGCTGCCATGGAAAGAAGTGCCCGCCGGAGAAGCCGCTTGCCAGCAAGTCGTGCATACCAGCGGCATCGACCTTCACGCGTTGCTGCCGATCCCCACCCATAGCGAACACGACAACGGTCCGTATATCACCGCAGGTCTCGTGATTGCCCGGAACCCCCGCACCGGCGTACAGAACGTTTCGATCAACCGTATCCAGGTTCACGCTCGCGATCGCATGGCGATCCTGCTGCTGCCGCGCCATCTTTATGCATTCCAGAAAACCGCCGAAGCTGCGGGCGATGCGCTCGATATTGCGGTGGCAATTGGCGTCGATCCGCTGACCATGCTCGCGTCCCAAGCCATTTCTCCGATCGATTTCGACGAGTTGGAGATCGCCGGCGCACTGCACGGCGCGCCCTTGCCGGTCGTTAAATGCGTGACGAACGAGGTGCGCGTGCCGGCGTTCGCGGAGATCGTGATCGAGGGCCGCATCCTGCCGGACGTGCGCGAAGCGGAAGGCCCGTTCGGTGAATTTCCGAAGTACTACAGCGCACAGGAAGCGCGCGAAGTGATCGAGGTGACGGCGCTCACGCATCGGCGGAAGCCCGTTTATCACACCATCGTGCCAGCCGAAATGGAGCATTTGCTGCTGGGCGGAATTCCGCGTGAGGCGACGCTTTTATCGCATCTTCAACGCAGCCACCCTGGGGTGACCGACGTGCATCTTTCAGTGGGCGGCGTATGTCGTTATCACCTGTGGGTGCAGTTCGAAAAGAAGCGCGAGGGCGAGGCCAAGAACGTAATCCTGTGTGCATTCGGCGCGCATTACGACATCAAGCAGGTCGTTGTAGTGGACACCGACGTGGACATTCATGATCCCGCTGAAATTGAATGGGCGATTGCCACGCGCTTCCAGGCGGACCGCGATCTCGTGTTGATCGAAGGCGCGCAAGGCTCGCCGCTGGACCCGTCGACGACCGTCGGCCAGCCGGACGATGCCCCCCCGCATATGCAAGGCATCAGCGCGAAGATGGGCCTGGATGCCACGCGGCCGGTGGTCTATCCGGGCCATGTGTTCACCCGTGTGCGGATTCCCGGCTACGACGCGGTCGATCTCGACGCGCTTGTCGCACCCGATAACCACGGCTTCGACACGTACCTGAGCGAGAAATAATGAGCGACGAACAAAAGCCGCGCCTGGTCGTCGGGATCTCAGGGGCGAGCGGCGCTGTCATCGGCGTGCGGCTGCTTGCTGCGTTGCGACGGATGGGCACGCATGAGACGCATTTGATCGTATCGGCGTCGGGTGCGGTGACGGCGGCGCAGGAGCTCGGGCTGACGCGCAATGATCTCGATGCGCTGGCCGACGTCGTGCATAACGTCCGCGATGTCGGCGGGTCGATTGCGAGCGGTTCGTTCGTGACCAGCGGCATGGTCGTAGCTCCCTGCTCGATGAAAACGCTGGCCGCGGTGGCGAACGGTTTTGCCGATAACCTGCTCACGCGCGCAGCGGACGTGATGCTGAAAGAGCGCCGCCGCCTGGTGCTGGTGGCGCGCGAAACACCGCTCAATCTCGCGCACTTGCGCAACATGACGATGGCGACCGAGATGGGCGCAATCATCATGCCGCCGGTGCCGGCCTTCTATGCGCATCCCAAGACCATTGAGGATGTCGTTGACCATACCGTCGGCCGGATTCTCGATCTGTTCAGCATTGAGCACCGTGAAATAGCCCGGCGATGGAGCGGTCTCGCCGATGAATTCGGCGCACGACGCGACGAAGGAGCAGACGAATGAACCAGCGCGAACAGACCGGTTCAACCGGTATCGGTGCGCGCGCATCCGAGGCGGTCATAGGGGCGCAAGAGGCGCTGGCGCCCCCGCTCAAACCAAAGACCACTTATGTCGGGAAGTCGCTCGAACGTTTCGAAGACCCCGCCATCCTGACTGGCCGCGGCCGTTATGGCGACGACCTGGGTATCAAGCCCGGCACGCTGCACGCAGCCGTCCTGCGCTCGCCGCACGCCCATGCCGAACTGATTTCCATCGACACCACCGCTGCGCTCGCGTGCGAAGGCGTGCGAGGGATGCTGACGCGCGAGGACCTTGCTGCGTGGTCGCGCCCGTTCGTGGTCGGTGTGAAGTCGAAGATGGAGCAGTGGACGCTTGCGACTGACCGCGTGCGCTATGTCGGCGAACCGGTTGCGGTGGTGATGGCGGAAACGCGTGCATTGGCCGAGGACGCACTCGACCTGATCAAGGTGCAATACAAGACGCTCGACCCGGTGACGTCGATAGAAGGCGCGCTCGAAAGCGACGCGCCGGTGCTGCATCCGAACGTCGAGACCAACGTGATCAGCGACCGCAGTTTCCGCTACGGCGAGCCCGAAGCGGCATTCAGGAACGCGCCGCATCGCGTGAAGCTGGAAGCGCATTATCCGCGCAATACCTGTGCGCCGATCGAATGCGCCGTGGTCGTGGCGGAGTATCTGTCCGGCGCCGAAGGTTATGAGGTTACCTCGAACTTCATGGGGCCGTTCTCGCTGCACGCCGTAATGGCGCTCGCGCTGAACGTGCCGGCTAACCGTTTGCGTCACAAGGCACCGCGCGATTCGGGCGGCAGCTTCGGCGTGAAGCAGGCCGTCTTCCCCTACGTCGTGCTGATGTGCCTCGCCTCGCGCAAGGCGAACGCGCCGGTGAAATACGTGGAAGACCGGCTTGAACACCTGAGCGCGGCGACCTCCGCCACGGCGCGGTTGACCACACTCGAAGCTGCGGTGGAAAACGATGGCCGGATCACCGCGCTCAACTATGACCAGATCGAGGATTGCGGCGGTTATCTGCGCGCGCCCGAGCCGGCCACTTTTTATCGCATGCACGGCTGTTTAACGGGCGCCTACGCCATTCCCGGGCTGCTGGTGCGCAACAGGGTTGTGCTGACCAACAAGACGCCTACGGGCCTCGTACGCGGTTTCGGCGGCCCACAGGTTTATTTCGCGCTCGAGCGCCTGATGCAACGCATCGCGATCGAGTTGAAGCTCGATGTGCTGGACGTATACCGGCGCAATTTCGTTCCAGCCGATGCCTTCCCCTATCGCGCCGCAGCGGGTGCGTTGCTGGACTCGGGCAACTATCAGGAAGCGCTGAAGCGCGCGCTCGCCGAGGGCGGTTACGACGAGCTGAAGGCACGCCGCGAAGCTGCACGTAAGGAAGGCCATTTGTACGGCATCGGCTTTGCGGCGATCGTCGAGCCGTCGGTATCGAACATGGGGTACATCACGACGGTGATGCCCGCCGAAGCACGCAAGAAGGCAGGACCTAAGAGCGGCGCGATTGCGAGTGCGACGGTCAGTGTCGACCTGCTTGGCGGCGTGGTGGTGACGGTGGCGTCGACACCGGCGGGGCAGGGGCACATGACCGTGTGCGCGCAAGTGGTGGCAGACGTGCTCGGGCTCGCGCCGCACGAGATCGTGGTGAACGTGGAGTTCGATACGCACAAGGACGCGTGGTCGGTGGCGTCGGGGAATTATTCGAGCCGCTTTGCTGGAGCTGTCGCCGGCACGGTGCATCTTGCCGCCGTGCGGGTACGCGACAAGCTGGCGCGCATCCTGTCGTCGCAGCTTGGCTGCAAGCCCGAGGACATCTGCTTCGAGGGCGGCCGGGTGTACGCAAAGGGCGCCGAAGACCGCGCGATGCCCTTCGGCCGCGTAGCCAGCAATGCACCGCATTGGGCGCCTGCATTGCTGCCTGAAGGCGAAGAGCCGGGTCTGCGCGAGACGGTGTTCTGGACGCCGGAAAACATGGACGCGCCCGATGAGCAGGACCGCATCAATACATCGGCGGCGTATGGTTTTGCCTTCGACATGTGCGGCGTGGAAGTGGACCGTGCAACGGGGCGCGTGCGGGTCGACCGCTATGTGACCGCGCACGATGCCGGCACGTTGCTGAACCCCGCGCTCGCCGACGGCCAGATTCGCGGCGCGTTCGCGCAGGGGCTTGGTGCGGCGCTGATGGAAGAGTTTCGCTATGGTTCGGACGGCAGTTTCCAGTCCGGCACGCTAGCCGATTACCTGATGCCGACCACCTGCGAAGTGCCCGAGCCGATGATCATCCATCTGGAGACGCCATCGCCTTTCACGCCTCTTGGAGCGAAGGGACTCGGCGAAGGCAACAACATGAGCACACCGCCCTGCATCGCGAATGCGGTGGCCGACGCGCTCGGTGCGCATGACATCCGTTTGCCGCTGACGCCTTCGAAGGTGATGGCGCTGGTCGGCATCGATGACCCTGAGCCTTCGCGGCCTGAGTTCCGGGAGACACAGCAGAAGAAGCCGCTCCTGCCGGGCGGCAAAGCGCTGAGCGCGCAAGGTAGCGTGGATCTCGCGGCATCCCCGGAAGCGATCTTTGCGGTATTGCTCGATCCGACAGCGCTCGCCAAGGTGATTCCCGGCTGTCACGCGCTTGAGGCGAAGGGCGAAAACGCGTATCGGGCTGATGTGACCGTAGGCGTTGGGATGATCAAGGCGCGCTTCGAAGCGGAGATCACGCTGACCGATCTCGATCCGCCGCGCCGGCTGCGGCTCGCGGGCGCAGGCATGTCTTCGCTTGGCAGCGCGCGTGGCAATGGTCTCGTGGAACTCACGCCCGTTGGCACCGGTACGCGGCTCACCTACGACTATGAGGCACAGGTCTCGGGCAAGGTCGCAGCCGTGGGCGGACGGATGCTTGAAGGCGCGGCGAAGGTGGTGTTGCGCCAGCTGTTTGAATCCCTGGGACGCCAGGCGGCGGGCAAGCCCGTAAAAGCCGGCGGTTCATGGCTCGGCCGGCTCGCTGCACGCTTCAGGAGAAAGTCATGAAGCCGGCGCCATTCGACTATATGCGCGCCATTTCCACGCACGAGGCGCTCGACGCCCTCGCGCAAACCGGCGAAGAGGCACGCATTCTTGCCGGCGGCCAGTCGCTGATGGCCGTGCTGAACATGCGGCTGGCGCAACCGCGGGTACTGATCGATATCTCTCGCACCGAGGAACTCGATCGCGTGAGCATTGACCACGGGCATCTCGTGGTGAGCGCTGCCGCCACGCAAGGCAGCGTGGAATGGCGTCCTTCACTGCAGAACGAAGTCCCGTTGCTCGCGCTCGCATTCCCGCACATCTCGCATTTTCAGATCCGCAATCGCGGCACCGTATGCGGGTCGATCGCTCATGCCGACCCTAGCGCGGAGCTGCCGCTGGTGCTCTCGGTGCTGGGCGGTGACGTCATGTTGCGCTCGAAGAAACGCAAGCGCGTGCTCAAGGCGGAAGACTTTTTCCAGGGCATGCTGATGACGGCGCGCGAGCCGGACGAACTGGTTGAAGGCGTGCGGTTCCCGTTGAAGCGGGCTGGCGAGCGATATGCGTTTACCGAATTTTCAGCACGCCACGGCGACTTTGCGATGGTCGCGTGTGCAACCGTGGTCACCGATACATCGATCAGGATCGCCGTAGGCGGAGTGGCGGACCGGCCGGTTGTCGAGCAATGGCCAAGGCTGCATGGCGACGACTTGCGTGGCGCGCTGAACGACTTGAGCTGGAAGCTGAATGCGCAGGATGACACCCATGTCAGCGCAATGTATAGACGCCATCTGGTACGGCAACTCGGATGGCGCGTGATAGAGGAGGCCAAGTGAGCAAGACATCATCCACTACACTTGCGCGGGGCGAGCACCGGCGCATCACCGTGACGCTCAATGGACGGGAGCGTACGGGCTATTGCGAATCGCGAGACCTGTTGTCCGATTTCGTGCGTCATGAACTGGGCGCGACCGGCACGCACGTGGGTTGTGAGCATGGCGTGTGCGGTGCGTGCACCGTGCATGTGGACGGCGTGGCGGCACGGTCATGCCTGATGTTGGCGGTGCAGGTGGAGGGACGCCGGGTGGACACGGTTGAAGGGCTTGCGCCTGACCAGACGCTAGGCGATCTGCAGCGGGCGTTCCAACGTCATCACGCATTGCAGTGCGGCTTTTGCACCGCCGGTATCCTGATGTCATGCGCGGACTATCTGAAGCGCGTACCGGACCCGACGGAAATGCAAGTACGCGAGATGCTGTCGGGCCATCTGTGCCGATGTACAGGCTACACGCCTATCGTGGCGGCGGTGTTGGACGTGGCGGCTTTGCGTAACAAGGACAACGAGGACAGCAAGAAGGAGCCGGAACATGCTTGATCTCGGCCGGACTTTTTTGCAAAGCGTTGAACGCAGCCCCAACACGCTTGCTCTCGTGGATGGTGACGTAAGGCTGACGTATGCGCAGTGGCACGACACCATCCTCAAGGCTGCCGGTGGTTTGCGCGAGCTGGGTCTCGCACGCGGCGACCGTCTGGTCGCGTTACTGCAGAACCGTTGGGAAATGGCCACGTTGCATTGGGCCTGCCAGTTCGCGGGCATTGTCATGACGCCATTGAACTGGCGCGCGAAGCCCGACGAACTTGACTACTGCGTGAGCGATGCGGGCGCGAAAGCGGTCGTATTCGAACCGGTGTCCGCCGATGCGGTTTATGCGAGCGAGGCGGCGCAGAATCTGCCGCGTATCGCGCTGGACAATGCCCTTGGAACGACTTCGTTCGATGCGTTGCTGAGCGCTAACGCCACGAACGCCACGAACGCCACGAATGCAGCGAGCGTCACGACAGAAGCCACAGCCGACGACCTCTCGCTGATCCTCTATACCTCCGGGACAACGGGCAAGGCGAAGGGGGTGCCGCGCCGTCACCGGCATGAACGCGCCGCTGCGCTCGCACACGTCGCGCAGAACCTGTACCGCCACGGCGAACGCACGCTGGGCGTCATGCCGCTGTATCACACCATGGGCGTGCGCTCGCTGCTCGCCATGGCGCTGGTCGACGGCCTGTTCGTCTGCGTGCGGCGCTGGAACGCAGCCGAGGCGCTGGAGTCGATCAGCTCATTCGAACTTACGTGTCTGTATCTCGTGCCCACGCTTTATCACGACCTGCTGGGCGCACCCGGCTTTGAAAACACAAGCACAGGTTCGGTGACGAAGCTCGGTTTCGCGGGTGCGCCCATGAGCGATGGCTTGCTGAAGCGTCTGTCAGCCGCATTCAAGCCCGATCTGTTCGTGAACCACTATGGATCATCCGAGGTGTACACGTGCAGCATTGACCAGGACGCCACCCGTAAGCCCGGCAGCGCTGGCCGTGCGGGCATCAACACGCGGCTGCGCGTCGTGAAGCTGGATGCTGCCTCGCCGGCCGATTTCGCCGCCGTACACGAGGAAGGCCAGATCATTGCGGACCTGCTCGGGGACGAAGCATTCGAGGGCTACTGGAATCGTCCGGATGCGAATGCGAAGTCCTTGCGCGCCGGCTGGTACTTCACCGGTGACACCGGTTTCTTCGACGAGGACGGTGACCTCTTCGTGAGCGGCCGTGTGGACGACATGATCATCAGCGGCGGTGAAAACATCTCGCCGGTCGATATCGAATCGGTGTTGTCGCTGCATCCGGCCGTGGACGAAGTGGCCGTCGCGGGTGTGAAAGACGAGCGTTGGGGACAGCGCGTGGTCGCGTTCATCAAGCGCCGTGACCATGTCGCTGCCGGCGCGCTCGACGCCTGGTGCCGCGAGTCGGATCTCGTGAATTTCAAGCGTCCGCGCGACTACGTTTTCGTCGACGAGATTCCGAAGTCGCCGGTCGGCAAGATCCTGCGCCGTAAATTATCCGCCGGCGAATATGACATCGACACCACGAACAACCCTACCAAAACAACGAAGGAGTAACCGATGACTGACTTGATCCATCGCGGCCAGACGCTGTTGCAGGACCTGGACGGCTTTTCCATCGAAGTCGATGAAAAACGCGAGCGTGCCGACATCATTTTGCATCGCCCGCCGCTCAACGTCATTTCGATGCACGCACGCGACCAACTGCGCGCGGCGTTCGAAGCGCTCGACGAAGACGACCGCGTGCGCGTGATCGTGGTGCGTGCTAACGGTGAACATTTTTCAAGCGGTGGCGACATCAAGGGTTTCCTTGAAGCATCGCCGGAACATGTGTCGAAACTGGCGTGGAATATCGCGGCGCCCGCGCGCTGCTCGAAGCCGGTGATTGCGGCGAATCGCGGCTTCTGCTTTGGCGTGGGCTTCGAGTTGTCGCTCGCTTGTGACTTCCGCATTGCGACCGACACGACCTTCTACGCGCTGCCGGAGCAGAAGCTCGGCCAGATCCCGGGCTCTGGCGGATCGGCGCGTCTGCAGCAGATGGTGGGCGTTGGCAGGACCAAGGACATTGTGATGCGCTCGCGCCGGATTCCCGGCAAGCAGGCATATGAATGGGGCATCGCGGTGGAGTGCGTGGCAGACGCGCAGCTGGAAGCCGCGACTGATGCACTGGTCGATGAACTGCGCGCGTTCTCGCCGCTCGCACAACGCACGGCCAAGAAGCTGCTCAACGACACGGAAGATGCGCCGCTCTCGATTGCCATCGAACTAGAAGGACACAGCTATAGCCGGCTGCGCACATCGGACGATTTCCGTGAAGGCGTGGAAGCGTTCCATAGCAAACGCAAGCCGGTGTTTCGCGGAAGCTGAAGATTGGTCGACACATGGAGGCAGGTATGGAGGCGTTCGATTACGTGATCGTGGGCGGCGGGTCGGCGGGGTGCGTGCTCGCGCACCGGCTGTCGGCCGTGCCGTCGTTGCGTGTCGCGTTGATCGAAGCGGGCCCGGATACGCCGCCGGGCCAAGTGCCCGAAGCGATCCTCGACAGCTACCCCATGCCGGTGTTTTGCGGCGACACCTACATCTGGCCCGCACTGAAAGCGCGGGCCACGAAGCAGTCGGCCGAGCGCGTGTACGAGCAGGGCCGTGTGATGGGCGGCGGCTCGAGCATCAATGTCCAGTCGGCGAATCGAGGCTTGCCGCGCGACTACGACGACTGGGCGGCGAACGGTGCGGCGGGTTGGGGCTGGGACAACGTGCTGCCGTATTTCCGCAAGCTTGAACGCGATGTGAATTTCCCCGATAACGCGTTGCACGGTAGCGATGGGCCAGTTGCTATCCGCCGCATCATGCCCCGCGACTGGCCGCCTTTTTGCCATGCATTCGCGAAGGGCCTGCACAAGAATGGCCTTGCCATGCTGCAGGACCAGAACGCGGAATTTGGCGACGGCATTTTCCCCGGCGCGTTCTCGAATCTCGACGACCGGCGCGTGAGCACCGCGAGCGCTTACCTTGATGCGGCGACGCGAAAACGGCCGAACCTGTCGATCTTTGCGAACCTGAAGGTCGAGCGCATTGTGATGGACGGCGTCACGGCGAAAGGGGTGCTGGCGATCGCGGCCAATGGTGAACGGGTGCAATTCGAGGCGCGTGAAGTAATCGTTGCGGCCGGGGCGTTGCAGTCTCCGGCGATGCTGCTGCGCGCAGGCATTGGCGGCAGGGCGGATCTCGACGCCCTCGGCTTGCGCTGCGTGATCGACTTGCCCGGCGTGGGCCGCAACCTGCAGGACCATCCGTCGCTGACGTTTTGCCATTTCCTCGAACCGGGTTTCAGGATGCCACTCACGCAGCGGCGCGCAAGCATGACGGCTGCGCGTTTTACGTCGGGCGTTGACCACTGCGATACGTCTGACATGTATTTGTCGAGCGCGACCCGCGCTGCGTGGCACGCGCTGGGCAATCGCCTGGGCTTGTTCTTTTTGTGGTGCAACCGGCCGTATTCGCGCGGCCAAGTGCAATTGGTTTCGCCCGACGCCGCTGTAGCACCGCGCGTGGATCTGAATTTGCTCGACGATGAACGCGATACCGCGCGGCTCGCCGCGGGCATCCGCTTGCTGGCAAAAGTCGTGGAAGCGTCGGGCCTGAACCGCGACCCGCGCGACTTCTTCCCGGCTGCGTTTTCGCCGCGCGTGAAGGCGCTCAGCCGCGTGAGCAAGACCAACGCGGTCGTGACGTCGCTGCTCGGTGCGATGCTCGATACGCCCGCGCCGCTGCGCCGCGTGCTGATCCAGCGGTTTTTTACGGGCGGCCAGAATATGTCGTCCTTGCTGGCCGACGAGCAGACATTGCACGCGTTCATTCGCGCGAATGTGTTCGGTGTGTGGCACGCAAGCGGCACGTGCCGGATGGGTCCGGCGAATGATCGCCATGCCGTGGTCGATACGCAGGGGCGCGTGCACGGCGCGCAAGGCTTGCGCGTGGTCGATGCGTCGCTGATGCCGCGGCTGCCGTCGGCCAACACCAACATTCCGACCATCATGATCGCCGAGAAAATCGCAGACACGATGCTGAGCATACGAGCCGGTTCCAGTGCACAAGCGCAGCGCCGGTATTCAACGGATTCAACGCACTCAACGATTTCTTAAGCGCCAACGAGAGCACGACAGTTCGACGTGCCAAAAACACGGTGCCATTCGAGAGAGGGCGCCGGGACCTTCAAGGAGATGACAATGTCCGTAGCAGCACAGGAAAGCGCCGCCGCGCCCGAAGTAAACACGCGACAGGTGATGGGCGCAGTCGTGGCCTCATGCCTGGGCTGGGCACTCGATCTGTTCGATCTGTTCGTGCTGTTGTACGTGGCGCCCGTGGTCGGCCGGCTGTTCTTTCCGTCCCAACATGCCATGCTTTCGCTCGCAGCGGTATACGCGTCGTTCGCGGTGACCCTGCTGATGCGACCGCTCGGCTCCGCGTGGTTTGGTTCCTACGCTGACCGGCACGGCCGCAAGGGCGCGATGATTCTAGCGGTCGTTGGCGTGGGGATATCGACTGCGCTTTTTGGCGTCTTGCCGACCGTTGCGCAGGTCGGCCTGGCAGCGCCAATCCTGTTCCTCGGGTTGCGGCTGGTGCAGGGCGTGTTCGTGGGCGGGGTGGTCGCGTCCACGCATACTATCGGCACGGAATCGGTTGCGCCGAAGTATCGCGGCGCGGTGTCCGGATTGATTGGTGGCGGTGGTGCGGGCCTGGGCGCCTTGCTTGCTTCTATCGTATTCCTGACCATGTCGTCGATCTTTCCGGGCGCGCTCTTCGACGTATGGGGCTGGCGTTGCATGTTCTTCACCGGGATCATCAGTTCGATGCTTGGGCTGTTCGTGTTCAATAGCCTCGAAGAGTCGCCGCTTTGGAAAAAGCTGGCGGAGGAGAAGGCCGCAAAGGCCGCAGCACGCGATATCTCCGCGCCGGTGGAAGTCATCCGCTCGCCGATCAAGACGCTGTTTTCGCGGGACTATCGCGGCATTCTGTTTGTCAACCTGCTACTCACGATCGGTGGCGGCAGCGGTTATTACCTGACCTCGGGTTACCTGCCGACCTTCCTCAAAGTGGTCAGCCACGTGCCTAACGGCTCGGCCGCTGCCATCCTGATGATCGCGAGCGTGGGCGTACTTGTAGCGTCGGTGGCGGCGGGGCACCTGAGCACGTTCATCGGCCGCAAGGCAGCGTTTGTCTGGATCGGACTGGTGCGCCTGATCGCGCTGCCCGCACTGTTCCTGCTGTTACCCACCGCGCAAAGCATTACCATGGTCGGTGTCTATGCGGTCGTGCTGAGCGCACTCGGCAGCGCGGGTTATGCGCCTATCCTGATCTTCCTGAACGAGCGTTTCCCAACCGCTATTCGAGCAACCGGAACGGGGCTGTCGTGGAATATCGGCTTTGCGATCGGCGGCATGATGCCGACCGCTGTCTCGCTGGTGGCAAAGGACCCGAGCGAGTTGCCGATGACGCTGGCGATCTTCGTCGGCGTGATCAGCGTGATCTTTTTAGTGGGTGCATTCATCGTGCCGGAGACACTGGGCAAGCTCGAGAACCGGTCGGCGCAGGCAGTGTGATTTTTCCTGGCCTAAGCTTGCGATTCAAGCGGACGTCGCGGTCGTCGTCACGCGACGGATGTTGTCGGTGATGATTTCGATGAGCGCGTTCGTCGCGGCGCTGATCGGCCGCTTCGGGTGACTCACGCACACGATATGCCGTACGATTCCCGGCGACGCAATGCGGTAAGCGCGCAGCAGACCTTCGTCCACTTTGCGCTGGACAACGACACGCGGCAGGATGGTCGCCACGTTGCTCTGTTCGACGAACTGCACAATCGTGTTCAACAGATCGATTTCAAATTTCGGCTTGATCACAATATCGGCGTTGAGAAGCGCGGCATCCAGCACGCCGCGCAGGCCGTTGCGGCGGGTGGGCAGCACGAGCTCCAGATCGCCGAGATCAGCGAGGTCGATGGCCTCGCGCATCGGTCGTCCGTGGATGACGCTGGTGACGAGCACCATCTCTTCGTCAAGCAGGGAACGCGTGTCGAGCGAGAGACGGCCGCGCGGCTTGTTGATGACCGCGGCATCCAGGCGGCCGGCCTCGACAGCATCGATCAATTGCGCGCTGAAGCCATCCGCCACCGACACTTCCACTTGCGGAAACAGCGCGTCGAAGGTGGCGAGCGATTCGGGCAGCACGCTCTGCGCTTCCGACGACACCATGCCGAGCGCCACGCGCCCGGTGACGATCACGTCGCTGCGGCTCAGTTGTTCGCGCGCGTGTTCGATATCGCGAATAATCGGTACGTATAGCCGATACATCAGGCGCGCGGCCTCGGTCGGCGTCATGCCGTGCGGTCCACGCTCGAACAGCGGCTGGTGAAGCTCGGCCTCAAGCTTCGATATCTGCATGCTGAGCGCCGGCTGCACAATATTGAGCCGCTTCGCCGCACGCGTGACCGAGCCGTCTTCGAACAGCGCGATGAAATAGTGAATCTGCTTCAGGTCCATGAACGGCGGCGCGTTATCCGCGCGATCCAAAGGACGAATGAGACCACAAGCATTCGCACGACGCCAGCGTGTTCTTGTTTTCGCAAGCATTTCGCCCTCCCCCTTCTCAGCGCGTGGCGTTTTTAGCAGGCGGCGCGGAACACTACTTGCTGCGTTGCTCGGTTTCCCCAACGCCCAAGATCAACGCACATGAAGCCCTATATTGTTTGCCACATGATGTCTTCCGTCGATGGCCGCAGTCTTACCGACGGCTGGCATCTCGACTTTGCTTCCGATCTCTACGAGAAAACGGCGGGCACCTTTGAAGCCGACGGTTGGATTTGCGGCCGCGTCACGATGCAGGAAATCGCGCACGGAGAGGGGTATCCGAAGGGGCTTGCGAAGCAGCCGGTTCCTCGCACGAATCACTTCGCCAAACGCGGCGCAGATCAATACGCCATCTCCATTGACCCAAAGGGACTGGTTGAATGGAAGTCGAATACCGCGTTGAAGTCGCACGTGATCGAAGTGGTAACCGAGCAGGTTTCCGATGACTTCCTTGCCTATCTTCAGTCGATTGGTGTGTCTTACGTTTTTGGCGGCAAGACCAGCATCGACCTGACCGAGGTGGTAAATACGCTTGGACGCGAACTGGGCGTGAAGAAGCTGATCGTGGAGGGTGGCTCGCATGTGAGCGGCGCGTTCGTGAATGCCGGTCTGGTGGATGAGGTGAGCGTGCTGATCTTGCCGCTCGTGGATGGCCGCAGCGAACATCCGTCCTCATTCGAGGTAGGGATGGATGTGTGGAAGAGTCCCGCGTATCTAGCCCTTACATCAGTCGAGCAGGTCGCTCATGACGCCGTCTGGCTTCGCTATGCGCGTAAAACGACCTGAAGAGGAACCAAGCGGCGAGATCCGGGATTACCCCTATCAGTCATAGTGGATTGCTTGTATATCGGATTTTTACGAAATATACTTCGTTTCATCGCGATTCTACTTAAAGCCGCTTTTTCATGGATATCGACGCCATTCACAAGGCCCTGGCCAACCCAGTCCGCCGCGAGATTCTCGTGTGGCTGAAGGAGCCCGAGGTCTACTTCAGCGAGCAGGCGTTTTCGCTCGAGAATGGCGTGTGCGCGGGCCAGATTGACGCGCGTTGCGATATGTCCCAATCCACGGTGTCGGCTCACTTGGCCACGCTTCACAAAGCGGGCCTGGTGAGCTCAAAGCGGGTTGGGCAGTGGATATTTTTCAAGCGCGACGAAGCGGTTATCCAGGCGTTTCTCGATCAGCTTCGTAACGGTCTTTGACCCGTTCAGCCTGGTCCATGTGTTCTCGTTGCCGGATCTCATTGCACCCTATTTAGGAATACTTTCAAAATGCCAAATCTTTTCGATCCACTCAGAGCGGGTGCCTTTAACCTTCGCAACCGCATCATCATGGCGCCGCTCACGCGTCAGCGCGCGGGTGTTGAGCGTGTGCCCAACGCGTTAATGGCGCAGTATTATGCCGATCGCGCTGCGGCCGGCATGATCCTGAGCGAAGCGACCTCGGTCACGCCCCAAGGCGTCGGTTACGCTGAAACGCCGGGGATCTGGTCGGACGAGCAGGTCGAAGGCTGGAAGCTTGTGACGAAGGCAGTCCACGACGCAGGCGGCACGATCCTGCTGCAACTGTGGCACGTCGGCCGGATCTCGGACCCGATCTTCCTCAACGGTGACCTGCCGGTGGCGCCGAGCGCAATTGCGGCCCAAGGGCATGTAAGCCTTGTGAAGCCGCAGCGTGAATTTGTGACGCCGCGCGCGCTCGAACTCGACGAAATCCAAGGGGTGGTTGCAGCATTCCGCAAAGGTGCCGAAAACGCGAAGCTCGCCGGTTTTGACGGCGTCGAAGTACACGGCGCAAACGGCTATTTGCTCGATCAATTCCTGCAGGACAGCACGAACAAACGTACGGACATCTACGGTGGCCCGATTGAAAATCGCGCACGCCTGATGCTCGAAGTGGTCGACGCGTGTATTGAAGTCTGGGGAGCTGACCGGGTTGGCATGCACCTCGCACCGCGTGCCGATGCGCACACCATGGGCGACAGCGATCGCGCCGCTACCTTCGGTTACGTTGCACGTGAGTTGGGTAAGCGCAAGATCGCTTTCATCGCAGCACGTGAACGCGTGGGCGTTGACTCCATTGGACCGCAGTTGAAACGCGCATTTGGCGGCGTCTATATCGCTAACGAGAAGTTCAGCAAGGAAAGCGCTCAAGCAGCGCTCGACCGGGGTGACGCGGACGCCGTCGCGTGGGGGCAGTTGTTTATTGCCAACCCGGATCTGGTGAAACGTTTTGAAAGCGATGCCGCGTTGAATGCGCCCGTCCCCGAAACGTTCTATTCACGTGGTACTGAAGGGTACACGGACTATCCGACGCTCGAGACCATGGACTAAGCGTTCCGGTTTTGGTGTGCGGCAGCCGGTGATTCCTTAGCGAGTCACCGGCTGTTTTTTCTCACGGCTTCGCCCGGATGCAACCTCAGGACAAGCAGGCCTTTAGATACTTCGACGTAAAGCTGCTCGTTTTCCCCCGCCTCACCACGTCTTCCGGTGTGCCGCTGACCACCAGCTTTCCTCCTTCCTCGCCCGCGCCGGGTCCCATGTCGATGACCCAGTCGCTTTGGGCCGCTACCCGCATGTCGTGCTCAACCACAATCACCGTGTTACCCGCATCGACCAGACCCTGCAATTGAATCAACAAGCGGTCGCTGTCCGTGGAATGCAACCCGGTCGTGGGCTCATCCAGGATGTAAAGAGTCTCGCCCCGCTGCGCTCGCTGAAGTTCGGTCGCGAGCTTGATGCGCTGCGCCTCACCGCCGGACAGTTCAGTGGCGGGTTGGCCCAGGCGCAAATAACCCAGTCCAATGTCCTTGAGCACTGTCAGCGCGCGCATGATCTGCGGCTCGTCGGCAAAGAACGCACACGCGCTGTCCACGGTCATCTGCAGCACGTCCGAAATATTCTTTCCCCTCCATTCGATCTCCAGCGTCTCCGGGTTGTAGCGCGTTCCTCCGCATGTCGAACACGGCGCATACACGCTCGGCATGAAGAGCAATTCGACACTCACGAATCCCTCACCCTCGCACGTCGGACATCGACCCTTCGCAACATTGAACGAGAACCGGCCCGCGTCATAGCGGCGACGACGCGCCGTGGGCGTCTCGGCGAACAACTTGCGCACATGATCGAAAAGGCCGGTGTAGGTCGCGAGATTCGAGCGCGGCGTGCGTCCGATCGGCTTCTGATCGACTCGCACCAGTCGCCGGATTCGCTCCATGCCGGCCGTGATTTCGCCACCGGTTGGAATGTCCTCGCCATCCAGCAGCGGATCACGCTCTTCATCTGTTTCCGCCGCGATTGGCCGGCCAAGCCATTCTGCGACCAACTCCGGCAACGCCTGGCTGACCAGGCTGGATTTTCCCGAACCCGAGATGCCTGTGACGGTCGTGAAACAGCCGAGCGGGAAAGCAACCCCCAGGTCGTGCAAGTTGTTACGTGTGACGTTCTCAAGCCGCAGCCAGTCTGCCGGCGTGCGCTTCGAACGCGGAGCCGGCCGGTAATCGCCAAACAGATGCAGCCGCGTTTGCGATTCCTCGATGTCCGCCAATCCGGCCGGCGGCCCGCTATATACAACCTGTCCGCCCGCCGTGCCCGCGGCCGGACCCACATCCACCAGCCAGTCGGCCCGGCGCATCATCTCCAGATCATGCTCGACCACGAACAGCGAGTTGCCCGCGGCCTTCAATCGCTGTAACGCGCTGAACAACGCTTCACCATCGGCCGGGTGAAGACCGGCGGAAGGTTCATCGAGAACATAAATCACCCCGAACAACTGGGATGCGAGCTGCGTCGCCAACCGCAGCCGCTGCAACTCGCCCGACGATAGAGTCGGCGTGCCCCGGTCCAGCGCCAGATACCCCAGGCCAAGATCGATCAGCGTAGTCAGGCGTTCGAGTAGCTCGCTCGCAATCCGTTGCGCCGCAACCTGCTTCTCCCTGGATTGATTCGTAGTCCGTCTGATATCGGGCGATGCCTTGTGTTCGGATCCGCCGGACGCGACCCGTCGTGCGACGGCTGCACGCATCTCCTCCTTGCTCAATATTTCACTGGCCGATACCGATACCGATGCCGATGCCGATGCGTCCGTCGGCGCCTGACCGCGAGCGACAGGGCGCAAGACATCGGCGACACGGGCGAGCGGCATCTGCGATAACTCGCCTATATCGAGTCCCGCGAATGTTACGGATAACGCCTCGGGCTTCAATCGCTTGCCATGGCACGATGGACACGCACTGCTCACCATGAAACGCGACACGCGCTTCTTCATCAACGCACTTTGCGTGTTGGCGAAAGTGTGCAGCACATATCGTCGCGCGCCTGTAAACGTGCCTTGGTAGCTCGGTTCCGCGTGGCGCTTGAGCGCGGCGCGCGTCTCTTGCGGCGTCATGCCGGCATACACGGGAGCGGTCGGCGTCTCGTCCGTGAACAGGATCCAGTCGCGGTCTTTCTTCGGCAAGTCGCGCCACGGCGTATCGACATCAAACCCCAGCGTGACCAGGATGTCGCGCAGGTTCTGACCATGCCATGCCGGCGGCCATGCAGCGACTGCACGCTCGCGGATAGTCAGCGAGTCATCGGGGACCATTGATTGCTCGGTCACCTCGTAGACACGACCCAGGCCGTGACACGTGGGACACGCCCCTTGCACCGTGTTCGGCGAGAAATCCTCGGCGAACAGCATGGGTTGTTTTGCCGGGTAGGTGCCGGTGCGCGAGTACAGCATGCGCACGAGGCTTGACAGTGTAGTCACGCTACCCACCGACGAGCGTGCGTTAGGCGTACCACGTTGCTGCTGCAGAGCGACAGCGGGCGGCAAGCCCTCGATTGAGTCCACTTCCGGAACACCGACCTGATCGATAAGGCGACGTGCATAGGGCGCCACGGATTCGAAATAACGGCGCTGCGCTTCGGCGTAGAGCGTGCCGAACGCGAGCGACGACTTGCCCGATCCCGAGACGCCGGTAAACACGACGAGCGCGTCGCGCGGAATGTCGACATTGATGTTGCGCAGGTTGTGCTCGCGGGCGCCTCGCACCCTCACGAAGCCGGACCGGGAGGGATGGGGTGATGGGTCTTCGGGTTTCTTGTTTCGAGTTGGCATGCGTTTTAAAGCCGTTGTGTGGTTCAGTTTGCCAGCCCTGCAGCAAGGACGTGTCCGAGCAAGATGAAGTAGTCGCGTGATGCCTGGTCGCGCGGATGGCAAACAGTTTAAGTGGCTGGCTGAATTGCCGTCGATCCGGCAGGTCCATTGGGCGCACGGGGCGTGCCCGAATGCTTGCTCTCTGGTATCCGGGATATTTACCCGGGCGCTTGGAAGGGGTTTAATCAACCTGGATCAAATCGGCTAATTAGTCTGTTATGTTTCGGTTCAACCCGTAACCGCCATCACGCGCAGGTCTGCCCATCATTGCGACCGATAATGCGACCGAGTATCAAGCTCTTTAAACGCTATTTAATTACATCCAGCGCGACCATTGCCAGCAAAAGCCAGCGGACGCAAGCCCAACGGGAAAACATAAAGCGATTGCGTTTAAAGTTTTCTCCCCTAGACTATTAACTCGCAAGCCTGCGGACGGTGTTGGGATTATTTCATTGCCCAAAATTATAGTGGTCATAATGCATAAACAATCTAAGTGTTGATTTGCGGCATAGTTGCGAAGATCAGTTAAAAAGGAGTGGTGAGGTGCCCGGTTAATGTGCTGCAACCGGGCTGCAATCAAAGACGCATAATCTGAAAATTCATTGCCGCTTTTCTCCCAAAGGGACTGACGTTTCCCCGAGAACGTCGATCTTTCAAGCAGTCGATCATTTCTGGAGGTGTTGGATGGCAAAATCTACAAAGGCGGGCTCGCAAGAACAATCCAAGATCGCGGCGCTTAGCCCGTTCGAACTCAAGGACGAATTGATCAAGGCCGCCGGCGGCGGCGCGGTCGAGCGTCCCGCCAACGCAGCCATGCTGAATGCAGGACGGGGCAATCCGAACTTCCTCGCCACCATTCCGCGCCACGGCTTCTGGCAACTCGGCCTTTTCGCGATGCGCGAGTCGGAGCGCTCGTTCGCCCACATGCCCGAAGGGCTGGGCGGCTTTCCGAAGCGCGAGGGGCTGGAAGAGCGCTTTGAAATTTTTGCACGCGACAACAAAGGCGTTCCCGGCATCGACTTCTTGCGCGGCGTGCTGTCGTATGTGCGCGACCAGCTCGGTCTGAATGGCAGCGAATTCCTGTACGAAATGTGCGAGGGGATTCTTGCGTCGAACTATCCGGTGCCGGACCGGATGCTGAAGTTGTCCGAGGTGATTGTTGCGCAGTACCTGAAGAAAGAAATGATCGGCAAACACCCGTTCGTTGGTGACTTCGATACCTTCGCAACTGAAGGCGGCACTGCCGCCATGACCTACATCTTCAACACGATGCGCGAGAATCACCTGATCAAACCAGGCGACACTATCGCGCTAGGCTCGCCCATCTTTACGCCGTATATCGAGATCCCGACGCTTAACGACTACCAGTTGAACGTGGTCAACCTGGACGCCGACGTGGAACTCGGCTGGCAATATTCGAAGAAGGAACTCGACAAGCTGCGCGATCCGAAGGTGAAGGCGTTCTTCCTCGTGAATCCGAGCAATCCGCCTTCGGTCAAGATGAATACCGAGAGCCTCGAGTACATTGCGGAGATCGTGAAAGAACGGCCGGACCTCATTCTGCTGACCGACGACGTATACGGCACCTTCGCCGACGACTTCGTCTCGCTGTTCGCGTTGTGTCCGAAGAACACCATCCTCGTGTATTCGTATTCGAAGTATTTCGGTGCGACCGGTTGGCGGCTTGGCACGATCGCCATGCACCGCGAGAACGTGATCGACGAACTGATCCGCAAGCTGCCGAAGGAACAGCGCAAGGAATTGCATGAGCGCTATGAGTCGATCACCACCGAGCCGGAGAACCTGAAGTTCATCGACCGCCTGGTGGCCGACAGCCGTACTGTCGCGCTGAACCACACGGCAGGACTTTCCACGCCGCAGCAAGTGCAGATGGTGCTGTTCTCGCTCTTCGCGCTGATGGATACGCCTGAAGCCTACAAGAACGCGCTCAAGCGCCTGATTCGCGGCCGCAAAGAGGCGCTATACAGGGAGATAGGAATCTCGTTTGACGACAGCGACGTGAACCAGGTCGATTACTACACCATCATCGACCTCGAGTTCCTTGGCAATCGCGCCTATGGGCCTGAGTTCGTCAAATGGCTCTTCGCGAATACCGAGCCCTCCGAGCTGCTGTTCCGGCTCGCGAAGGAAGCACGTGTCGTGCTCTTGCCGGGACGTGGCTTCGGCACGCAACATCCATCGGGCCGCGTGTCGCTCGCCAATCTCAACGAGAGCGACTACAAGGCGATCGGCCGTGCGATGCGCAAGCTGATGGTCGAATACGTCGAGCGCTATAACGCAGCAACGGGCAAGTCGCTTGATAAAAACAAGGTGCTCTGATTGTTCTGCGACGCTTGGTACTTCAGGCGTCGGATAAAAAACGGGCCGCTGGGGTGAAGTCATCCCAGCGGCCCGTTTCAACGACCAAAGCCTGCTTTAGAACTTGTGACGCGCTTTAGAACTTATGACGAATACCCACGCGTGCAGCGATCTGTTCATTCGTACCGCTGCCCGACGTGCCGAAGTAGCTCGTGCTCGAACCAATCTGCGCTTGCACAGGGGTGCTGCCATTTGAACCCGACGCGTGTTGATAGATACCCAGCACGTAGACATCGGTACGCTTGCTCAGCGCATAGTCCACGCTTGCGTCGACCTGGTTCCACGTGCCTTTCGCGGAATCGGTGAGCTTCATGTACGTGTAGCCGAGGCCGCCGGTAAGCGCCGGCGTGAACGCATACTTGCCGCCGATTTCATACGCGTTGAACTTCGACGTCGCGCCCGTGATGGACTCAAAGCGCGTGTTGGTCCAGAGGCCGAACACCGTTGCAGCAGCAAACTTGTAGCTGGCACCAATACCAAACGTACGGAGGTCTTTCGAACCGCCCGTTGCAACGTTCGCGATGCTCGTGCTGAACGCCGGCGTCGACGAACCCGGGTAGTGGATGTCCGTGTAAGCCGCGCCAATACCAAATGGGCCGCCAGCGTAGTTCACGCCGAAGCTGTATGCGCGCGACGAACCTTGTGTCGTGACGCCTGCGGTCGTCGTAGTGGGCGAACCCGAAAAAGCGCCAGCCTGGTTCGAGAAGCCGTACAAGCCGCCAAACGTTACGCCATGGAAGTTCGCGCTGCTGAACTTGATTGCGTTGTTGATACGGCTCGACGTGAGCTGGTCCACGTCGTTGATGTGGTAAGCGTAGTTGCCGGCAACCGTCTGGCCGCCGATGGAGTACGAACCGCCGAGGTAATCGGTCGAGAACGTGTATTGCCGGCCCAGGGTCACCGAGCCGATATCCGACTTCGAAATCCCCACGTACGCTTGCCGGCCGAATTCCGCGCCGCCTTGGCCGAGCGTGCCGTTGCCGCTGTTGAAGCCACTCTCCAATGTGAAGATCGCCTTCAGGCCGCCGCCCAGATCTTCAGCGCCGCGCAGGCCCCAACGGCTGCCTTGCGCCACACCGTCGTCATACTTGAAGTTCTTCGAGCTGCCGGTCGTGCCGACGGCGCTGTGGTTCACATAGCTGATACCGGCGTCAACGAGGCCGTAGAGCGTGACGCTGCTTTGAGCTTGAGCGGAAGTAGCCGATGCGGCGAATGCCGCCATTGCAGCAGTGGCGAGCAGTGTTTTACGGTTCAAAACGTTCTCCCTGAGCGTGGGTGTGAGTAAGTAACGCAAGTAAGCGACGCGAGTAAGCGACGCGAGTAAGTGATTCAAATAATTGATGCACGGCATCGGACTCTGACGGTCTGTAGCTCGCGACGGGCGGACTTTAGCGAATGGGTGTGTAAGGTATATGACAGTTGTTTTTAAGCGACGACTACAGAAGAGACCTTCCGCTAGGGATCCGGACCGGTTAATTGGCGAGCGATCAGCCGACGAATCGGACGCCAGATCGACCCAAAATCAAAGCGGCTCAAGATGGTTTCCGCAGGGACGCGAAAGCGCGTTTTAGCGAATCGTTGCGCTATGCTGGCGGCTCATCTTCAAGCTAGGGAACAAACGATGACCGAGAGCGTGATAGCGGAACTGGAAGGGCGGTTGCGGGACGCCATGCTCGCGTCGGACGTGGACGTGCTTGATGCGCTGCTCGCCGACGACCTCACGTTCGTCGATGCCACAGGCAAGGTGTGGAGCAAGGTCGACGACCTGAACGCGCATCGCTATGGGATACAGCGGATCGAGCGGCTGGAAATCAAGGAACAGACAGTGCGCGTGTACGGCAAGAGCGCGGTGACGCTTACGCTTGCGGCGCTGAGCGGCCAGTTCGGCGGCGTGCCGCTCTCGGCCAATCTTCGCTACACGCGTATGTGGGTAGAGACGGAGAGCGGCTGGCGGATCGCCGCCGCTCACTGCAGTGTGTTAGCTTTTTAAGGCCGGCCCGGCGGTTGCCGACGCAGCGTGCGGTTTCGCCTGTTGTTCCCCCACGACTGCCGGAATCACAGCGCTTGCGGGCTTGGACCCGACGGCCGCTGGAAGTATTGAGCTTGCCGGCTGCGACTCATCCACGGCGGTGCGCCCGCCGTCTGCAAAGAACCGTTGTTCCGCGGCCTTGTTCAAAACCAGGATGCTGATGCGCCGGTTAGTGGGTTCGTCGGCGACTGCTTTGTTGAGCGGCAATACATCAGCTAGTCCGCGCACTTGCAGGATCTTGCCTTCGTTCATGCCGCCGGCAATCAACGCGCGGCGTGCAGCGTTCGCCCGTTCGCTCGACAGTTCCCAGTTCGAATAACCTGTTTCACCGCCTGAGTACGGCACGGCGTCAGTGTGTCCGGCGATCGACACGCGATTATCCACGTCGTTGAGCGAGGCGCCGATCTGCGAGAGGATGGTCACCACGTACGATTCCAGCTTCGCACTGCCTGAGGGGAACATCGGCCTCTTGAGCGAGTCGACGATCTCGATGCGCAATCCTTCGCTCGTGATGTCAATACGAATCTGATCCTTGTACGCCGCCAGTGCCGGCGTGCGTTCGATCAACGCACTGAGCTTCTGCTTGAGTTGCTGCAAACGCTGCGCGTCGTCCTTCGCTGCGGCAGCAGCGGTCGCAGTCGCGGCCGCGCGTTCGGTCGTCTTCGGTAACGGCTTGGGCTGGCTCTTGGTTGCTTCTCCCGGACGCGAACTCGATAGATCGCGTCCGCCGCCTTCGATCACACTCGTGCGAGCGGCACCGCTGCCGTCCTTGCCGCCGAAGACCGTCGACAGCGGCGTGTTGAAATAATCTTCAATACCCTGCTTGTCGTACTTCGAGGTCGAGCCGAGCAGCCACATGAGCAGGAAGAACGCCATCATGGCCGTCACAAAATCCGCGTAGGCGATCTTCCATGCGCCGCCATGATGGCCAGCGTGCCCGGACTTTTTCTTGCGTCGCACTACAACGGTCGGCGCCAGCACCGACTGCATAGGATCGCGGGAGGGGGAGTCAGCCATGAGCGAACCTCTTGATGATCTGCGTGATACGGCTGAAGTGCGCGGGGCGGGACAGGCTCGTCACGCCGACTTCGGTTGCTTGGTGGCGCGGACGGCGTCGTCGAGTTCCTTGAAGGTTGGACGATCTGCGGTGAACAGCACCTTGCGCCCGAACTCGACGGCAATCGCCGGTGCATAGCCGTTCATCGACGCGAGCAGCACGGACTTCACGCACTGGAATGGCTTGGCTTCAGCCTGTCCTTTTGCAGCCAGCAGATCGGCGAGCGGCCCAAAGAAACCATACGCGAGCAAGATGCCGAGGAACGTGCCGACCAGCGCGCCCGCGATCATTTCGCCGAGTATCGCGGGCGCGGCGCCCACTGAGCCCATGGTATGCACGACACCCATCACGGCCGCGACAATGCCGAACGCGGGCAGGCCGTCTGCCATCTTCTGGATTGCGCCAGATGCCAACGATGTTTCCGCGTGATGCGTCTCGAGTTCTTCGTCCATCAGGTCCTGCATCTCGAGCGCGTTGATGTTGCCGCTCGACATCATGCGCAGGTAGTCGACGATGAATTCCAGCAGATGGTGATCGTTCAGCACGTGTTCGTACTTCTTGAACGTTGGGCTGTTTTGCGGCGCTTCCACGTCGACCTCGAGCGCCATCATGCCTTCCTTGCGCGCCTTCTGAAGCAGCTCGTACAGCAGCGCGATGAGCTGCACGTACTTTTCCTTCGAGT
>Ga0302220_10000745_pt1 | contig 26605 bp, 22 predicted proteins | sample II_Palsa_E1_3_FD_194572 | JGI IMG/M metagenome (GOLD analysis project Ga0302220, IMG submission 194572) | Peat permafrost microbial communities from Stordalen Mire near Abisko, Sweden - II_Palsa_E1_3 | ecosystem: Environmental > Terrestrial > Soil > Palsa > Peat permafrost | place: Sweden...
CTGCCCGGGTACGACGTCACCCTGATCGACCCGGCAAGCGGGAAGGCCGGGGACGAGGGCGAGATCTGCCTCGACCTGAGCCATCGCCCGGTCGGCCTGATGACCGGCTACCTCGGCGATGCCGCCCAGGAGGCCGAGGCGATGCGGGACGGTTATTACCACACCGGCGACGTCGCGAGCCGGGACGCCGACGGCTACATCACCTACATCGGGCGAACCGACGACGTGTTCAAGGCGTCGGACTACCGGATCTCACCGTTCGAGCTGGAAAGCGTGCTGATCGAGCACGAGGCGGTCGCCGAGGCCGCCGTGGTGCCGTCACCGGACGCGGTGCGGCTGTCGGTGCCCAAGGCTTACGTCAGCCTCGCGCCGGGCCTCGCGCCGTCGGCCGAGGTCGCCCGCTCCATCCTGGCGTTCGGCCGGTCCAGGCTCGCGCCGTACAAGCGGATCCGCCGGATCGAGTTCGCCGACCTGCCCAAGACGATCTCAGGCAAGATCCGCCGCGTCGAGCTGCGGGGCCAGGAGGACCAGCGGGCCGGGAACGGGGACGCTCCCGCTCGCGACCCGGACGGTATCGGCGGGCCGTTCCGGCCGCAACCGTTCCCGCGCGGGACGGCGGAGTTCTGGGAGGAAGACTTCAGCTGGTGACGTCGGCGGTAGTGAGCCGGGCCCACGCGAACGAGCCGAAGATCAGCAGGTAGACGGCGAACGACAGCAGGCCCTTGAGCAGGGTGCTGGAGTCGATCGGCACCCGCAGCAGGGCGTCGAACGAGTTCCACCAGTGCGTGGGCAGGTACGGCTGGATGACCGCGAACTGCGGCACCTGGTCGGCGATCTCGCTGGCGACGACGAAGATCGCCAGCCCGGCGATGGCACCGATCGCGTGCTCGGTGAGGGTGGAGACGGCCAGGCCGATCGCACCGAGGGCGGCCATCGCCGCCGACACGTAGAGGCTGACGAGCACCAGCCGCAGGATGCCCTCGGCCAGCGACACGGTGGTGCCGGACAGCAGTGTCACGGGCCCGATGGGGAACAGGACGGCGCCGGTGGCCAGCGCCACGGCGGACACCTCGAACGTGACCGCGACCGCGAACACGACGATCACGGCGTACTTGACGGCGAGCAGCCGGGTGCGCCCGGCCGGCACGGCGAGCAGGTAGCGCAGCGTCCCGTAGCCGGCCTCGCCGGCGATCGAGTCCCCGGCGACCACCGCTACGACCACCGGCATCACCAGGGTGAGCAGCAGGCTGAGCGCGATGAAGGTGAGGAAGATGCCGTTGCCGGTCAGCTGGGTGACAAAGGACAGGCCGCCACCGCCGCCGCCCCCATGCGGGTGCGACGCGAGCCGCAGCCCGATGCCGATGATGATCGGGAACAGCGCCACCACCGCCAGCAGCAGCAGGTTGCGCCGGCGCAGGAAGACCTGGCGCAGCTCGGACAAAAAGAAGCGCAGCCAGGCCCGGGCGGGCCCCACCGCGGGCCGGCCTTCGGTGCGGCCCAGGGCCGCCGATCCCGGCCCGGCCAGCGGGGATTCGGCAGACTGGCCGGATTCGATGGGGGGTGCCTCAGCCATCGACGTCGTACCCCTCTCCGGTGAGCCCGACGAACAGCTCCTCCAGGCTGGGTGAGACGACTCCCAGACCGCGGACCCCGATCCCGGCGTGAACCAGATCCGCACAGATTTGTTCGGCAGCAAAATCACCGAGCGGTGCCGTCACCTCGTCACGGGCGACCAGCGGCTCCGGCAGCCCGAGCTTCTGCAGCACGGCGGCGGCGGCCACCGGGTCGGCGGTCTCGACCCGGATGCGCGCGGCACCGGTCCGGCGCAGCTCAGCCAGCGAGCCCTGGAAAACCAGCCGTCCGGTGCGCATCACGCCCACGTGTGAGCAGACCTGCTCGACCTCGGCCAGCAGGTGGGAGGAGACGAACACGGTGATGCCGTCGGCGGCGATCTCCCGGATGAGGCTCCGTACTTCGCGGGTGCCCTGCGGGTCCAGCCCGTTGGTGGGCTCGTCAAGGATGATCAGCTGCCGCGGGGTGAGCAGGCTGGCCGCGATGGCCAGCCGCTGCTTCATGCCAAGGGAGTAGTTGCGGTACCGCTTCCCGGCCGCGGCCAGCAGTCCCACCCGGTCCAGGGCGCCGTTGATCCGGTCCGCGGCGGTGCGCGGGTCGGCGGTGCGGTCGGCCGCATCTGAGCGAGCCAGGTTGTCGCGGCCGTTCAGGAACGGGTAGAACGCCGGTCCCTCGATCAGGGAGCCGACGTGCGGCAGCACCCGCACCGTGCCTTCCGGCATGCGAACCCCGAGCAGCTCGGCGCGGCCACTGGTGGGGAAGGCCAGGCCGAGCAGCATGCGGATGGTGGTGGTCTTACCGGAGCCGTTCGGGCCGAGGAAGCCGTACACCGAGCCGCGCGAGACGGCCAGGTCGATGTGGTCCACGGCGACCTGGCCACCGCGGAACCGCTTGGTCAGCCCGGTGGTGGACACGGCCAGCGCGGTGTCCGTTCCCGCCCGGCGCACAGCGTCCCGGCGGGGGGCGGCGGGGTCGGCCGTTGCGCCGGGCGCCCCCGCGGGGCCCGGCGAGCCGGCGTCGACGTCGGTCACTTGGCCTTCGGCTGGGAGGTGTGGGCCGGGGCCGGCTGGGCCGCCGCGGCGTACAGGACCTGCGGGGTCACCGCCCCGACCAGGACCCGGCCGTTGCTGGTCATCAGCATCGAGATCAGGCTGGTCTCCAGCAGGCGGCCGTGACCCCACGAGCCGCTGACCGGGGTGGCGGACTTGAGCAGCGCGCCGACGACCGGGCCGGTGTCCCCGCTCAGACCGCTGCCTGCGCTCCCGGTGGCCTGGCTGGCCGTCACGGACGACAGCACCGAACTGGGCAGGTCGGCGACGGCCAGCCAGCCCTTGCCGACCTCGTAAGCGCCACTCACCTGCTGGCCGCCGGCGTGCCTGGCCCCGTCGCTGCCGGTCGTCGCCTGCTTCACGGTCGCGCCAGCGGGCGGGCTGAACGCGAAGTTGGCCGCGGCCGGCTTGACGAACGAGAGGGAGGTGAAGCCGATCTGAACCGCCGCGGTCTGGCTGCCCTTGGCGAAGACCTGCAGCCGCAGCGGGACGTCGTTGGCCCCGTCGACGGCGATGCGGATCTGGCCGATCAGGGAGCTGGCGCTCTTCGGCGCGAGCACGAGCTGGTAGGCGGCCTGACCGGCCACGGTCACGTTGGTGTCGGAGCTGACCGTCGTGGTCGCGCCGACCTTGGCCAGGATCTCGTCGGCGGCCTGCTGCGGGGTCATCGGCGGCGCGGCAGACGGCTGGTGGACTTGCTTCTTCGCGTGCTGGACCTGGGCGGGGATGGCCAGGTGGGTCACCGTGTTGTCGGTGCTCTCCCAGAGCCAGGCGTTACTGCCGTTCCTGATGAGGTCGCTCTCGCTCATGCTCTGCGGCACCGAGACCCGGAAGTGGGTCGGATCGGAGTACCAGATCCGGATCGTGTGCGAGCCGGTGAGCAGCGAGGACAAGGAGGTCGGGTTGTTCGTACCGGGAAGGGACGGGAGCCCGAGCGACGAAGTCTCCACCACCGTGCCGGTCAGCGACGGCGCGGACGTCTGCCCGGCCACCGAGGCCAGAAGCTGCGCCGGTGTGCGGGCGGGCAGCGACGGCGCGGCCGAGGCGACCGAGATCATCGACCCGCCCAGGGCACCCCCGACCACGACCACGACCCCGGCGGGCACCACCCAGCGCGCGCCTCGGGACAGATTGACCAGCTGCTTCATTGCGACCTGTCGCCCTCTTCCTGCTGCCTGCGCCTATCCGCGTCCAGCTTGCCCCTGTTCGGGTCCCTGCATAACGCCTATACCACCCAAGTTGCCTCAGCCGGGCTGTGATGACCCTGAGAGGTGGCCGGTGATCAGTGCGGCAGTGGGCCCGGTCACCGGTCCCCATGAGCCAGACTAGGACCGTGCGGGTGCTGGTAGTGGAAGACGAACGGCGGCTCGCGGGCGCGGTCCAGCGCGGGCTGCAGGCCGAGGGCTTCGCCGTCGACCTCGCCTTCGACGGCGACGACGGGCTGCACCTCGCCCGGGAAGGCGCATACGACGCGGTCGTCCTGGACCTGATGCTGCCGGGGCTGTCCGGTTACCAGGTCTGCGAGCGGCTCCGGGCCGAGGAGAACTGGGTCCCGGTGCTGATCCTGTCGGCCAAGGACGGCGAGTACGACCTGGCCGACGGTCTCGACCTCGGCGCCGATGACTACCTGACCAAGCCGTTCTCCTACGTGGTCCTGGCCGCCCGGCTCCGGGCTCTGCTGCGGCGCGGCGCCGCGCCCCGGCCCGCCGTGCTGCGGGCCGGCGACCTGTCGCTGGACCCGGGCACCCGGTCCGTCCGCCGGGGCGAGACCGACATCGACCTCACCGCCCGCGAGTTCGCGATGCTCGAATACCTCATCCGGCGGGCCGGCCAGGTGGTGCCCAAGTCCGAACTGCTCGACCACGTCTGGGACACATCCGACACGGCCGACCTCAACATAGTCGAGGTCTACGCCGGCTATCTGCGGCGCAAGATTGACGCGCCGTTCGGGCGAGCGGCCCTGCAGACGCTGCGCGGGGCGGGATACCGGCTCGCCATGGACGGCGGCTGAGGCGCCGTGCCGCGATGACCCGTGGCCCAGTGACCCGTGATTCAGGCACCCGCCGCCGACCGCATGGGCTGGTCGTCTGGTGGCGCCGCCGCAGCCTGCGCGCCCGGCTCACGCTGACCGCCGCGGCGGGCCTGGCCGTCTCGCTGGCCGGCGTGGCCATCCTGCTGATGGGCACGCTCAGCATCACGCTGAATCGGGGCCTGGACAACTCCGCCCGGCAGACCGCGCGGGAGGTCGCCGCGCTGGTCGACGCCAACCGGCTGCCCGACCCGGTGCCAGTGGCGGCCGGGACCGCGGTCGTCCAGGTCATCAACGCCCAGGGGCGGATCGTGGCCGCGTCACCCGGCGCGGACCGGCTGGTGCCGCTGCTGCCGGTGGCCGAGGCGGTACAGGCCGGGCGCACCCAGAGCGGCGTCCTGCTCGACGGCCGGCCGTACGGGCTGCCCGAGTCGCTCCGGGTCGTGGCGGTCCCGGGCCGGCTCGGTGAGACGGTCATCGCCGCCGTGTCCTACGACGCGGTCATCGACAGCCTGGCCACCGTGGCGCACGCGCTGCTGTTCGGGACGCCTGCGCTGCTGCTGCTGATGATCTGGGTGAGCTGGCTCATCACCGGGTCTACGCTGCGGCCGATCACCGCCCTGCGGCGCGGCGCCGAGCAGATCACCGCGACCGGAGTGCCGCGTGGGCTGCCCGTCCCCGAGGCCCGGGACGAAGTGCACAGCCTGGCCGTGACGCTGAACGACATGCTCTCCCGGCTGGAGGCGGCGCAGCAGCGGCAGCGGCAGTTCGTCTCGGACACGGCACACGAACTGCGCAGCCCGATCGCGAGCATGCGCGCCCAGCTTGAGGTCGCCCTCGATCATCCGGACAGTCAGGAATGGGATCAGACGGGGCGGGACGTGCTCGCCGACACGCTGCGGCTGTCCCGGCTGGCCGAGGATCTGCTGGTGCTGGCCCGGCTGGAGGAGCGCGGCGGGCAGCCGCGCCGGGCCCGGGGGGCAGGCGGCGCGGGCGGGCGCCTGGTGACGGACCTGGCTGCCCTGGTGACCGGGCTGGTGGCCAGCTACACCCAGGCCCGGGTGCCGGTGTCCGCGTCCGCGGCCGGCCAATGCCCGGTCGAGGGCGACGCCGAGGCGCTGCGGCGGATGCTGGTCAACCTGATCGACAACGCGGTCCGGTACGCCCGCAGCGAGGTGACGGTGACGGCCGGGGCTTCGGACGGCTGGGTCCTGGTCACGGTGACCGACGATGGCCCTGGCATCGCCGCGTCCGACGCGGAGCGGGCGTTCGAGCGGTTCACCACACTGGAGGGAGCGCGGGCCCGGCGCGACGGCGATGTCAGCGGCGCCGGGCTGGGCCTGGCCATTGTCCGCGCGACGGTGCAGGCGCACGACGGGACCGCGTGGCTGGAGGATGCGGGCCCGGGTCTGCGAGCCGTGGTCCGGCTGCCGCAGGCCGGATCGCCGGAGCCGCCGGTGGCTCTGGCGGGCACGCAGGCAGACACGCAGGCAGAGCTGGGCCCCACTCTGGCTGGGCCGCCGGACGGGCGGGAGAAGGGGGCGCTGGAGGTCCCGTCGGCCGGCACACCGGCGAGCGATTAGCATGATCTGCGGCCGCTCTCCGCGAAGACCGGCCGTCTGCCCTTACCGCCGAGATCGAGGGACCGCGGACATGCCAGGAAGACTGCGGGAGACCGTGGCCCGCATGTACCGCGCGGCCTTGGCACACAAGGTGACGACCGCTGTGTTCGCGCTTGGCCTGGCGGCGATCATCGCGCTGGGAGCCGTCGCCGCCGCGTCCGGCAGCTCGGCGTCAGCTACCGGGACTTCGGCGGTCGGCCCGGGCGGGGCGACGAACCAGCAGGCGCCGGACTTCACGCTGACCACGCTCGGCCGCTCGTCCGGTCAGGTGTCGCTGGCCTCGTACGCGGGACGGCCGGTCATCGTCAACTTCTTCGCCTCCTGGTGCGCGCCGTGCCGCAAGGAGACTCCGCTGCTGGCCCGCTACTACCGCGCCGCGGATGGCCGGGTGGACCTGGTGGGCATCGACAGCAACGACAGCCGGAGCGCGGCGGTCACATTCACCAGGAATGCCGGGGTCAGCTATCCGCTGGCTTACGATCCAGCGGCCGTGGCGGCGGGCACGTTCGGCGTGACGGTATTGCCACAGACTTTCTTCCTCAACGCGGAGCACCGCATCGTGGACCGGGTGTTCGGCGCGGTGACCGCCGCGGATCTGGCCAAGGGAGTGGCGCTCATGACTAAGGACGCCAAGGCGAGCTAGCTGCTGCGGCCCAAGGCCGACCTGCTAACTCTCAGCAGGTTGGTGGTGCGGCTGGCAGAACGCAGGCAGCAAAGCGGGCGGCTAGAGGGCGGGCGGCGGAGAGCCGAAACCCAGCTCGGCCAATACGGCGGAGAAGGCCGCTTCCCAGTCGCGCAGGACGCGCGCCGGGCCGGTCGTGCCGTCCGGGGCCGCCGAACCCAGTGCCGGTTCCGGTGCCGCCAGCGCGGCGAGAGCGGTGCGCACCACGTCGCCGCGGCCGGCGGAGGTCACCCAGGCGTTCCCCCGTTCCAGCTGGTGCTGGCAGTTGTCCCGGCCATGGCCGGGCAGCACGTCGAGCAGTAGCAGCCGCCGGCCCACGGCCCGGGCCTCGGCGCAGGTATCGCCCGGGCTGGTGATCACGAGATCGGCCGCGGCCATTAGTTCCGGGACACGGTCGGTATAGCCGAACGCCCGGATGCGCGGGCGCTGCACCGCGGCGGCCCGTAGCGTCGCTGCCATCCGGGTGTTACGCCCGGCGACGGCGAGGACATGGATCCCCGCGTCCGCGAGCGCGGCCGCCGTGGCGGCGACGGGGCCCAATCCCCAGCCGCCGGACATCAGCAGAACAGCGGGTGCCCCGCCCGGGACCCCGAACATGTCCCGGGCCGCGGCCTGGCTGGGCAGCGCGTGGAAGGCGGCCCGGACCGGGGGCGGCACGATGCGCACCCTGGCCTCCGGCTGGAAGCGGCGGACAGCGCACTCGGCCACGTGCGAGGTCACCAGGTACATGTCGACGTGCGGATGCACCCACAGCCGGTGCGGGGTGGCGTCCAGGCAGAACACCACATGTTTCAGGGCGGGATACCGGGCCGCGATCGCGCTGATGGCCGAGGCGCCGGTGGCGAAGACCGAGATGGCCAGGTCGGCGGGATGGCGGTCGAGATACTCAGTCAGCTGGGGCACGAGCTGGCGGCGGGCCCCGGCGTCGGCCAGCCGGGCGAGCCGGGTGCCGGGCCGCAGCGCGGCAAAGTAAAACGCGTCGTACAGGCCGGGTACGGCAAGCATCGAGCGGAACACGTGCTCGCCCGCCCCGCCAGCCCGCGGGCCGAGGAGGCGCATCGCGTCCACCGTCCGCGCGGACCAGCCGCGGGCCGCCAGGGAGGCAGCGCAGATCTGCGTCGTGACCTCGTGGCCCACGCCCAGCGCACCCGAAACGAGCAGGGCCCGGCCCTGCGCCTCGCCGTCTGGCTCCATCGGGCCTGTTCCTCCCAGCGGCTTCGGGACGGGCTCGCGGGCACGAAGGCCCGCGCGGGTATGCCGGTCCCGCCGTTGACCGAAATTGCGGGACGCAAGCCCCGTCTTTCGGGGCGGGGTTAGCCAGGAAGTTGCGCTTACCGGCGTTCTTGCTGTTCGATGTGCTGCCGGATGATGCTCAGCGGCGCACCACCGCAGGACGCGGCGAAGTGGGACGGTGACCAGAAGTGCCCGTGCATGATATGCCGGTTTACCCGGCCCAGGGCAGGGCGGGCCCCGGCCGGCGGGCAGGAGGGACGCGATGGGCGGAAATACGACTACGGGAGGCCGGCTGCGCGGCCTGGCCATCCCCGGTCTGACTGTGGCGGCGCTGACCATCGCCCAGGGCGGTCCGGGCATTACCGCCCTCGGCCCGGTCCGCCGCCGCCTGTTCCGCGGGCTCGCGGGCTACGGCGATCCCGGGCACGTCGCGCTCACGTTCGACGACGGCCCCGATCCCCGGTCGACGCCGGGCTTCCTGGACCTGCTCGCACGGCGGGACATCCGCGCGACGTTCTTCATGCTCGGCTCGATGGCGGCGGCGGCACCGGGGCTGGGGACCGAGGTCGCCGCGGCCGGGCACGAGATCGCCGTGCACGGCTGGGACCACCGCTACCTGACGCTGCGCGGCCCGCAGGACACCTTCCGGGATATGGCGCGGGCGCGGGAGGTCATCGCCGAAACAACCGGCCAGGTCCCGGTGTACGTCCGGCCACCGTACGGGGTGCTGAGCGGCGGAGCGCTGCTCGCGGCCAGGCGGCTGGAGCTGCGCCCGCTGCTGTGGACCTGCTGGGGCCGGGAATGGGCGCCCGGCGCAACCCCCGGGTCAGTGGTCCGTACGCTGCGGCGGGACCTGGGCGGCGGGGGGACCGTCCTGCTGCACGATTCGGACGCCACGTCGCCGTCCGGCTCCGCCCGCGCCGCGCTCGGTGCGCTGCCCTGGCTGCTCGACGAGTGCACCCGGCGCGGCCTGGTGATAGGGCCCGCCAGCGAGCATGGCCTCGGCCGAGGCATGGCCGCGAAATGAGGTCCGAACCGTCACCGGACGGCGGGGACCTGGGCGGCGACCAGGGCGCTGGCTACGGCGCGGGCGGCATTCTCGGCGCCGGGGTTGTGGTCCATCCAAGCGCTGATCCCGGCTCCGTCGTAGAGCAGGACGAGCTGCTCGGACAGGGCCTTGGGATCGATGGCTCCCGCCTGCCGGGCGAGGTCGAAGAACAGCTCATGCAGCCAGGTCCGGTACTCGTCCGCGACTTCGTCAACGGCGCTGCCCGGCGGGGCCTCGGCCTTGGCGCCAACGAAGGCGCAGCCGCGGAACCCAGGGTCGGCGAAAGAGAGCCCCTGGACCTCGAAGACGCCGACCAGTCGCTCCCGGGGGGTCGGGTAGCGCTCCTGCAGCTCACGGCTCATCCGCTCGCGGATCGCCGCGTGCCGGGCCTGCAGATAGGCGCGGACCAGTCCCTCCTTGCCGCCGAAGGCGTTGTACAAGGTGGCCTTGGCCACGCTTGCATGCTCGATGACGCGGTCGACGCCGACCGTCTGGACCCCCTCGGCGTAGAACAGCTCGCTGGCGGCGGCCAGCAGCCGCGCCCGGGCCGCGGCGCTGCGCTGCTGCGGGGTCGGCCCCTTTGCTGGCTTGGCGGGCATGACTTGACGTTACCAGACCTTTCTGTCTAGCATGTTGCCGCACACAGACAGACGGGTCTAACTAAAGGATTTCATGGTGGATGCTGACGCTGATATCTCGGTACTCGGCTTGAGCGTCGACTGCGCCGACGCCGCCAAGCTGGCGGACTTCTGGGCCCGAGCGCTCGGCGGCACGGTGAGCGGCGCGCCAACCACCGAGAACGCAGCGATCCAGACGCCCGCGGGGCTGCGGGTGGCGTTCCACCGGGTACCCGAGCCCAAGACGGTCAAGAACCGGCTGCACCTCGATCTCATCAGCGGCCAGTTCGCCGCCGAGTCAGAGCGGTTGCGGTCGCTGGGGGCCACGCCTCTCCGCGACATCGACAAGGGCGCCGCGCGCTGGACCACATTCGCCGATCCCGAAGGCAACGAGTTCGACCTGGTGGCCGGCTGATCCGCCGCACCGGCACGCTGGGAACCGAGAGGCAGTCATGTCCGTGACCAATGAGCCGTCCGACGGGGACTATCAGCCGAGCCCAAGCGAGCGGGTACGCGAGCAGGTGGCCCGCTACGAGGCCACTGACGGGCGCGAAGGCGGAACGCTCGAAGGCCGGCCGGTGGTGATCCTCACCACGAGGGGCGCCCGGACCGGCCAGGTGCGCAAGACACCCGTCATCCGTATCGAGCAGGACGGCAGCTACGCCGCCGTGGCGTCCGCAGCGGGCGCACCGCGGAATCCGCAGTGGTACTACAACCTGCTCGCCCACCCCCTGGTCCGCGTGCAGGACCGGGACCGGATCCGGCTGATGCGGGCGCGCGAGCTGACCGGGCCCGAAAAGGCCCGCTGGTGGGCAGTGGCCGAGGCGTACTGGCCGCATTTCCCGGAATACCGGGCCAGTGCGGGCCGGGAGATCCCGATCATGTTGCTCCAGCCCGCCGACGACGAACCCGGTCCCGGTATGAGCCCGGAGCGCTAGGCACTGTGCTGCCGGCTTTCCCCCGGCGTGCTGGATTCCCTGTTCGCCAGCAATGTCCGCTCGGCCTACCAGCTGGTCGCGGCGCTGGCCCCGGGCATGGCCAAGCGCGGCTCCGGCAGCATCATCAGCCTGGACAGTATGGCGGGGCACGTGGGGCTGGCCGGTGGCGCCGCCTACGGGGCCACCAAGGCAGCGCTGACCGCTATGACCCGGTCCTGGGCCGCAGAGTTCAGCCCGGCCGGGGTCCGGGTCAACTCCATCGCCCCCGGGCCGGTCTACAGCGACGGAGCCGACCGCGAGCGCATCGATGCGCTCGGGGCCACCACCCTCTTCGGACGAGCGGCCCAGGTTGATGAGATCGCCGAGGTCATCGCCTTTCTGGCCTCGCCCAAGGCCAGCTACATCACGGGGGCCGTGATCGCGGTGGACGGCGGCCGTACCGCCATCTGACGGCCTGGCCGGCGCGGCCCTCGCGGCACCGGAGCGGCCGGGACCCGCAAGCCTGTCGGCGCGGCCTGGGGTCAGACGGTACGCCGCCGCCGGGACCGCGCGAGGGTGCCGGCCCCGCCGGTCAGGCCGAACGTGACCGCGCCGTGCCACACGCCGGTGAGGACCCCGCCGACGATGCCGCCGCCCAGGACCACCGACAGAACGAACACGATCGCGGCGACGGCCACCCCGGGTACTAGCGCGAATCGCCAGGGATTGGCGCGGGCCCAGCGGAGGGCCCGGCTCGACCGCTCGCGCCACAGCGCCCCGGCCGCCGCGACGACGAAGAACGCCACCACGCCGAGCGACAGCGCGTCGCTGAGGCCGCCAAGCCCGAAGCTGCCCCCGATGACGTGCCAGCCGAAATCGCCCAGGGTGACGATCCCGCCGGTAACGGCGGCGCTCGTCCAGGGTGCGTGGGAGAGCGCGTCTCCCGAGACCGACATCTCCTCGCGCCGGGACAGGCCCGGCCCGTTCGTCTGCGTTGGTGTGGACATATCAGCTCCCTGCACCGGCCACGACCTGGGCCGTACTCAAGTTATATCGCGTTTTTGGGTACCTTACCATGATGAGGTGCCTGTTCTGGTATGTCGCTTTCGTCCAGCGATGGGGCCCGCCAGCCGGAGTGCTCGCGAACTGCCCTGTGCCGGTGATGCTTCCGGCCGGAACCGAATGCGCGCTGTGAGAACCCTCAAGGAGTGTGCAGAGTGCGGCCATCTTCGGGGAAGGAACAGGGGAGAGTGCGGCGGCGGTCGTCTAGATCCCGGTAGCCGGAGGATGAACCCCGTAGGACCGCAGGCGCTTTACGGCAAAGGCGATGAGGATGCAGGACGACGAGACCGGCACCGGCTCAGCAGGCGGGGACGGAAGGTCGGCGGGCGGATTCGGCGATTCAGGCGAGCCGCAGGGTGTCCGGGGGCCAGGCGAACCGCAGGATGTCAGCGGGCCAGGCCAACCGCAGGATGTCAGCGGGCCAGACCCACCCGAGGGTGTCAGCGGGCCGGGAGGTACCGGAGGCGGCGGGCTGGCCGACCCCGGGGGCTACGGCCCCGGGGCAAGCCCGGCTCAGGGTGATGCGGGGGCGTCCCGGCGGCGCCGGCGGGGCCGGATCGCGGTGTATGCCCTCGTGGTCATCATGGCCGCGGGCCTCGGCGCCGCCGCCACGGTCGGGCTGAACGGCGGCCAGGCCGCCCCCACCACCGGCGTCTCCTCCCATCAGGTTCCCGGACCGCAGAACGACGCCGGCAGCACCAGAGGGGGCTCGCTGAACAAGGCGCGGGTTGCCGCCAAGGTCGAACCCGGGGTGGTGGACATCGACGCGGCCATTGAGTACTCGGGCGGCACCTCGTCCGAGGGGACCGGGATGGTCATCAGCGCCGACGGCCTGGTCCTCACGAACAACCACGTGATTGACGGGTCCAAGTCGATCAGGGTGACGCTGACCAGCAACGGCAAGATCTACCAGGCCACGGTGCTCGGCTACGACAGCACCCATGACGTGGCCCTGCTCCAGCTCAACGGCGCCTCGCGGCTCAAGGCCGTGCTGATCGGCAACTCGGCGCAGGTCACGCTGGGCACGCCGGTCCTGGCCCTGGGGAACGCCGAAGGCCAGGGCGGGATACCGGCCATAGCGGAGGGCATCGTCAACAGCCTGGACAAGACGATCAGCCCGACCGACGAGAGCACCGGAACCACCGAGACCCTGCACGACATGCTGCAGACCAACGCCGACATCGTGTCCGGGGACTCCGGCGGCCCGCTGGCCAACTCGGCGGGCCAGGTGATCGGCATGGACACCGCGAACGCGTCGAGCTCACAGGGCCCCTCCTCCGTGCTCGGCTTCGCCATCCCCATCGACGCCGCGCTGTCGGTCGCACATCAGATCGCGGCGGGCCAGGCCAGTGCGACCGTGCAGATCGGGCTGCCCGGCTTCCTCGGCGTGCTGGTCCCGCCGGGTAGCAACTCCAGCCCGCAGCAGCAGGCGCAGCAACAGCGGAAGCAGATTCAGCAGCAACAGCAGAGCAACGGGTCCGGCGGAGTGGGCGGTAGCCCCGGCAACGGCAACGGCAACGGTCAGGCGCCGCAGAACACCGGCTGCACTGATGACGACGCAGACACCACGGTCCCGTCCTCCGTCGCCCCAGCCAGCTCCGGAGCCCTCGTCGACGGCGTGCTGTGCGGCACCGCCGCCTCAGGCGCCGGGCTGGTCAGCGGAGACGTGATCACCGCCGTCAACGGGCAGGCGGTCACCTCGCCCACCGCGCTGACCGCGATGATGTCTGCGTCCCAGCCGGGCAGCCGGGTAAAGCTCAGCTGGGAAACCATCGGCGGCCAGAAGAAGACCACCCTGGTCACTCTGACCGCCGCCCCGGCCCGCTGAGCGGGAGATCCCCACCACCCAAGACAGCGCCGTTAACTACTGGAGTCCCGGCTCACGGCGCGCAGGGTGGCAGATCGCGTCTCTGCGGGGAGGCGGGGTCGGCGCAGGCTCAGGAGGGGAGGCGGGTCGGCGCGGGCCTAGGGGGAGGCGGGGTCGGTGCGGGCTTGGGGGGGAGGCAGGGTCGGCGCGGGCTTGGGGAGGCAGGGTCGGCGCGGGCTTGGGGAGGCGGGGTCGGCGCGGGCTTGGGGGGAAGCGGGTAACGGAAGACTGCGGAGTGCCGGGCGGTGATGTACGTCACAGGACAAAGCGGACTCACCGCCCGCGGGCGGGTTACTGTGCAGATGACGACGTTTCACTGCAGTTCGGGCGCACCGACCGGGCCGGGCAGCGATAGTGAGGAGCACGCCGGGGACAGTTGGCTCCTGGCGGGTTGCGGTGAACAGGACCGTCGCTTCCTTCATAACCTGAAGGGAGCACTCAGGTAACGCTCAGGGACAGATGGCTAACTAGGGATCGAAGCGGTAGCCGGCTCCACGACGGCGGCTGGGACAGCAGCACCGAGCGAGACTTCCTCACTCGGTCTCAACACGAGGGCGATAGTGATGCAGGACGACCAGAGCGGTAGCGACTACGGGCCGGGCGGCGAACAGCAGCCGCCTGAGAACGTCGGCCCTCAGGTCTCTGCGCCCGGTGGCGGGACCACGCCCTGGAAGAGCGCGGACGATAACAACACCACCGCTTTCGGCGACACCGCGAAGGGCGACACCCTGTCCTTCGGCACGCAGGACGAGCCGTCCGCAGGCGAGCAGGCTGAGCCCGGGTCCGGGACGCTGCCCGCGGCACGCTATGGGCACGGCGGGTACGAGGCGGCCGGCCGGTACGGCCAGCCGCCCGGGGGCTACGCGGCGCCCGGCGGCCAGGGCCAGCAGGCCAGCTACGGCCAGGACCCCGGATACGGGCAGGGCGGCGGATACGGCCAGCAGCCGGGCTACGGCCAGGATGGCGGGTACGGCCAGCCCAGGAGCTACGGCCAGCAGGCGGGCCCCGGGCAGGGCGGCCCCGGGCAGGGCGGCCCCGGGCAGGGCGGCGGAGGCTACGGCCAGCCCGGGAGTTACGGCCAGCCTGGGAGTTATGGGCAGCCCGGGAGCTATGGGCAGCCCGGTGACTACAACTCGGCCGGCGGATACGGGCCACCGCCAGGCGGCTATGGCTCCGGCGGCTACGGCTCCCCCAGCGGCGGGTACGGCGGCTGGGGAAGCCCGTCCGGCGGCTACAGCGAGCCGCCGCGCCACCGGCGGCGCGGCTGGGCCGTCATCGCGGTGGTCGCGATCCTGGCCGCGGCGGCCGGGGCCGGCACGGTGGCGGCGCTGAACGGCAACAGCAGCAACGGCTCGACCGGCGTCTCGTCCAACGAAGTCCCGGCCCCGCAGAGCAACGGCGGCGGCAGCTCCAACCTGAACACCAACGCCGTCGCGGGCAAGGTGGAGCCCGGGGTCGTCGACATCACGTCCGCGCTGAACTACCAGAGCGAGACGGCTGAGGGCACCGGAATGGTGCTGAACTCCAACGGTCTCGTGCTGACCAACAACCACGTCATCAACGGGGCCAACACGGTCAAGGCCACGCTGGTCGGCTCGGGCAACAAGTCGTACACGGCCCAGGTGGTCGGCTACGACGCGACCAGCGACGTGGCGCTCCTGCAGCTGGAGGGGGCCTCGGGCCTGAAGACGGTCTCGGTGGGCAACTCCTCGCAAGTCTCGCTGGGCACCCCGGTGCTGGCCATCGGCAACGCAGGCGGCCAGGGCGGACCCCCCACCGTGGCCCCGGGCATCATCAACGCCACCGACCGGACGATAACAGCTGGCGACGAGGGCAGTAACACGACCGAGACCCTGCACGGCATGCTGCAGACCAGCGCGCAGATCCAGCCAGGTGACTCCGGCGGCCCGCTGGCCAACGCCGCCGGGAAGGTCATCGGCATGGACACGGCCGCGAGCAGCTCCAGCTCCAATTCGTCCAGCAGCTCGGTCCTGGGCTACGCGATCCCGATCAACACGGCGCTGTCCATCGCGAGCGACATCGCGGCGGGTCACGGCAGCTCGACGATCCAGATCGGCCTGCCCGGCTTCCTCGGCGTGCTGGTGCCCCAGAGCAGCAGCTCGAGCCCGCAGCAGCAGGCCCAGCAGCAGCAAGGCCAGGAGGGCGGGTTCGGCGGAGGGGGCGGCAGCCAGAGCTGTGTCACCACCAACACGTCCAGCTCGGTCCCGACCACGATCGCTCCCGCCAGTTCGGGCGCGCTCATCGACAACGTGCTCTGCGGGAGCGCGGCCGCCTCGGCCGGGCTCGGCGCGGGCGACGTCATCACCGCCGTCAACGGCCAGGCCGTTACGTCACCCGGCTCGCTGACGACGATCATGGCCAAGTACCACGGCGGCGACAAGGTGAGCGTCAACTACGTCAGCACCAGCGGCTCCAAGCAGAACGTCTCGCTGACGCTCGGCACCAGCCCGGCGAAGTAACCCGGAGGACCTCCCAGGTAGGCGACCCGCCGGCCGCACGGTCGGCGGGCCGTTTGCCGTCCAGGGCCGGATCCCGTTTGCCGTCCAGGGCCGGATCCCGGCTGCCGTCCAGGGCCGGATCCCGGCTGCGGCCCAGGGCCGGATCCGGCTACGGGCTGGTCAGCCAGCCACGCATGCGTTCCTCGCAGGCCAGGATCTTCGGGATCTCGACGTACTCGTCCTGGGTGTGCGCAAGCTCGGAGATGCCCGGGCCGTAGTTGACGGCGGGGATCCCGAGCTCCGCGAACCGGGCGACATCGGTCCAGCCGAGCTTGGCCCGCGCCGCGCCGCCCACCGCCGTGGCGAAGGACACGGCCGGCCCCTGGTCCAGCCCCGGCCGGGCACCCGGAGCGAAGTCGACGATCGCGACGTCCCAGCCGTCGAAGACGTCACGCACGTGCTGTTCGGCGGCGGCCACATCCCGGTCCGGCGCGAAGCGGTAGTTCACCGTGACCACGCACCGGTCCGGGATCACGTTGCCGGCCACGCCGCCAGTGATGCCGACCGCGTTCAGGCCCTCGTGGTAGCGGAGGCCGTCGACCGCAGGCTCCCTCGGCTCGTAGCGGCGCAGCACGTCCAGGATGCCGCCCGCCTCGTGGATGGCGTTGCGCCCCATCCAGGAGCGGGCACTGTGCGCACGACGGCCGGTCGCGGTGACTTCGGCCCGCATGGTGCCCTGGCAGCCGCCTTCGATCTCGCAGCCGCTCGGCTCCATCAGCACTGCGAAGTCCCCGCCGAGCAGCTCCGGGCTCTTCCGGCTGAGCCGTCCCAGGCCGTTGCGCTCCGCCTCGATCTCCTCGCAGTCGTAGAAGACGTAGGTGACGTCGCGCACCGGCTCGGGCACGCCAGCCGCCAGCCGCAGCTGCACAGCCACCCCGGACTTCATGTCCGAGGTCCCGCAGCCGTAGAGCCGGTCCTCACCCGAAGCTGGATCAGGCTGGACGCGAGACGGCAGGTTGCCGGCGACCGGGACGGTGTCGATGTGGCCGGCCAGCACCACGCGCTGGGCCCGGCCCAGGTCGGTGCGAGCCACGATGCAGTTGCCTTCCCGGTGCACGCTCAGGTGCGGCAGCGCGCGTAGGGCGGCCTCGATCGAGCCGGCGAGCTGATCCTCCGCACCGCTGACCGAGGGGACGTCGACGATGTTCGCGGTGAGCGCCGCCGCGTCGGCGGACAGGTCCAGTTCCACGCGCGCAGCCTAGCCGCCCGGTACCCGGCCGACGGCGGGTAACCCGGGAGGACGGGGTAGCGGTAAGAGTGCCGCGGCAGCTAGCGGCCTGAGCAGCCGCAGGCGGTGCAGATCGAGGATCAGGAGAGCTCGAGCTGAGTCCCGGAATTCGCCGCTTGTCCTGATGCTTTAAAGCGGTAACACTGGACGAACGTTTTGTAGCGGTCACCGTGGGACACGATGCGGGCAGCGACGCCGGCGAAGACGGCTGACCTCCGGCACTTCCCGCAGCAAGGAGCATTTCTTCGTGGCCTCTACCGCCATGCCCCCTGCCCTTCCGGCCCCGCCAGCGACCTCATCCATGCCCGACACGGCAGGCACACCGGACCCAGCCGTCACGCCGTACGGCTCGGCTGGGCACCGGCCATCCGGGTCCTTGGCCCCGGCCGCCATCGCGGTCTCCCCCACGCTGGCCGCCAACGAGGTGATGGTGGCCCGGAAAGCGCGGGGCGAGCAGGTGCTGCCGCTGGCGTTCGGCGAGGCGGGACTGCCCGCCCATCCCGCGCTGCAGCTGGCGCTGGCCGAGGCGACCGGCCGGACCGGCTACGGCCCGGTGGCAGGCCAGGCCGCGCTGCGCGAAGCGGCGGCCGGCTACTGGACCCGGCGCGGGCTGCGCACCGGCGCGGACGCGGTCGTGTGCGGCCCGGGCAGCAAGTCACTGCTTTTCGGGCTGATGCTCGCCATCGGCGGTGATGTCGCGGTGCCCCGGCCCAGCTGGGTCACCTACGCGGCGCAGGCCAGCCTGCTCGGCGCCCGGCCCTACTTCGTGGACGTCCGGCCCGGCGAGGGCGGCGTGCCCGACCCCGGCCAGCTCGGATCCGCCGTGCGGCAGGCCCGCGCCGACGGGCGCCAGATCCGTTCGGTCATCCTCACCCTCCCGGACAACCCGACCGGCACGCTGGCCCGGGACGGGACGATCCGGGAACTGTGCCAGGTCGCCGAGGAGCACGACCTGATCATCGTCTCCGACGAGATCTACCGGGACCTCGTGCACGACACGGCGGTGCCGTTCACCAGCCCGGCGTTCTACGCCCCGGGCCGCACGATCGTCACCACCGCACTCAGCAAGAGCCTCGCCCTGGGCGGCTGGCGGATCGGTGCCGCGCGGCTGCCGGGCGGCGCCGACGCGGAGGCCGGCGAGCACCTGGGCCGGCGGCTGCGGTCGGGCCTGATCGGCATCGGCAGCGAGATCTGGTCCGCGCCGGCCGCGCCGATCCAGCAGGCGGCCGCCTTCGCCTTCAGCGACCCGCCCGAACTGGCCGAGCGGATCGCGCTCAGCCGCCGGCTGCACCGGGAGGTCGTCCGGGCGGTGGCCGGCCGCTTCGCGGCCACGGGCGCCATCGTGCCGCCGCCGCAGGCCGCCTTCTACCTCTACCCCGACTTCGGCCCGGTGCGGGACCGGCTGCGCGCCCGGCACGGCGTCGACACGAGCGACGACCTCGCCGCCCTGCTGCTCCAGCGGTACGGCGTGGGCGTGCTGGCCGGCAGCGCGTTCGGCGAAGACCCGGGCACCCTGCGGGTCCGGGTCGCCACGGGCCTTTTGTACGGCGAAACGAACCAGCAGCGGGAGGGTGCCCTCAACTCGGGCACGCCGCTGGAACTGCCGTGGATCGCGGCCTCGCTGGACCGGATCGCGGAAGTCCTGGCCGACCTCACCGGGTGAGCGCCGACGGTGCGGTGGAGTTACACCCGCAGGCGCGAAGCGCCTTATTTCGATTGGAAAAGAACTTACGCCGGCCGGGAGGCGTCCGGGCCGACGTAAGTTCATCCCTGGGGAGGACGGCCGGCCAGCGCGTCGAGCGGCAGCAACTCCGGGCGCTTGGGCGGCACATCGTCACCCGACGAGCGGCCGGTCAGCCGGCGGCGGATCCAGGGCACCGCGTACTCCACCGCCCACCTGGTGTCCTGCTGGCGTGCGTTCATCCAGGCCAGGCTGCGGCTGGACGCGAGACCGGCGCCGTGAGCCCGGATCCGCAGCCGCGTCACGGCCGAACTGGCGGCGGACGCTTCGGCCGCGGCGACCGCGGCCGCCCCGGCCACCCGGCGCGGAATCTGGCCGGGCCGGGGTACGTCAGGCAGCGGATCCCGCCAGTCCGCGGCGACCGGCACGCCGAGCGTCTCGCAGACGAACAGCGCCACCCGCTGATGCCCTTCCGCGGTGAGGTGCAGCCGGTCCGCGCTCCACATCCGCCGGTCGGTCAGCACCCCCATGCTCCACAGGTCCACCAGGTCGCACTGGCGCGCGGCCGCGATCGTGCGCAGGTGCATGTTGTAGGCGGCCACCTTCCCGCGCACCATCCGGATCACCGGGAACGCGGAGGGATCGAATCCGGTGAACAGCAGCACCCGGCAGCCCATCGCGCGCAGGCTCGCCACGCAGTCGTCGAATCCCTCCGCCAGCACATCCGGGTCGGTGCCCGGCCGCAGGATGTCGTTGCCGCCCGCGGCGATGCTGACCAGATCGGGCGCCATCTGGATCGCCCGCGGCACCTGCTCCTCCGCTACCTCGCGCAGCAGCTTGCCGCGTACGGCCAGGTTGGCGTACCGCAAGCCGGGCTGGTACACGGCCAGCTGGTCGGCGAACCGGTCGGCCCAGCCCCGGAATCCGTCACCGTAGGGCAGGCGGTCGTTCAGGCCTTCGGTGAAGCTGTCACCGATGGCGACAAATGAGCCGATTGTGCCAGCTCGCATACGTCCGTCCATATCTTCCAATGATGCCAGCCTGGGTCCAGTGGCTGCTGACGACGGTTCGAGGCCGCTCCGACCCGGTTAGCCGGCGCCCAGAGCGGACAGCAGCCCCGGCCGGCCAGCGGACGGACGTAAAAGGCCCCGTCAGGGCAGACTGTTCGCATGACCTCTCCGGTGACGTATACGGAATCAGCTGCACCGTCCTTCCTCTTCGACCTGGACGGCACGCTCATCGATAGCGTGTACCAGCACGTGATCGCCTGGCGGACGGCGCTCGCCGGGATGGGCATCGACCTCTCGGTGTGGCGGATCCACCGGCGCATCGGGATGAGCGGCGGCCTGTTCGTTTCGGCGCTGCTGCGGGAGACCGGGCTCTCGCTGTTGCGGGAGGAGATCGACCGGCTGCAGCGGGCGCACGCCGACGAGTACCGGGCCCAGATGGATTCGGTACTGCCGCTGCCCGGAGCGGCGGACCTGCTCGGTTACCTCACCGAACGCGATATCAAGTGGGCGATCGCGACCAGCGGGAACGCGGTGACGGCCCGTCCGGCGCTGAAGCTGCTCGGGCTGCCGGAAAGCACCCCCATGGTCACCCGGGACCTGGTCCGGCACGCCAAGCCCGACCCGGACCTGTTCCTGGCGGCGGCGGCGCTGCTGAACGTCGATCCGCGGCAGGCGATGGTCGTCGGAGACAGCGTCTGGGACCTGCTCGCGGCCCGGCGGGCCGGAGCCCTCGGCGTCGGCCTGCTGTCCGGCGGGTACGGCCGGGAGGAACTGGAACGAGCCGGGGCCTACCGCGTCTACAGCGATCCGGCCGACTTGCTGGCCCACGTGGACGAGATGGGTGTGCGAGGTTACGAGGGCTGACGCCCGCCCGACGCCCGCCCGACGCGCGACGGCCGACCTGATCTGCGGCTGGCCTGATCTGCGGCTGGCCTGACCTGGGGCTGGCCTGACCTGGGGCTGGCCTGACCTGGGACTGGCCTGGGTTTGGTGCCGGGCGGGTTCGATGGGCGGCCGTGGCCGGGAGAATCTTTCCGCGCGATGTCTCTTTCGGTGCGAGGACGCCGCTAGGCGAATACCCATGCGCGCCCCGCGCGAGGTTAGATAGACGTGGTCTCGGGAAAAAAGCAGGAGGCGGTTTGCCATGTCCGGGGTGCGGCGCGTGTTCGCCGGTGTGCATGGTTCGCTAGGCAGCCTGCAGGCGCTGCGTTTTGCGGCCAGTGAGGCCCGTCAGCGTCGTGCGCCGCTCTTGCCGGTGATCGCGTGGGTCCCGCCGGGCGGTGATCTCGCCGAGCGCCGCCAGCCTAATATGCAGTTGCGCAAGGTATGGCGGGACGCGGCTCGCGAGAAACTTTTCGACGCCTTTGAAATGGGGCTCGGGGGCCTACCCGACGATCTGGATGTCCAGCCGCTCGTGGTACGGGGACCGGCGGGTCCCGTCCTGGTGGATTGCGCCGACGACGCGGATGACCTTCTCGTGGTGGGAACGGGACGGCGCGGGGTTTGGCGGCTGTTCCGACGCTCCGCAAGCCGGTACTGCCTGGCCCACGCGCACTGCCCCGTGATCGCCGTCCCGCCGTCAGCGCTGATGGAAGAGGCGAGCCACGGCCGGCAGATCTGGCCGCGGAAGCCACGCCTGCCGGCCCTCGATCACCCGGAGGCCTGGCTCCGCTGACCGTCCCGGCTCAGCCCGGCCCGGCCCGGCCGTTCAGGATGCGATAACGACGCGGCGCGCGCCAGTCCTGCCGGTGACGGCGAGATCCACTTTGCTGTCCCGGTCAGGCGGCGGTCACCTGTTTCCTGCAGTGCATGATCTGCTCGTCCAGGCCGGGATCGTCCGTGGCCGCATGGGCGCCGGGCCGCATGGGGGGCGGGGCCGGGCCGCATCGGGGGCGGGGCCGGGCCGCATCGGGGGCGGGGCCGCATGAGGGCCGCATGAGGGCCGCATGAGGGCCGCATGAGGGCCGCGTGAGTGCCGCGTGAGGGCCGCATGGGCGCCAGGGCCGCATGGATTCTGTTAGGAAGCGCGGGGGCGCCGCTTGCGTCCCGTTTAGACGGGGTCTGTAACGCCGCGGAGCGAGGTTCTATAGCCATGGCCGGGGCTGAACGAGGGCTCTGATAACCATCTGAGGCCGCGGGCCGGGCACGTGCCCGGCCAACTCCTCCTGGCCCGCATCCGAGCGTGCGCTGCGACCTAGCGTGCCCTGCGACATAAGGAGCGCCGTGAACGACCTGCTTTACGTGGCCATAACGATCGTCGTCTTCGCCCTGCTCTTCCTGCTGGTCAAGGGGGTCGAGAAGCTTGAGCGCTGAGAACTGGGTCGGCCTGATCGCGGCCATCATCCTCACCGTTTACCTCGTCTACGCCCTCGTCCGACCGGAGAAATTCTGATGAGCAGTTCCCTCGCGGGCATCCTGCAGATCGTGCTGCTGGTCGCCGCGCTGGCGGCCTGCTACAAGCCGCTGGGCGACTACATGGCGCGCATCTTCACCAGCGAGAAAGACCTACGGTCCGAGCGGGCCGTCTACCGCCTGATGGGCATCGACCCGAGGGCGGACCAGCGCTGGGGCACCTACGCCCGAAGCATGCTGGCGTTCTCCGGCGTGTCCGTGCTGTTCCTCTACCTGATCGAGCGGGTGCAGCACTGGCTGCCGTACGCCAACTCGAACGTCAACGTCCCTCCCGCCCTGGCCTGGAACACGGCCGCCTCCTTCATCACCAACACCAACTGGCAGAACTATTCCGGCGAGTCCACGATGGGCTACGTCACGCAGATGGCCGGCCTCGCGGTGCAGAACTTCGTGTCGGCCGCCGTGGGCATCGTCGTCGTCATCGCGCTGATCCGCGGGTTCATGCGGACCAAGACCGACCGGCTCGGCAACTTCTGGGTCGACATGACCCGGGTTGTGATCCGGCTGCTGCTCCCGTTCTCGGTGATCGGCGCGATCATCCTGATGGCCACCGGCGTGATCGACAACTTCAGTGCCACGCACCTCATCCACTCACTGGCCGGCTCGCAGCAGACGATGGTCGGCGGACCGGTGGCCTCGCAGGAGGTCATCAAGGAGATGGGCAACAACGGCGGCGGCTTCTTCAACGCCAACTCCGCGCATCCCTTCGAGAACCCGAACCCGTTCAGCAACTGGTTCGAGATCTTCCTGCTGCTGGTGATCCCGTTTGCGCTGCCCCGCACGTTCGGCAAGATGGTCGGCGACAACCGGCAGGGTTACCTCCTGGTCGTCGTCATGGCGGTGCTCTGGCTGGCCGCCGTCGGCGGCATCAGCTTCTTCGAATGGCAGCACGCTGGAACCGCGCTACAGGCGGCCCACGGCGCGATGGAAGGCAAGGAAGTCAGGTTCGGCATACCGGGCTCATCCCTGTTCGCCGGGTCCACGACCGTCACCTCGACCGGTGCGGTGAACTCCTTCCACGACTCGTATACCGCCTTCGGCGGCGGCATCGCCCTGTTCGACCTCATGCTGGGCGAGGTCGTCCCCGGCGGCGTCGGCGCCGGCCTGTACGGCATGCTCATGCTCGCAGTGCTCACCGTGTTCATCGGCGGCCTGATGGTCGGCCGGACGCCGGAGTACATCGGCAAGAAGATCCGCCCCACCGAGATGAAGTGGGCGGCCGCCTACATCCTGGCCACACCATTCTCGGCGCTCGTCGGCGCCGCGCTCTCGCTGGGCTTCAAGACACCGCGCGCGTCGATCCTCAACCCCGGGCCGCACGGCCTGACCGAGATCGTCTACGCATTCACCTCGATGGCCAACAACAACGGGTCGGCCTTCGCCGGTCTGACGACCGACACCACCTGGTACAACACGGCCGGCGGGGTCGTGATGCTGATCGCCCGGTTCGCACCCATGGTGTTCGTGCTCGCGCTGGGCGGCACGCTGGCCAGGCAGCAGCGGGTCCCGGCGAGCGCCGGCACCCTCGAGACGCACACGCCACTGTTTGCCGGCCTGCTCATCGGCGTGATCATCATTCTGGTCGGCCTGACCTATTTCCCCGCGCTCGCGCTGGGGCCGTTCGCTGAAGGGCTGCACTGATGTCCCTCAACCCAGTTACCAGCACGCCAGACATCGAGCCGGATGGCGGCGGCAGCACTGCGCGTACCGCACGGGAACGCGGGGTCAACCCGTCCCGGCGGGTCGGCGGCGGCCTGCTCGACCCGAAGATGCTGTGGAGCTCCACCCCGGACGCGTTCCGCAAGCTGGATCCGCGGGTACAGATCCACAACCCCGTCATGTTCGTCGTCGAGGTCGGCTCGGTGCTGACCACGTACTCGGCGATCCTGCACAGCTCGGCCTTTGCCTGGACCATCACCGTTTGGCTATGGCTGACCGTGCTGTTCGCCAACCTCGCCGAGGCGGTGGCCGAGGGCCGGGGCAAAGCGCAGGCCGAGACCCTCCGCCGCACCAAGGAGGAGACCGTCGCGCGCCGCCTGGTCGGCTGGAAGCCAGGCCAGACGGACGTCCGGGAAGAAGAGGTGCCCGGCACCCAGCTCACCGTCGGCGACGTCGTGGTCGTGGAGCCGGGCCAGATCATCCCCGGCGACGGCGATGTGGTCGACGGCGTGGCCTCGGTGGACGAGTCGGCGATCACCGGCGAGTCCGCTCCGGTCATCCGGGAGTCGGGCGGCGACCGCTCCGCGGTCACCGGCGGCACCCGGGTACTGTCCGACCGGATCGTCGTCCAGATCACCTCCAAGCCGGGCGAGACGTTCATCGACCGGATGATCAGCCTCGTCGAAGGCGCCTCGCGGCAGAAGACCCCCAATGAGGTGGCGCTGAACGTGCTGCTCGCCTCGCTGACGCTGATCTTCGTGATGGCCGTGGTGACGCTGCAGCCGATGGCCTACTACTCGGGCGCGCCGCAGAGCCTGGTCATCCTGGTCGCGCTGATCGTGGCGCTGATCCCGACGACCATCGGCGCGCTGCTGTCCGCCATCGGCATCGCCGGCATGGACCGCCTTGTGCAGCGCAACGTGCTGGCCATGTCGGGCCGGGCCGTCGAGGCGGCCGGGGACGTCAACACGCTGCTGCTCGACAAGACAGGCACGATTACCATCGGCAACCGGGAGGCGGCTGAGTTCATACCGGTCGCCGGGGTGACGGTGGAGGAGCTCGCACACGCGGCGCAGCTGTCCAGCCTGGCCGACGAGACCCCAGAAGGCCGCTCGATCGTCGTGCTGGCCAAGCGGAAATTCAACCTGCGGGAGCCCGACGCGGGCCAGCTGCCAGGAGCGGAGTTCGTCCCGTTCTCGGCGCAGACCCGGATGAGCGGTGTGGACCTGGCCGACGGCCGCGAAGTCCGCAAGGGCGCGTCCAGCTCGGTGCGCGAATGGATCCGGGACAACGGCGGAACTCCGCCGGCCGAGCTCGGCCAGACCGTGGACAGCATCTCGGCGGCTGGCGGCACGCCGCTGGTCGTGGCGGAGCGGGCGAACGGCACGGCCCGGGCCCTGGGGGTCGTCTACCTCAAGGACATCGTCAAGGAGGGCATCTCCGAGCGCTTTGCGGAGATGCGGGCCATGGGCATCCGCACCGTCATGATCACCGGCGACAACCCGCTCACGGCCAGGGCCATCGCCGACGAGTCCGGGGTGGACGACTTCCTCGCCGAAGCCACGCCGGAAGACAAGATGGCGCTGATCAAGAAGGAGCAGGCGGGCGGCAAGCTGGTCGCGATGACCGGCGACGGCACCAACGACGCCCCGGCGCTAGCGCAGGCCGACGTCGGGGTGGCCATGAACACCGGTACCTCGGCGGCCAAGGAAGCCGGCAACATGGTCGACCTCGACTCCAACCCGACCAAGCTCATCGAGGTCGTCGAGATCGGCAAGCAGATGCTGATCACCCGGGGCGCACTGACCACGTTCTCCATCGCCAACGACGTCGCGAAGTACTTCGCGATCATCCCGGCGATGTTCGCGGGCGTGTTCCCCGGGCTAGAGAAGCTCAACATCATGCACCTGCACAGCCCGCAGTCAGCGATCACCTCGGCGATCATCTTCAACGCGCTGATCATCGTGGCGCTGATCCCGCTGGCCCTGCGCGGTGTCCGTTACAAGCCGTCATCCGCGGCGGCCATGCTCCGCCGCAACCTGTGGATCTACGGCGTCGGCGGCCTGCTCATCCCGTTCGCCGGCATCAAGATCATCGACCTCATCATCCAGTTCATCCCCGGATTCAGGTGACAGGCGTGAACCGTCTTCCCTCCCTCGTACGGCAGCACATCGCGGCGTTCCGAGCGCTGCTCGTCTTCACGGTGCTGTGCGGCATCATCTACCCGGTCGTCATGTTCGGCGTCGCCCAGGTGGCCTTCCACAACCAGGCCAACGGCTCGCTGGTCAGCTACAACGGCAAGGTCGTCGGGTCCAGCCTGCTCTGCCAGGAGTTCGTGGACGCCAAGGGCAACCCGCTGCCGCAGTACTTCCAGCCGCGGCCGTCGAATGCGGTGAAC
>Ga0302220_10000746_pt1 | contig 26588 bp, 13 predicted proteins | sample II_Palsa_E1_3_FD_194572 | JGI IMG/M metagenome (GOLD analysis project Ga0302220, IMG submission 194572) | Peat permafrost microbial communities from Stordalen Mire near Abisko, Sweden - II_Palsa_E1_3 | ecosystem: Environmental > Terrestrial > Soil > Palsa > Peat permafrost | place: Sweden...
CCAGCATCTCGCGCCACTTTGCCAGATGCCGGTCGATCGTCTCGACGTCGTAGAGGTCCGTGTCGCCTTCACAGGAGATGCGCCAGCCTTGCGGGCGCCGCACCATAAAGAAGTTGAGGTCGTAGAGTGCGCCCGCGTTGAAGGAGGGCGATGTCGTCGCCGCGAAATCCTGCCGGCGAACCTCATCGCCGCCGCCGACGAAGCTTTGCTGCAGGGCGAAATTGACCGAGCATAGCGGCGGGCGATCTACATCGGATACCTCGCCCGCCATCTCCATCATCTCTTCGAACGGCAAGTGGAGATGTTCGATGGCGTCGCTGAGCTTGGCACCACACTGCGCGATGACGGCAGCGACGGTGCTGTTTCGAGCAACGTCGAGGCGAAGGATCACCGTGTTGATCAGCGGTCCGACCACCCCCTCGAGTTCCTGCTGATCCCGCACCGACATCTGGGTGCCCATGGCTACCCGGGTCTGGCCAGTCGCCGCTTGCAGCGCCATCGCGAGGCCGGCAGCCGCAACGCTGAACAGGGTCACGCCTTGGGCCTTGGCGGCCGCGATCAGGCGGTCGCTAAGCGCGCCGGGCAACAGCATGGAGCGGATGACGCCCTGGAAGCGCCGCTCCTGAGGCCGGGCACGATCGCCAGGGACGTCGAAGCGGCTGAAATCCTGAAGCTCCTGGCGCCAATGGGTGCGAGCGCGATCGAGCGCACCGCTGGCATGGAACTCTTCTTTCCACAGCGCGTAGTCGCCATGATGAAGGTCGACATCGGCGAATTCTGGATCGTGGCCGGCATGTAAGGCGGCAAGTCCTTCCACGAGTTCGCGCACGAGGATCGCGAAGGACCAGCCATCCATGACAAGCGAATGGAAGGTCAGTTGCAATTCACCCTGCGTGGTCGACCTGGGCAACCACACGGCCCGGAAGAAGGAGGGGGACGACAATTCGAAGGGCGTGCGGGCCTGTTGTCCACCGACACGCTCGGCCTCGGCGAGGCCGGCCTTTTCCTCCAGCGCGGTGAGATCGACCACTTCCAGCCGGAACGGAGCATGGCTCCAGACCTGTTGGCGCAGCCCCGCACCCGTCATCACGAAGCCGGTCCGCAATATCTCGTGTCGCGCTACCAGTTCGCAGAGCACCTGTTCGATGCTTGCGGCATCCAGCGGACCCGACAATTGCAGCCGGAAGGCGATGTTGAGTGCGGAGGCCTTCGGCGACGCCTTCTGCTCATGCCAGAACCGCACCTGGCAGGCGGTCGCCGGAAACAGGGCGCAGCCGGCTTCGCTCTCGTGAGCGGGGGCGATGTTCAAGGCTGTGGTGTTCATCGTTCAGACCCTCTCCGCGACTCTGCGCTTGAAGTTGAGGATCGATGGCCTCGCCACGGCATTGACCTCGATCAGCTCGTTCGCCTGCGTGCCGTCAAGACTCGCCGCCAATTCGGCGATCGTGACGTTCTTCATAAGTTGACGGGCATCCACGACCAGTCCGCGCTCGTTCATTCGTGCGACGATGCGGAACAGCTGGAGGCTGTCTGCACCGAGGCTGAAGAACTGCTGGTCGATGCCGACCTGCTGCAGGCCGAGCACATCCCCCCAGATTGCAGCGAGGGTGGCCTCAGTCGGCGACATGACCGCCGGTTCGATCGCCGTCGCCGCTGGCTCGATCGTGATGGCTGCAGGTTCGATCGGCATGGCGGTCTGCGGAACCGCCTTGAGCGCAGCATGCGGTTGGCGCACAGGTGTGGCCACCATGTCCGCTGTCGGCACGGGCAGCGCTTTGCGGTCGAGCTTGCCATTGCTGGTCTGCGGCAGCGCGTCGAGCGTCATCCACAGGGTCGGCACCATATGGGTCGGCAATTGCCCGGCAACATGCGCCGCGACCGCGCCCTGGTCGGTCTTGTCGACGGCAGCTTCGACGATGTAGCCCACGAGGCGAGGACTGCCGCTGACGGTATGCAGGGCGACCGCGGCTGCGGCAACGCCGGGCACCTTACGCAAGGCAGCCTCGATATCCTCGATCTCGATGCGGAAGCCACGCAGTTTGATCTGCTGGTCGCGACGGCCGAGGTGTAACAGCGAGCCATCGGCAAGCCGCCTCGCAAGATCGCCGGTGCGGTAGAGCCGGCGTGGCGCAGCGCCCTCGATGGCCACTGACCTGAAGGCGGCGGTGGTGAGGTCGGGACGGTTGAAATAGCCCTTTGCGAGGCCTTCACCGCCAATCCACAGTTCGCCGCTGACGCCTTCCGGCGCCAGATGCAGGTCGTCGGTCAGCACATGCAGATCCGTATTGGCGAGCGGGGCGCCGATGACCACAGGCCCGTTCGCAACCACACGCGAGGCAGAAGACCAGATCGTTGTCTCAGTCGGGCCATACAGGTTCCACACCTGAGCACCGGTCGCCAGCAGGTCGTCGGCGAGATCGCGCGGCAACGGCTCACCGCCGCAAAGGATCTTGAAGCCCTTCGGTGCGTTGAAGCCTGCCTCGAGCACCATGCGCCAGAGCGACGGCGTCGCCTGCAGAACGGTGGCGGCCTCCTCCTTCAGCCGGGTCACCAGCTCGTAGCCGGTGCGCACCTCTTCATGGCCTGCGATGAAAGTCTGCCCACCGACGATGAGCGGCAGGAACAGCTCGAGACCGGAAATATCGAAGGAGAACGTGGTGACCGCGACAATACGGTCCCGGGCCGTAAAGCCCGGCGCTTGCGCCATCGACAGCAGGAAGTTGCTCAGTGCGCGATGGCCAATTTCCACGCCCTTTGGTTGGCCCGTCGAGCCCGACGTGAAGATCACGTAAGCGGAATCGGCATCCGACACGATGGGCAAACTCACGTCCTCGTCGTCGCTTTCATCCAGTAGCGCCTCCAGCTCCAGCACTCGATGGGTACCCGATTCCAGCAGCATCCGGCTTGCACCATCGCTGAGGATGGCGGCGAGATCGGCACCGTCGAGGATCTGGCGCAGGCGCGCAGGCGGCATCGTCATGTCGAGGGGCACATAGGCGCAACCGGCCCGCCACACGCCAATCATGGCGGCCACGGTCATCGCAGTCCGGTCCATCGCGATGGCGACGCGTCCGTGCGGCGCGACACCCGCCGCTACGAGCCTGCGGGCGATCTGGCTGGCGCGTGCATCGAGTTCGCGATAGGCCAGGCTCTCCGTTTCGTCCGACACGGCCGTCGTGTCGGGGGTTTTGCGGGTCTGCGTGGCGATCATCGCCGGGACGGTCTGCGAGAGATCGTAGTCACGCTGGGAGGCATTCAGCTCGTCGCGAAGGTGGTGAATCTCGGTTTCGTTCAGCAGGGGCAGTGCCGCGACCGGCGTTTCGGCATCGCGAGCGATCGCCGCAAGCAAGGTCTCGTAGTAGCCGAGCCAACGGTCGACCGTCGCCTCGTCATAGACGTCGGTGTTGAAGTCGCAATCCAGACGAAGACCCTGCGGCGATTCGATCACGTTCAGGAACAGATCGAAGTTGCTGTAGGCCTTTGCGTTCGGCGTAAAGCGCGTGGCCACGCCGGCCATGTCGAGCTGTTCGTCGACCTTCTCCAGATTGAACTGCAGCTCAGTCAGCGGAAGCCGATTGAAATCACGCTTGATACCGAGATCGCGCACCAGCGCGCCATAGGTGTAGTTCTGCCGGTCACCCGCGTCGAAGACGTGATCACGCACCGCCTTCATGTGCGCGGCGAAAGGCTTGTCGCGATCGAACCTGACGCGCAACGGCAGGAAATTGACGCAGTGTCCGACCAGAAGCGCCTCGCCGGCTTGCGACTGGCCAGCCATCGGTGCCGCGATAACGACATCGTCATTGCCGGACAGACGGCCAAACAGCACCTGGGCGGCGCCGAACAGGGTGGCAAACAGCGAGCAGCCCTGCTTCGACGAAGCGGTCTTTACCTGCTTGAGAAGAGCGGCACCCAGCTGGCGTGTCGTCGAGGCGCCGAGGAAGCTCTTGATCTCCGGGCGCGGGCGGTCGCCCGGCAAATCGAGTTGCGGCGCGGGGTCGCGATGGAGGTTCAGCCAGAAGTCGCGCGTCTCCTTGTCGACACCGGCCTCATCCTGCGCCTTGGCGAAGGCGAGAAAGCTCTGCACCTCGTCGAGCTCGGGTTCCTTGCCCGAAATCCCGGCCGCGTAGAGGGCTCCCAGATCGCGCAGGACGATGTTGATCGACCATCCGTCGCAGACGATGTGATGGGCGGTAAACACGAAGGCCCACTTCTGCGTTTCCAGACGCACCAGCGCGGCACTCACCAGCGGAGCGCGGGTGAGATCGAAGACCTCACGCGCTTCCGCATCGATGAAGGCCTTGAGTTCTTCGGCCGCATTGGGGTGGCCGGAAAGGTCGATCTTTTCCAGCGGAACGGTCGTCGCGGCATCCGCGAACATCTTGTCGCCGACGCGCGAGAAGTGAGCGCGCAACGCATCGTGGCGGGCAATCGTCGCCGCAAAGGCGCGTTCGAAAGCGGCCTCATTCAAGTGGCCCGTCAGTTCGAGCGTGAAGGACTCATTGAAGGCGAGTGATGCTTCGTTGCCCAGCTGAGCCGACATCCAGATTTCTTTCTGAGGCTCGGTGAGCGGAGACTCCACGAGTTGCGGTGCGGCCGGCGGCGTGAAAGCGGGGGCCTCCTTCGTGCTGCCGAGAATGCCCACGCTTTGCAGTGCGTGAATGCTTTCGACGAAAGCATCGCCGATCTTGCGGATGTCCTCATCCGAATGGCTGGTCGTCAGGAAGCAAGGGAAGCCTTCCATGATGTGAATGCCGAGGTAGCGCATGTAGGCATAGAACAGACTGCCCAGGCGGTCTTCACCTGCAAAGCTGATATAGAACCAGCTCGAGAAGGTTTCCGCCCGCGTGGCGATGCCGACTTTTTCCAGATGCGTATTGATACGCTGTACGAGGCCGTCCATACGGGCGCCGAGCGATTCCTGCAGCGCCGGGCCGGCCTCCTTGAGGTGCAGGAGGACCGCTTTCATCGCCGCCAACACCACAGGATGGCGCACGAAAGTGCCGGCGAAGAAGGTCGGCGGGACTTCGGGAACCGACGCGTCGCCGAATTGCCACTGGCCGCCATCGAGCGCATCCATGTACTGTGCGCTGCCGGCGAGCACGCCGACGGGCAGGCCGCCGCCGACCACCTTGCCGTAGGTCGCCATGTCACCCTTGATACCCCAATAGCCTTGCATGCCGGCCGGATGGACGCGAAAGCCCGTCACGACCTCGTCGACGATAAGGGCGGACTCGTTGGCTGCGGTGACCTCGCGCAATTGCTGCACGAATTCCTTCGGTCGCAGATTCGGATGGCGCGACTGCACAGGCTCGATCAGGACAGCGGCGATATCGTCGATGTTGGCTTTGATCCACTCGAGGCTTTCGGATCTGGCGTAGGGCAGCACGACCATGTTGCCGACGGAGCTCTGCGGGATGCCGGGCGCGAGCGGGAACGCACGCGGCACGCCCGCCTCGCTGCCCGGCTTGACGAGGACTTCGTCGAACTGGCCATGATAGTCGCCGTCGAAGCAGACGACCTTATCCTTGCCCGTCACGGTGCGCGCGAGGCGCATCGCTGCCATCACGGCTTCCGAACCGGTATTGCAGAAAGTGACGCGCTCATGCCCGGTCATCTCGGCGAACATCTGGGCGACCTCGCCCGCAAGCGGGGACTGCGGTCCGATGGCAAAGCCTTCCGCCATCTGCGCGTTGACTGCCTCCACGACGAAATCCGGCGTATGGCCAAACGCGGTCTGGCCGTAGCCATTGACTACGTCGATATATTCATTGCCGTCGACATCCCAGATCTTCGAACCTTTGGAGCGCTGGGCGACGATAGGATAGACAAGCTCCTTCCATTCCTCGCGGAAGCCGCTGGCGGTACGCGGATCGGCCAGCACAGCCCGATAGGACTGCGTACGAGCCTTGGAGGTGGCCGTTTTCGCCGAGTAACGAGCCGACAGATCCGCGATGAATGCCGTCTGGACATCGGTGATCTGCGCCGAACTCGTTGCGCCGGGCTTGTACGCGGTAAAGCGCGTCGGCCGGTTTTCTTCGAACTTGATCTCGGGGCCGGTGAGCCGCGCGGGAGCCGCGGCCGGCGCGAGCGCGGCGGTCGGAGCAGGGGCCTGGATTGCCGCTGCAGGCTGCTGGACCGCCAGCGGCGCGCCGCCTTGGAGCACCTCGAGCTGACGCGACATCAGCGACTGCATCGCAGCGAGCTGGTCGCGGAACACCGATTGGATGTCGCCCGTGGCCGGTGCAGCGGCCATGTTGAGAGCGGCCGGCCCGGCCACGATGGAAGCGGCCGGTGCCGCAACGGCGAGCGGCGCGGCCTCGGCAGCGGCCGGTACGAGCTGCGGTTCCGGATCGGGCGGCAAAGCGCCATCGAGGAACTGCGCCAGGGTGGGCAGCGTCGGATAGTCGCTCATGATCTGGCGGAAGCTGATCGTGACGTCGTAGCGGCGGCGCAGCTGCCGGGAGACTTGTCCCATGAACAGAGAGTCGTAACCGAGATCCCAGAAGGTCACGTCCGGATTGGATGTATCCGGCGCCTCGCCGGACATCTCGGTGAGAAGTGACGCCAGTTCGGCAATGAGGCGCGGCTTACGGTCGATTTGGACGGCTTGGGTCATGGCGGTCTGAGCAATGTTGGTAGTGGCGTCTGACGAGGCTGGAGCGGCAATTACCGCGGCGGCCGTGGTCGGGTGGCTTGAAGAAGCAGTTGCAGGGGCGTCAATCCAATGCCGTTCCGGTTCGAACGGATAGGTTGGTAGAGAAACTCGGCGGGCGGTTCCGGCCTGGACGGTTTTCCAGTTCGGCGTGACCCCATTCAGCCACAGCCGCGCGGTCGTCTCGGCGAGGATGGAAAGCTCCCGGTCGCGCATGGCGAAATCAGGCAGGGAGGCAAGCGCGCCCACATGCCGATCTTTGGGCAATCCCTGCATGACAAAGGTGGAGAGTGTCCGGCCGGGGCCCACTTCGAGGAACAGAGGCCTGCCCTCTGCCGTCACCGTGGTCAGAGCGTCACTGAAGCGCACGACGTTACGGCAATGACTGGCCCAGTAATGTCCCTGCACCGGCTGATCCATCGCCGCCCACTGCCCGGTGACTGAGGACACGTACGGGATCTTCGGTCTTGCGAAAGAAAGGGTGTCCGCCAGCTTGGCAAGGTCTTCCACAACGCCGGACATCATGCGCGAGTGGAAGGCATGCGAGGTATGCAGGCGTCGATGCTCGACATCGGTCGCCTTCAGCGTGGCCTCGAAAGCCTCGATGGCCGCGAAGGGGCCTGCCACGACGCTGAGCGACGGCGCATTGACGGCGGCCAGGTCGACATCGTCGGGCAGAATGGGCCCGAGATCGGCCTCCGACAGACGTACGACCAGCATCGCACCCGGCTCGGCCGATTGCATGAGCGCACCACGCCGGGCGATCAGGTACAGCGCATCCTCGAAGGCGATCGCCTCGGCCACGCAGGCTGCGACCAGTTCGCCGATGCTATGGCCGACCATGGCCGTTGGCTTGATGCCGCGCGATATCCACAGTTGGGCCAGCGCATATTCGACCAGGAACAGGGCCGGCTGCGCGTAGATCGTCGAACGGATGGGGTGCGGGGTATCGTCGCCTTGCGGGGCCTCGCTGAACAGCAGGGTCCGGATATCCAGCCTGAGATGAGGCGCCAGCACCTCGGCGCCCTTGTCGATCCACTCGCGATAGACGGGCTCGGTGCGATAGAGCGCTTCGCCCATGCCCGGATACTGGGCGCCCTGGCCGGGAAACATGAAGATGACCGGAGGTGCGGCCTGAGGGCCCTGTGCTTCGATTGCCCCCTTCTGCAGCCTGGCCTGGGCCTGATCAAGGCTGTCGGCAATGACGACGGCGCGGTGCGTGAAGTCACGGCGACCCGTTTGCAGCGTCGCGGCCACGTCGGCGAGCGAGAGGCCGGGATTAGCCACCAGATGCGTGGCGAGATTGGCCTTCGCGCGTTCGAGCGCTGCTGCGCTCCTTGCCGAGAGCGGCAAAATTTGTAGCCCCTCTTGCGGGCCTTCTTGCTGCCCGCGTGCGGCGTCGACGCGGCAGGGCGCTTCCTCCAACACCACGTGGACATTGGTACCGCCGACGCCGAAGGAACTCACGCCGGCGCGACGCGGCGCCGGGCCATCAGCCCAGGGCGTGGCAGCCTCGTTGAAGAAGAAGGGGCTGTTAGCCGAGTCGATGCCCGGGTTAGGCGAACGGAAATGCAGGAGCGGCGGCAAGACACGGTCGCGCAGGGCGAGGGACGCCGCGATGAAGCCAGTCACGCCGGCGGCCGCGTCGAGGTGTCCGACATTGGCCTTAGCCGAGCCGAGGGCACAGAACTGGCCGCCCTCGACGCCGCCCAGGCGGAACGCCTGCACCAGGCCGGCGAATTCAATGGGATCGCCAAGCGGCGTCGCCGTACCATGGGCTTCGACATAGCCAATGGAGGCCGGATCGATGCCGGCCTCGGCGTGTGCAATGGCAATGGCGCGGGCCTGCGCATCGACGCTAGGAGCCGTGAAACCGACCTTGTCGGAACCGTCGTTGTTGATGCCGACACCACGGATCACGGCATAGATCGAATCCTCGTCAGCGATGGCGTCCTCGAGACGTTTCAGCAAGACAACGCCGGCGCCGCTGCCGAACACCGTGCCGCTGGCCCCGGCGTCAAACGGGCGGCAAACCCCATCGGGCGCACCCATCCCGCCTTCCTCATAGAAGTAGCCGCGCTTCTGCGGGAAGGTGACCGACACACCGCCGGCCAATGCCATGTCACAACGCCCCGACCGAAGGTTCTCGACCGCCAGGCCAATCGCGGTCATCGAGGTCGAGCATGCCGTCTGAACCGATATGGCCGGCCCCGTGAGGCCGAGCTTGTAAGCGGTGCGGGTGGCGACGAAATCACCGGCCCCGACCAGCTTTTGATACTCGCCGATCTGAAACTGGCTCGTGAACTCGTCGATGACGCCACGATCAGTCAGGACATGCTTGAGGAAGTACGTATTCATCGAGGTGCCGGCGAACACTCCGACGGCGCCTGCGATCGACGCCGGATCATAGCCGGCATCTTCGAACGCCTCCCAGGCGATCTCGAGAAACAGGCGCTGTTGTGGGTCGGTGAGTGCCGCCTCGCGCGCCAGCATGCCAAAAAAGCCTGCGTCGAAGCGGTCGACGTCTGCGAGTATCGGCCGCGCCTTGACGTAACGCTCTTCGCGGCGCGAGCCCTCGTCGAAACTGTCTTCCAGTTCCGCCACGTCGAAATGCGTGATGCAGTCGCGCCCCGCAAGGATGTTGGCCCAGAGCTCGACGACGTTGCGCGCACCCGGAAACCGTCCGGACATGCCGATGACTGCGATAGCCCCGCCTTGCGTGTCCCGGCGCAGCCGGATTGCCTCATCCTTCGCCACCCCGAGCGTGGCACGCAGATGCGTGGCCAGCGCCTCGACATTAGGATGGCGAAACAGATCCACCAGCGCGACCCTGGCCGCCACGTCGCGCATGATGATGGCATGCGCCCGCATCAGATCCAGCGAGCGCAGTCCAAGGTCAAAGAAATTCGAGCGGCGATCGACGGGGTTGCCGAGAAGCCCCTCGAACACAGCCGCAAGCTTCCCGGCGATATCGTCGTCCGTCGGCTCGGGTGCGGCCGCTGCCGCTGCCACGGCCGGCGTATCGAGCCCCGCAAGCAGAGTTTTGCGATCGACCTTGCCGTTCGGCGTCAGAGGAAAGTCCGGCAGGATACGCAGTTCCGCCGGCACCATGTAGTCGGGCAACGCAGCCTTGAGATAAGCGCGTATGCCGTCCAGCACGACGGCGGCAGCCGTCACATCGGCCTTCACGAAGCCGGCGATGGACTTGCCCCTGCGGCCTTCGAACGCCGCCACGGCCGCATCGGCTACGCCGGGCGCTGCACGCAGGGCATGTTCGATTTCATCGAGCTCGATGCGTTTGCCGGCGATCTTGATTTGCCGATCGTTGCGACCCAGGAAATCAATGGCGCCGTCCGGGCGCCGGCGGACCAGGTCACCGGTGCGATAGAGCTTGGCGCCGGGAGTGAAAACGTCGTCGACGAACTTCTCCGCCGTCAGTTCGGGACGATTGAGGTAGCCGAGCGCAACGCCGTCACCGCCCACGACGAGCTCACCCACTTCTCCGTCGCCGACAGGAGCAAACTTATCGTCGAGGATGTAGACGCAGGTGCCCGCGATAGCGTCGCCGATGGGGATGGCATCGCCATTTGCCAGGGCCTCGCCACCGCGTGGAATGCGGTAGCAGCAGGAGAAGGTCGTATTCTCGGTCGGGCCGTAGCCGTTGACGATCTGTAGCCCGGCATGGGCCTCCATGACCTTGCGTACATGGGCGGGCGACAGCACGTCTCCGCCCGTCAGCACCTCCTTGAACGGAAGAAAGGCTTCCAGCCGATAGTCGGCGAGCGCATTGAAGAGGCCGGCCGTGAACCAGGCATTCGTGACGCCGAGTCGCGCAATCTCAGAGGCGATGGTGTCGAGCGAAGGCTGAACCTCGTTGATGATAGCCGCGCAGCCACCGTTCAGGAGCGGACCCCAGATCTCCAGCGTACTTGCATCGAAGGCGAGCGGCGCCAGGTTGAGGAACCGCGTTTGCGACGACAGGTCGGCGAAGCTCTGGCCATGCACCAGGCGCAGAATCGCGCGGTGCGGCACGATTACGCCCTTGGGTTTGCCGGTCGAGCCGGAGGTGTACATGATGTAGGCAGGGTCGTCGCCACCGGAACCCTGGAGCGGAGCGGGATCGGCAGCCGCCGACGATGCCACGATATCGGCCAGATCTACCCATACTCCATTCAGGTCGCCCACGCTGGCGAGAGCAGCCCCTTCTGCGATGATGAGCTTGGGCGAGCAATCGGCCACGATGAAATCGAGCTGCGTCCGGGGGTAGGCCGGATCCAGCGGCACATAGACGGCGCCCAGACGCAGGATCGCCAGGATCAAAGCCAGCGTGTCCCGGCTGCGCGGAACCATGATCGCGCAGCGCTCGCCTCGCTCCAGTCCCATGCGGTGCAGGATGGTTGCAAGACGGGCCGAACGTTCGCCGAGGGCGGCGTAACTTTCTTCACCCCTTGTGTCGATCGCAGCAAGATGATTGCCAAACGCCGCACATACGGCATCGAAGCGCTCTGCCACGCCAGGTACATGACCTGGCCCGCTCGGCAAGTCGCCTAAATATCCATCTCTGTGTGACATTTGCCGATCTCCAAAAATTTAGATGAAGGCCTTGTACTGAGCGACGCCTCGCGATAAGCGCGTAGCGAGTGCACATAACGGCGGCCGGTCAAGGGAGGCGCAAGCAACACGAGGCTAGCCGCGCCTGACCCGCGTCTCAAAACGCGAAATTTCGTGTAAGTGAAAGTTAAACTTCCGCGGCTGACCTATCCGTACGCCGTCGCACACACGGGCGATGCAACAACACATCGCGCGAGGTTCTCGCGCGTCCAGAGCTTGTCAGGCACTTTTGCCTGAACCTGGAACGTGGTGGGAGGAGGGAGCGCGCGCGATACCCGCGCGACGTTTCGGAAGGGGAGTGGAGCTAAGCCGCTCCCTATGACGCAAGCAGGTGCGTCGCGGCGCATACGGCTCTAACTATGGCCGCCAGTGCGGGTTATTGAGGCGCCTTCGCAGGCGGGCCGTGTCTCTGATGCGGACGCCCAGCGTCAATTCATCTTGACAATCGACCAGTCCGTGTGTCGGGCCGCCACCGCACCCGCAAAGGTCGGACTGGATGACAGGGCGCCAATGCGCCAATGCGTCGCTTCCTCCGCTTCGCCGCCGACGAAGCGGGGTGTCGTGTCGCCGCGGATGGAAAGATCGAACTCAAAATGGGTCGGCGGCAGGATAAAGCCGGTACCGAGCGCTTTCAGACAGGCTTCTTTGCGCGCCCAGCTTTCAAAGAAGACCTTTTGCCGTTCTGCATCCGGCAACGCGGTGAATTGCGCGCGCTCCCGGGTGGAGAATACTTCGATCGGCACACTCTCCTCGATCGGACGAACCTGTTCTACGTCGATGCCGACCTCGAATCCGCTCGAGATTGCGAGCGCCGCTGCATTCTCGCTGTGGCTGAGGTTGAAGCAGATCCTCCACTCAGGAGGCTGGATCGCGCAGGAAGGTTTGCCGTCCGAACCATAGCCGATGGCGACTTCCGACGGTGATAACCCGAGATAGCGGCTAAGGAGCCGCCTGAGTTCGCCTCGTCCTGTCACGAACCGGCGGCGATGCAGTTCGAAGCGGAATTTGCCGGCGCGCTCGCGCTCTTGCGTCGATAGCATTTCCCAGTACTGATCAAAATCGCCACTGTAGACATCGAGATCCCACTGCCAGACATGCACTTCTTGCGGAGAGGGCGGTGTAAGGAGAGAAGAGGACATTGAGAGCCTGGATTTGACTGGCGGTGGGGCTTCTTGATTTTACAGGATCAACATCACGGGGCGGCATGCACCCCTGCGCTCCGTCGATCAGCCTTTACCCGCCATCTTCCCGTCGCAATTCGCGCGGAATTGTTGGGCAACCCACGGAACGGTGCCGGGAACCCGACATACGATCCGTCACAGCGTATCGCGCCGCCTGTTGATGCGATGGCGCTGCACGGCTTGCGTTGTCCGAACGAGCGCAAGTACGTTGCGACGACGAATTCGAAGCATGGCTTGCCGGTCGCGCCGAATCTGCTGGCGCGCAACTTCACCGCGGCAGACAGGCGACATCACCTACGTGGCGACGGTCGAAGTCTGGCTTTCCCCTAAGGGCACTTCCTTCTTGACGTACCTGGCCGTCGCCATCGACCTGTTCAACCGGCAGGTGCTGGCTGGTCGATGCACCCGCACATGAGGGCTTAATCCGACATTGATTGAACTATGTCAGCAGCATGACGTTCGAGAGAAACTGGTTCGTAACTCGATAATGGAAAGCGATTTGACAGTATTTATTATGTTATTCGTAAATTATTAGAATGGCAAGTGTAATTAAACTGGCTGCCAGATGAAACCGGATAATTTTTTTCTTTGCGTGAGGATTTTTTCAAAATTCACATCTGAGGTGTGGGATGAGGCGTGATTTTGACGATGTCTATGGTGTTAGTGTGATAATTCCACACTACAATAGCCCTGATTTGCTTTGGGTGGCTATAGAATCGATATCTAGCCAGACAATTGTTCCGCGGGAAATTATTGTTATAGATGACGCATCGGGGTTGCAGTTCGAATTGCCGAGTCATTGCGGAAATGCGATTGCATTGCGCCTGATTCGCGAGACAGTGAATCGTGGGGCGGCGTGGTGTCGAAACAGGGGCATTGAGGAGGCTACCGGTGATCTGATTGCTTTCCTGGACGCAGATGACCGCTGGCTCCCGAACAAGCTAGAACGATGCATCGCAGCGTTCGGCCCCAAGCCTCCTGAGCATGAAGCGAAGGTGTTGTTCAGTAACGTGATGCTAACCGACCAAAGCCGACGCATCCCGGGCAACCGCTCTCCCTATGATGGTCAATCGATGCTTGACTTCATTTTGCTGGAGGGCGGATATATTCAAAGTTCTTCTATCATGATGTGGCGCCATCAGTATCCGCTAATTCGCTTCGATGGATCTTTGCGCCGTCATCAGGATTGGGATTTCGCCATCAACGCTGAAATGGCTGGCTGCGCCTTCATCTATTTGCACGATCCTCTGGTGGAATATTCTCTGGGTGGAGGTGCCGGTAGAATATCTGGAGCGACCAGCAGTGAGCCAAGCCTGGTGTTCTTCGAGAAATATAATAAATTCATGTCAAGAGGGCATGTTTCTTCACTTGTGTTCAACGTTTTGATTTACAAGAACCTGAACATTATCCTAAGGTTTAATATTGTTGGAAGGATAATCTTGAGGGAGATAAAGATTCCGAGGAAGGGAGGGGCGCTGCTGTTCGTGCGGTTGGTTATCGGAAGGGGCGGTGTGAACTTGATAAAACAGGTGAGGCGGAAATTCCAGTTTCTGAGGCCGTGACCGAAGACGGTGACGGCCAGCAGGCGACGACATGTTCGTTGCTGCAACGGGTGCACGCCAAGTCGATCTTGATTGATCGAGGTGAGCTTCCTGTCTGCGTGGCGTGATTTCAGGGCATCACGTCATAGTCAGCAAACTTTGACGCGAGCCCCTGTTTCTGGATACTCCTGTTCGATTTCTATTCGGCGTTCGTGCCAAATATTTCCCGTGTGTATCACGCATGAATGCGTCTATTTGGCCGCGTCGGTAAATGTGTAAAGCCAGGCAGGCGTTCCGTTCAGCGGTACCCAGCCAGGACCGGGCAGAACGTTCGGCATCGATAGCGACACGACTGCTCGCGCTCCGCTTTGAGAGAACGCCTTCATGACCTGTTCACGCCGTTGCGGCGTAAGCTGCGTCCAGAACATCTCGCTGTAATCCGGATAGATGGTTTCGTCTTTAGGATCAAAGCGGGTGCGATCCTGCGGCTCAATACGGTACGGGAGACCGCCGAACTCGGCGACGATGCGCAAGCGTGACACATAGGCCCAGTTGACCCTGACAGTAGGTTCGGTGTCCCGGATAACGGCCACCGGGTCGCCCGGCTGTAACCCTGAGGCAGTAAGAGCGTTAGCGATCCGCCATTGCCGGTCGTCGTGAAAGTCCGCGTGGGTAAACGCCCCCTCGAACGAAGCCGCATCGGTCACCACAACTTCGCCGAGGGCACCTGCGCTATAGATGATGACGAGAGCGGAGGTGAGCAGGCGACGGGAATGCAGCGTCACGTCGATCAATGGCGCCCAGGGCAGAAGCGCAATGATCATAATGAACGCACTGAGATAGCGATCTTCGACGTGAACGAGAAAATATGTGCCAAAGCCTGCGACGGTCGGCAACAGCAATGGCCAGGTTCGGATGATTATCTTATTGAGCGCCGCGCGCCATGGCCGCGTGACAAGGGATAACAGGAAAGCTGCGGCGATCGCCTGCACGAACGGGTGCGACTTGAGTATCTGCAGCAAGCTCCACAGCGACCGGCCCATTGCTATTACTTCGAGTTTTAAACTGAAGACTTGCCGAAAGCCTTTATACCAATAGGCGATGTCGTTATAGGGAGGGTAAGTCGTACGGAAAGGTGTGCCAAAGCCGAAAACTGGCAAGCCCGCTACAAGCTGACTGGTCGGATGGGTTGGCCGGCCGAACTGCGCCGGTCCACCTTGCCAATTGGTGAGATGAGGTAGCTCGTTCACGTGCCAGGCGAAATTCAAGGCGCCAGAAGCACCAGGCGTCAATCCGCCATAGGACCAGGAGATCCCGGCGACATAGATGGCAAACAGAAAACCGAAGACGCCTGCCAGCACACCGAATGGTCGCCACAAGCCGCCCCTCGCGCAGGAATAGATGAAAAGGGTGAGAATAAACAGGCAAGAAAATGGAGTGAATACCCCTTTTACCCAGACACCGAGACCAAGGATCAGACCAAGCAAGGCCGCTGTTAACAGATCCCGCCGCCGGATCAGGGCTAGAAGTTGACTCGAACCCAGAAGGAAGCACGTGGTCACGAGCAAGTCCGGACACACGGCCGAAACAGTGTCGAGCCCCAGGCAGCAACCAAGAAAAACGCAAACCCCAATCCAGATCGTAAATGGATGCCGGCTCAACGCAAGCGAATCAGGCCAATACAGCGCGAGGGCATTCCGGATCAGACCGCGCCAGGAGGCATAAGCGACCAAATATATCAGCCAGTTCAATGCCGTTATCGCATGCCATTCACCCTCCGGAGTAGGAGCGGCCAGCGCTCGCGCCGCGGCAACTAATGCGGGATATCCAGGATTCCAAAAGGGATTGAAAATTTCACGCCAATCGATGTGCGCGACGGCCCAACTGACATTCAGATAGGATATCCAGTCGGCGTAATATTGCGTCCGACCGTAAATGCCTTCGACCACACCGAGTATGCCGACGACGATCCAGGAAAGGAAGAGATGTACGTTCTCAGTCGGCCATTTTATTGTCATGTAGCACCTCTACGTTCGCAGCCAGAAGATCGATAGATAAGGGAGTTAATTCCACCATTGTCTGCGCCGATTTCCCGCTGCACCGGTGGCCTTCAGTTCTTCAGCACATAGAGCGGCCGCTACCGTGCGATTCGCGTCATGCCTTGCACGGTGGCGGAATGTTCGTTTCATTCAAAACGGGGAGCTGTAACGTGTTTCTGCATGCCTGTTTCTTCGTTCGACGTCGTCCCGGCTGTCACGTGAGACGTCCGGACGCCTCGCCTACGTCCGTGTCGGCAAGTCACGTGACGAATGTAGCCGGTGAGAGCTAACCTTACTGTGCGTTGGACAACGTCCTTCCATCGCTTTGACCTGTCAGGCCGCGTGCTGACCCAGTGTGCGTGACCGTTGAGGTTGCAGCCATGAGCGGCCACTGTTGTCAGCCTGGACGCATGAGGAATTAAAGCAGACTTCCCAACTCAGGCATTTGGTTCGCGCTGCGATGGTCCCGCAGTGTTCAGGACGACGATGCATCGCCTGGCGAGGGGACCTCATTGAGCGAGGTGGGTATAGACGCATGGGAGGCCGCCTCGGAGAGGCGCCCCCGCTCATTGAACGTCCACGTCGAGTTGAGCAGATAGGTCAAGCCGAGAACGAGGACGGTCGTAACCAGTTGCGCAATCAGATAGTTCAACCCAAGACTTGTCGCGAAGAACTTCATGCACACGCCGTTCGTCAGCACGCCAAGCAAGGCGATAACGGCAAACTTCGGAGCGGTTGACAGGGCGCTGCTGTTGCTTTGGAACGTGATCCGGCGGTTGAGACTGTAGTTGACGATTGCGCCGATGCTCGCCCCGGCCATCGAGCTGAGGGTCGGGGAGGCCCAGCCGGAGCGAACCATCGCGATCAGAATCGCATACTGCGTGCCGGTACCGATTGCACCGACGCCTGCATAGACCGCAAACCTTCGTGCCACGCGCAGATCAGGCATCGTTGGCGCCTGCAGATTGATAGCGGCTGCGGACCAGGTAAACCGGCCGGTTCTTCGACTCGTAGTAGATGCGGCCGATGTATTCGCCCAGTACGCCTATTCCGATCAATTGAACCCCTCCGAGCAGGAGGACGGCCGAGATCAGTGACGCGTAGCCCGGTACGGCGACGCCTTGAATCAGGGTCCGCACAATGAGGAACGAGGCATACAGAATTGCGCCAAGCGCCACGAAGCTCCCGACGTAAGTCCATACGCGAAGCGGTAGCGTGGTGAAACTCGTGAAGCCCTCCAGAGCGAAGTTCCACAGCTTCCAGCCGGAAAACTTCGACGTGCCGGCGAGGCGAGGCTCGCGCACGTATTCAACGACTGCAGTCTGGTAACCCACCCAGGCGAACAGACCCTTCATGAAGCGGCGCGTTTCGGGGAGCCGTTTGAGCGCGTCCACGACCTCCCTTGTAATCAAACGGAAGTCACCCACGTTTTCCGGAATCTTCGTATCGCACACGGAATTGTGTAGCCGGTAAAAAATCGCTGCGGTCTGGCGCTTCAGGAAGGAGTCCGTGAGTCGGCTGACGCGTTTGGCGACGACGACATCGTAGCCTTCCCGCCATTTCTCTACCAATAACGGAATTATTCTGGGCGGGTCCTGCAGATCGGCATCGAAAGGGATCACAATTGCGCCGCGAGCTTCGTCGAGTCCTGCCGACAGCGCTGCCTCTTTGCCAAAATTGCGCGTCAGATCGATTACGCGGATGCGACTATCTTCATTCGCCATGCCAATCAGCATGCGAAGCGTGCCATCGCGGCTGCCGTCGTTGACGCAGACAATTTCGAACTGGGTTCCGTCGATCGCTTCGAGTACAGGAATAACCGCGCTGAAAAATTCCCCGATCATCTCCTCTTCGTTATAGAACGGCACGACGAGCGACAGGAGGCAAGGTGTGCCAACCCCGGGAGCCTCTGCTAGCAGAGGATTGGACCGGGCAGTAGAATCACGCGCCCCTGCCGGCAAGGTTAGCGCTTCCCTCAGAAGCGTTTCCGGAACCAGAAAGTGAGGGCGGCCGACATAGTCCATGGTTACCTCGCGAAGATGCCGCGGTTGTCCGACTGGCGTAACGATTTCATCGCAAGCGTTCTTTGCGGCTTGCCCCAGCGGTATGTCCGTTCAGGATTTGCCGCAAACCAAAGCGTTTGACCGGCATGCGCTATGCATTCAAAGTCTAGAGCGATGCATGCCTACCGTTCGTGCGCTCGGTCACACTGACCTTGCCAATCCCGTCCCCGGACGCTTTGTAGTGACAAAACTGCTACCCCGCCAGTAGCAAAACCAATGGCTTATGCGAAAAAGTGTCGAACTCGGGAGGTTACCGCCTAGCTCACCGCCTCGGCTTGATGCAGGCGCGGCAGCAGCCGGTCGAACTCGCGCTTCACGAGCCCGTAACATTCGCATGCACGCGCTTCCAGCGCCTTGCGGTCGAGCACCTTGATATGGCCACGGCTGTGATGAATCAGGCCTTCGTCATGCAGCTTGCCCGCGGCTTCCGTGATGCCCTCGCGACGTACGCCGAGCATATCCGCGATCAGTTGCTGCGTGACGGTCAGCTCGTTCGTGGCGACGCGATCGATCTCGATCAGCAGCCAGCGGCACAACTGCTTGTTAAGCGAATGGTGGCGGTTGCAGGCAGCGGTCTGTGCCACCTGCGTCAGCAGCGCATGCATATAGAGCATCATCAGGCGGCGCAGCAGATCGGAGCGCATGAACTGCTGGCTGAGCGCGTGCGCTGTCATGCGGTACGCGAAACCCGCGCTTTGAACCTGTACGCGGTTCGGCATGGTTTCGCCGCCCGTCAATACCGGAACGCCCGTCATGCCTTCCCGTCCAACTGCGGCAATCTCGACCGAGCTGCCGTCTTCCATGGTCGACAACATCGAGATGATCGCGGTGGTCGGAAAATAAACGTGATGGATACGTTGCCCTGAATCGCACAGAAGTTGTTCAGTGCGCAGATGTACGAGCTCGAGATGCGGAGCCATGGCTTGCCACTCGTGGGAGGGCAGTGCGCCGAGCAAATGATTGCCGTGCAGGTCGGATTGAAGAGTAAGCATGATCGGTCCTCGCGCGGAGCTGCGTGAGGCAGCTCCTTGATTTTTTAGCCGTCACTGCATCCGGTTTGTGTTGCCGCCTGGCGAGCGGCTATGGATAACAGTGCGGGCCCCGTATGGCCTTCGCGCCGGCGCTGTTTTGGCTTGTGTGCGCTGACGTCAGTGTTGCGCTTCTCATTTAGCGAGGACTGTGCCAGCGAGGTCGAAAGTGAGCACTGGTGCGGCGCAGCGAAGCGGACGATGGTGCATTACGCCGCAGAATATGCGTTTTTGTTTCAATTCTGCACACCGGCCGTCAGAGTCGAAATCTTGAGGAAGAGCGCAAATTGTTATGTGCAAGTGGTTGATCGTGTTGAATTAACGTATGTAAAGCCGGCGCTGGAGGTGCGTGAGACAACGCCGAAATGCGAGCTATACAGGCATTAAGCCAGGCCGTCCGGGATGACTCAGAATTGATTCAGATGTGTTCCACCTGTTGCGTGGGCTGACGCACGGAAGCCAGTTTTTTCGACCTGTTCGACCTCGAAGCGGGCTTCGCGGGACGGCCCGAAAGATTCGCGTAGAGTGAGGTTCTATGCGCGTCGCGGGGTAGTCAGGCGGTGTAGCGCGTGGTGCCAGCGATAGAAAGCCGGCGTGTCCGCATTGATTCCGCATACCTCGCCTTCGGGTGCGGCTTCTGTATCGTCCGCGTTAAACGGCTCGAGCGGGATCGAATCGTTCGGTCAGGTGGAACGCTCGCGACCCGATCTGTTCGGTTCGCGAAGTTGACTGTACTAGTTGCCGATGCAACCTTCACACTGCCGTTGCTCGAGCAGACAAGTTCCAGTTGCGCGCGCAACGACTCACGGGTGTCATCAATCGGGTGTAGGCCGAGGCGGCTGTCCGCGTCAAGGCGCGCGCGGCGAGCCATGCCAGGTACTTCGACCGGAACTCGAAGTTGGCACCCAGCGGCCGCATCAGATTGAACGAGCAGTGGGTCTCTTGCCAGACAGGGTCGCCCTGATGCAGGACGTGCGACGCGAGTGTTCGCATGGTCTGCGGCGGGGCGGCGTTGACCGGTATACCCGAGCGATCGCTGGTCAGGGGCGCCGTCATGCGGCGCTTTCGGCCAAGCCTTGAGCAACGCGGGCCTTGGTGTCGCCCGATGCTGCCGTCATCGCCTGCTGCAATTCGCTGACCGCCACGGTCAGCGAATCGATGCTCGAAAAAAGTGTGCGTGTGGCCATGTGATCCGGTAGTTCGCATTTAACCGATCGCGACGTCCTGGCGTCGGTGCGCTTCCGAACGGAGTCGGAAACGTCGGCCGGCTTACCTTCGGTGTATGGCAACGGCCAGCTTCGGTCGAGTGCATCGCTGGGGAATACTGATGAACTGGAAAACGCTCGAATTCGAACAGTGCACGGTGCGTGAGTTGTACCTGATCATGCGCGCGCGCAGTGCGGTGTTCGTCGTCGAACAGTCCCACCTATGTCTCGATGCCGATGGCCACGACGAATGTGCGCTGCATATTTTCGCGGCCGAGGACATGTCCCGTGCCATGCCCATCGTCGCTTATGCACGGGTTCGTCCTGGCGATCAGGCAGATCCGCAAGTGGTGCTCGACAAGGTGCTGACGAGCCCGGCAAGGCGCAGAGATGGCACGGCAGAGGCATTGATCGAGCGGGTTTTGCTGACGGCCGGGGAGCGCTGGCCTGGCACGGTTGTGCGGGTGACCGCACCGGTGGGCCTGAGCGCTTTCTACGAACAGTTCGGCTTTCGCAAGGAAGCAGGGCCGTTCCTCGATCACGGCGCGTTATCCATCGGTTTGAAATGCCGGGCGCGTAACGGCCGCGCGCCGCTGGCCCATGGGAGGCGCGAGCGCAGCCTCGCGCCGGGCGGCTTGACCTTCGAGTGTCTTTGACTGCGCCGGGCTCTCATATATCGACGGGTTATCCGCTCAGACAGGATGCCTGATTATTTCGGAATTCTAATGGTCACGCACGCGTGCGTGACAGTTGCGTCGAGAAGCGCCTGCAGGGTGTGCCAGTGTGGTTGTGCGAACAGATGCGCCGACTTGTGCGTGCTCCAATCAATCTATGACGCCTGACGTGTCGAATTCAATCCGGGTCACGGGGGCTCGGAGTGTTGTGCTTTTGGGGAGACTCGAATGAACGATTTTGCATTGCCGGTCACGCAGCACGCGCTGGCATGCGAGGCGCTGGCATGCGGCACCGTCCAGCCGGTGGTTCTCGCAGGCGGTTCGGGCACGCGGCTATGGCCGCTTTCGCGCGAGCAAAGCCCAAAACAACTGATCAGTCTGTTCGGTGACGAGTCGCTTCTCGAAGCGACGGTGCATCGCCTTGACCGCCTGTTTGCCGGCGAGCGCAACACCCAGTCCACACCCTGTTTCGAACGGGCCGCTCCCATCGTCGTATGCGGCGATGAGCTACGCCTCGCCACCGTCGCCCGCCTCGAGCGGTGCGAGGGTGTGCCCCGCGTCCTGCTGGAACCCGCGCCGCGTAACACCGCGCCCGCGCTGACCCTCGCCGCGCTCGCCGCTCGGGCCGAAGCGCCGGATGGCGGGGATCCCGTGCTCATCGTCATGCCTGCCGATCACCTGATTGCCGACAACGCCGCGTTCGTCGCTGCGTTGGCGCAAGCGGTGTTACATGCAGCGCGGGGCGCGATTGTGACACTCGGTGTGCCGCCCGTGCGGCCGGAAACCGGTTACGGCTATATCCGCACCGGCGTGCCGGTCGGGCAGCAGGGCGAACGCGCAATCGATGGTTTCGTCGAGAAGCCGGATCGGGAACTGGCGGAGCAATATGTCGCTAGCGGCGAGTTTTGGTGGAACAGCGGCATTTTCGTGGTGCGCGCATCGGTGTGGCTCGCTGCGATCGCGCGTTATCGTCCCCTGATTGCCTCAACGTGCGCGGAGTCGTTTGCGCGGGCGTCGCGTGACAGCGCCGGCGCACTGCATCTTGATTGTGCTGCCTTCGCTGCCTGTCCCTCCGATTCGATCGACTACGCAGTCATGGAACATGTCGGTTCGGACCCGTGGCTGACGGGTGTCGTCGTGCCGCTCGTCGCCGGCTGGTCCGACGTCGGCGCGTGGGACGCGGTGTGGGACGTATCGGGGAAGGACGCCGACGGCAACGTCGCACGCGGCCGGGTGCTGTTCGAGGGCTCCACCGACAGTTTTGCGCATTCCGATGGCCGGCTGGTCGCCTGCGTCGGCGTGGACGGCGTGGTGGTGATCGAGACCGCCGATGCGGTGCTGGTGGCTGCCAAGGACCGCGTGCAGGAGGTGCGTTCGATTGTCAGTCGTCTGAAAGCGGAACGTGGCGCGGAAGTCCATGAGCATCGCAAGGTGCAGCGGCCGTGGGGTTTCTACGATTCGATCGACCGCGGCGAGCGCTTCCAGGTCAAACGCATCGTCGTGCAGCCGGGCGGCCGCCTGTCGTTGCAGATGCACCACCATCGCGCCGAACATTGGGTCGTGGTGCGGGGCACGGCGCGCGTCACGCGGGGTGAAGAAAGCTTCCTGCTGTCGGAGAACCAGTCGACCTACATTCCGCTCGGTGTGACGCACCGGCTCGAGAATCCAGGCAAGACGCCGCTCGAAATCATCGAGGTGCAATCGGGGGGCTATCTCGGCGAGGACGACATCGTGCGCTTCGACGATCAATACGGCCGAGCGGAGGCGAGTGGCAATGAAGGCGAGGGTGCTCCCGAAGGGGCTTCCAAACGGTGAGCCGGAGCGTTGCACCCTCGCGCGAGAGCGGGTCGCGCCGCGAACGCCGCATCGGATCGCAGGATGGCGGACAAAACCTGTTGCAGATACGCCAATCGATTCCGTTGCGTGCGTCGTCGCACGATGCAATTAGCGGGGCTCACGCACGCTTATGACGCAAGCTTGCAGCCCGTGACCGGGCTGCGCGTTACATGAACGAAACAATTCTTCAGAGGGATAACCCTGTCAGGACGTTTCCCAACTGGCGCATCTGTATTGAAGCTAGCAACGTATCGGTTAATACAACAACAAACAACACAAAAAGACACACGAGGGCCGCTTGATTAACAGGCTACGCGGGGGGGATCACCCGCTTCGGGGAGAGTGTCATGGAACAGGGAAACAAGGATCGTTCGTTGGTCAGCAAGGTCATGGACGGGCTCGTCACGGGCATCGTCGAAGAGAAATATGGCGCTGTGCTGCCACCGCAGGATGTGCTGTCAAAAGATTTCGACGTCAGTCGAACGGTGATGCGTGAAGCGCTGTCGATGCTGCTCGCGCGCGATATGCTCGATGTGCGGCCGAAGATAGGCACGCGCATCAGGCCGATGCGCGACTGGCGGATGATCGATGAGGATGTCGTGAACTGGCGCTTTCGTGCGAAGCCCGATCCGATGTTCCTGCGCGACGTGATCGAATTCCGCATTCTGATCGAGCCGCGCGCGTGTGCTCAGGCGGCGGCGCGGGGCACTGCGGCGGATATCGCGGGGATTCGGGAGGCCTACGACGCGTTCCGCACGACCCGGCCGAGCGAGCCCGGCTATCAGGCCGCCGACGAGCTGCTGCATACGCGCGTCGTGGTGGCGAGCGGCAATCAGTTCTTCCAGCAGATGGCGGCGATCATCCGCGGCGCGCTGGCGGCCGTCAATCCGATCGTGTTGAGCAAGGAAGGCGCCTGGGAGGCCGTGGTGGCGAACCATGGACGCGTGGTCGAGGCCATCGAGCGGCGCGATCCGAAGGCGGCAGAAGCGGCTTCGCTGGCGTTGATCGACTACACGGCGGAGGAGATGGGCAACATGTTTTCGGTCGAACCGCCCGTTCATGGGTGATGGGGTTGGCGCCGCGCCTTGCTCTGCGGGGGCCGGCGGCTGGGCGGGTGAGGCAGGCATCGTAGCGGCAGGGCACGCGACGGGTGGGTCGACCTGAGCGACAATGATGTCTGGTCTCAACTGCACCGGAACTCGAACGCTCAATGAAGAATGCTCTGGAGGCCGTCCCCGCGGGGGACGCGCTGGACGCCGCCCCCACAACGGGCGCCAAGAACGTTGCACCTGCAACGACTCCGCTGAACGACATCCTCTCCCGCGACACTGCCGTGATTCGCTGGGGCATCGTCGGCACGGGCCGCATCGCCCGCCGCTTCGCGCAAGGTCTCGCGCATGTGCCGGCGGCACAACTCAGGGCGCTGTGGTCGCGCCGTCCGGAACCCGCCGCAGCCTTCGCCGAGGAGCATGGCGGCACCGTTTGCGCCAGTTTCGACGCGTTGCTCGCAAGCGGCATCGACTCGCTCTACATTGCCACGCTGCAGGACAGCCACGTGGACTACGCGATCGCCGCGCTCGAAGCGGGCCTCCATGTGCTGTGCGAAAAGCCCGCTACCATCAACGCGCCACAACTCGAGCGCGTGCTCGCGGCGGCCCGCAAAGCACGACGGCTTTTCATGGAAGCGATGAAGCCGCCGTTCTATCCGCTCTATGTGGCGCTGCGCGCCCATCTGGCCGTCGACCCGATCGGCGCCATCGGTCTCGTGCGGGCCGGCTGTTCGGCCGCGAACGTGCCGCCCGACCATCCTTCGTTTTCCTTCGAGCACGCCGGCGGAGCGCTGCTCGACATCGGCATCTACGAGATGTTTCTGGCCGTCGACTGGCTCGGCGCGCCACTCGAAGTGCAGACGCTGGGGCGGCTCGGGCCAACCGGCGTTGATACCTTCGCGAGTCTCAATAGCCAGCACGAGCGCGGTATCGCGCAGCTGTTTTGCGGACTCGATCTATACGGCAAGGGTGACGCGCTGCTGCTCGCGCCCGGTGGCCACGTGACGATTCACGAGAACTGGTGGAACCCGGCGCGCGCGACGATCCGTTATGGCGACGGCCGCGTCGTCGAACTGGATGTGCCGTTCGAAGGCGGCGGCCTCAACTATGAGACCGCGCATTTCTGCGAGCTGATCCGCGCGGGCCAGCTGGAGAGCCCGCTGATGCCGCATGCCAAATCGTTGCAGATGATTGCAATGGCCGATGCGGCGCGCGCCGCGCTCGGGCTTCGATTCACTGGGGAGTAAGCGAGGCAGCAGGACCGCGTGGTGAGCGCAGTGATGGGCAGAGAACGCCTCAACCCGCTGCTACGTTGGCCGAAGCCCGCGGTGGTACGATTTGCGTCGGCGCGGTGCTGGGGTGCCGCCAAAAGCTTTCGATTACCTTCCGCAGGAGCTGTCCTCGATGCGCATGCTTGGAAAATTGTGGCGCGACAACAAGAGTCTCGTCGCCTTTCTCGTTCTGATGGTGCTGTTCCGCAGCGCGATTGCCGACTGGAACGTGGTGCCGAGCGGCTCGATGCTGCCAACCATCCGCGAAGGCGACCGCATCCTCGTCGACAAGATGGCCTACGATCTGCGCGTGCCGCTCACGCATATCGCGATCGCGCATTTGCACGACCCGCAGCGCGGCGACATTGTGACGATCGATTCGTCGGCGGCGCACGAACTGATCGTCAAGCGCCTGATCGGCCTGCCGGGCGACAGCGTGGCGATGCGCGACAACGTGCTGTATGTGAACGGCGCGCGTGCCGCCTATCAGCCGCTGAAGTTCGGTCCGCTACCGGGCGACGTGGCTTCGCCGGGTGACTATCTGACTGAGCGTTTTGACGGCGTGACGCATACGGTGCGGCTCTCGCCCGAGTCGCCGAGCCCGCGCAATTCGTTTGGGCCGGTGATCGTGCCCCCGGGCCAATATCTGATGCTTGGCGACAATCGCGACAACAGCGCGGATTCGCGTTACTTCGGCTTTTTCCCGCGTGGGGAGTTGATGGGCCGCACGCGCCGCGTGGCGTTCTCGCTCGACCCCGACCATTACTATGAGCCGCGCTTTAGCCGCTTCGGTGCGCGGCTGGATGCGCCGGCGCTCGCTTCACGCTGAGCAGGCAGCCGGGTGGCCTAGGTGACGCGGGCGGCTTAAGTGACTTAAGTGGCTTGTGTGCGCCGGGCGGTCTGCCCGCTTCAGTGCCGAGTGGGCAGCGCGAGGCGCTGCTCGTACCAGCGCTGCACCCACTCGAGCACCTGGCACAGGATCCAGTAGATCGCGGCGGCCGCGAGGTACAGCGGCAGCGGCTGATAGGTCGACGCGATGACTTCCTGGGCGCTCCGCAGCAGCTCGGTCACCGTGATCACCGAGACCAGCGACGTGTCCTTGATCAGGCTGATGAGACTGTTCGACAGGCTTGGCACGGCGATGCGCAGCGCCTGCGGGGCAATCACATAACGCAGGGTCTGGCGCCGCGACAGGCCGAGGCTATACGACGCCAGCCACTGGCCGCTCGGAATGCCGAGGATCGCGCCGCGCATGCTCTCGGACAGATACGCGGCCACATTGGCCGATAGCGCGATCACGCCCGCCGGAGTCGGATCGAGCGAGACGCCGAGGCTCGGCAGGCCGTAGTAGATCACGAAGATCTGCACCAGCAGCGGCGTGCCGCGCATCAGGCTCACATAGATCCGCGCGATCCAGTTCAATCCCCGGTTGTGG
>Ga0302220_10000747_pt1 | contig 26582 bp, 26 predicted proteins | sample II_Palsa_E1_3_FD_194572 | JGI IMG/M metagenome (GOLD analysis project Ga0302220, IMG submission 194572) | Peat permafrost microbial communities from Stordalen Mire near Abisko, Sweden - II_Palsa_E1_3 | ecosystem: Environmental > Terrestrial > Soil > Palsa > Peat permafrost | place: Sweden...
AGCAGCGCGGTCGCGCCGGCGAGCTGGTTGGCCGAGTTGATGGAGCCATTGAACGTGCGGTGGGCCGTGGAGGCGGATGCAACCAGGCGCGGCTCGCCGACGAGGTAGCCAAGCCGCCATCCGGTCATGGCGTATTTTTTCGAAAACGTGCGGCAGACAATAAGATGGTCGCCCAGACCGGCTATGTCCAGCGCCGACACGAAATCGTTGTCGTAGGTAAGTCCTTCGTAGGCCTCGTCGCACAGAATGAAGAGGCCGTTGCGCTTGGCGATGTCAGCGAACGACGCCCATTCGATTGGACTGGTGACGGCCCCGGTCGGATTCGACGGGTGGCATAGGACGATCAGCTTGGCGCCCTTGGCATCCTTGTCGATCACGTCGAAATCGAGCTTCCCATCCGCGTCCCTGGAAAACCGCTTCACGCTGGCGCCGACCAGATTGATCGCGTCTAGATAGAGGGAGTAGGTCGGGTCCTCCAGCAGCACCACATCCCCAGGATTGAGGAGGCCCAGAATGGTCGCGGTGAGGCCCGCCGAGCCGCCATGGGTGACCAGTATGTTCTCGGACGAAAAAGCCTTGCCAGCAACGCCGACCGCCGATTGCAAGATCGCGTTCACGAGCTCGGAGCGGCCTTCTTGCGGGGAATAATGCGTATAACCGGAGCTGATCGCCTGTATCTGTGCATCGATGACTACTTGTGGCGTATCGAAGTCCGGCTCGCCGATGGCGAGCGAAACTTTGTCAGTGGCGCCCGAGATCAGGTTCTTGCTCCGCAGGGACCGGCTCCTGACACGCAATGTTGCGTCGGATGAAATCGAGGGTAGGGGCCGATTCAATTTGCTTTCTCCATTTTTCTGGGCACCACGCCAAGAAATTCTCGGGTTCTCTGTTCTTTGGGGTTGTCTATGACCTGATGCGCGGGGCCTTCTTCCACGATGCCGCCATCGGCCATGAACACCACGCGGCTGCACACTTCACGGGCAAAGCCGACTTCGTGCGTGACGACGAGCATGGATATGCCGAGGGAGGCGACCTCTTTCATCACGTTGAGCACTTCATTAACCAACTCCGGATCCAGCGCGGAAGTGGGCTCGTCGAACAGGATGACTTCCGGATCCATCGCCAGCGTTCGAGCTATCGCGACCCGCTGCTTCTGGCCACCGGACAATTCCGAAGGATAAGCGTCCATGTGCTCGGCCAACCCGACCCGCCGGAGCAATTCGCGCCCGCGGGTGATGGCTTGCTCCCGGGGCGTTTTAAGAACGTGCAGCGGACCTTCGATGACGTTTCCCAGCGCGGTTTTGTTGGGGTAGAGATTGAAGTGCTGAAACACCATCCCTACTTTCTGCCGCTGTCTGGCAAGGCGCTTGCCGAAGATTTCCTTGAGCGTGTCGCCGTGACGTTCGTAGCCGATGTAGTCGCCGCACACTTTGATGGAGCCGCTCGTCATCTCTTCCAGGTGGTTGACGCACCGTAGCAGCGTGGATTTTCCGGACCCCGAAGGGCCGAGAATGGCGACCACCTCGCCCTTCATGACGTAGAGATCGATGCCGTTGAGCACAACCTTGTCGCCAAAACGCTTCTTGACGTTGACTATCTCTACAACCGGAGCTTCAGGTTCTGCCATTGTCGTTAACCTTTCTATATGTCGCCCGACACATGGATGCCTATGCGACGCCCATATTCACGTTGTTTTTTGCCGCGCGGCCTTTCTTACCGTTGCTCCGGGTATATCCCTTGCCTACGGTGCGTTCGAGATGGTACTGGCCTACCGTCGCAACGGTAACGAGCACGAGATACCAGATGGTGGCCACCACAAGCAGCGGCATGACCGCGTAATTGACGGCGTAGATATCCTGGACCTTGCTCAGCAGATCGCCACCGGAAATGAAGGCCACCAGCGCGGTCGCCTTCAGGAGATTGATGGCCTGGTTGCCCGTGGGCGGCACGATGACCCGCATGGCCTGTGGGAGGACGATTCGGCGCATGGCCTGGCTTTCGGTCATGCCCGTCGTGATTGCCGCTTCCCGCTGGCCGGGATCGACCGACATGATGCCCGCGCGGACGATTTCGGCCATATAGGCGCCGTCGTGTAGAGAGAAGCCCACAACGGCGGCGGTGAAGCCAGAGATCACCGCGTTGGTCTCGAGCGTGACGCCCAGGCTTGTAAAGGGCACGCCAAGGAACAGGACCGGAAACAGAGCGGCGAGGTTGTACCAGAAGATCAACTGCACAACGAGCGGCGTGCCGCGGAAAAACCAGAGATATCCGTTCGCGATGGTCACGAATATACGGCTTTTGGACAGCTTCATAATCGCGATCAAGGTGCCTATGATGATCGCCAGAATCTGGCATACGATGGTTAGCACCAGCGTCACGCGTACGCCGGCCAGCACGTGCGAATCAAAGAGGTAATGGCCTATCACCGGCCATTGCATGTTCTCGTTGTCCGCGATGCGGAATAAAAACGAGAGCAGTAATATCAAGACCACAGCACCAATCGCTATTTGAACTGGATGTTTGCTGCGAACAATGCGCAGTTGATGAGTGCGCTCGTCATTCTTTTCCATGGAGGGATCCCTCGCGTTCAGAGCGTCTGGCGCTACGGTGCGGACATGCGCGCACCGTAGCGATCGTTCAAATACCGGGTCTTAATTCTTGCCTTGCATGGCATTGACCACCGGAGTGTCGATCCGCATTTGAGACACGCCATAGAAATCGACAATCTGCTTATCGATCCCTTGCTTGGAAATACCGGCGAACGCTAGTTGCAAGGCCTTGGCGAGCTGCGTGTTCTTGGAGCTGACGGCCGCGCCATGGAGTCCGGATTCGAAAAGATCGCCGGTTAGTTCAGCCTTGCCGCCCGAAGTCTTGACGACATCGGCCGCAATTGCGTAGTCGATGCCCATCGTGTCGATGCGTCCGGTCTGCAGGGCGAGGTTCGAAGCGCTAGCCGACGGATAGCCCTGAACACTTACCGCCGGTTTGCCTGCCTTGGTGCACGCATCTGACTGCCGTTGGGCGATGGCGAGCGAGAGGCTGCCGACAGGTCCACCTGCAGTGGTGCCGCAGAGATCTGCTACGGAATGGATGTTCTTGGGATTGCCCTTGGCCACGATCAACTGCTGGCCCGTCTTTGTGTAGTCGACAAAGGTCACTTGCTTTTCGCGCTCGGGCGTGTCGGAGAAGTCGGACATCGCCACGTCCAGGCGGCCGGAGGCAAGGCCTATCACCATGGACCCGAAATCGGTATTGATGACCTTGATATGCACGCCTAGCGCTTGACCGAGCGCCTGCATGAAATCCGCTTCGATACCGGTAATGCCGCCATCCTCGCGATAAAGGTAAGGAGGCAGAGTGGTTTCGCCGCCTATGGTCAGAACTCCTTTTTCCTTGATATCGCTCGGCAGCGCGGCCACCGCCGCCGGGTTGAGGGCCGCCTTCGAGATTTTCGAATTGATCACGAATTCGTCGGCGTTATTTTCGGCATGCGCCGAGCCGATCAAACCCAGACAAGCGGCGCAAGCGAGCGAGATCGCGGAAATTGTCTTGAATCCATTTTTCTTAAGCATAATTACCTATTTTTAGTCACGAGGAGGTGGCTTGAAAAATACATCGAAACCTCTAGGCCGTTACTCAGGGTTTTCCCTCCACGGCCTGCCAGTCCCTCGGCGTAATAGCCGTGCATTTCGTACAAGCGTATCGGTATTGATTTATGTCCAAAAGCGAATTTTTTGCTTCTGATATGATTCATTTTATTCATGTATTGGGTTGCCATCGAGATGGGTCAGATCGAGCCGGTAAAGCGCAGGAAGGCTGAGCAGTGATTACGCTAAAGCAAGTCGAGGCGCTGTATTGGATTGCGGAGCTTGGCAGTTTCGATGCGGCCGCCTTGCGGCTCAGCACGACGCAATCGGCCATTTCAAAGCGCATCCAGGAACTCGAAATTCGCTTCGGTCTCTTGATCTTTGATCGCAGCCGCCGCTCCGCCGTCTTGACGCCCAAAGGCGAGGAGATCCTTCATTCGGCGCGGCAACTGCTGACCATGCGCGATGGCCTGCTGATGCAACTGGGGGCAAAGAACGCGATGTTCCGTAGGCTGCGGCTCGGTGTGACCGAACTGACGGCGCTGACGTGGCTGCCTATCCTGGTGGACCGTTTGCGCAAGCATTTTCCGCAGTTGGAGATCGTGCCGGAAGTCGGATTGGGCCGCATGCTGTACGAACGGCTCGCCGATCACACGATAGATTTGATCATCGTGCCTGATGTGTTCAATGACCCGCGCTTTTCTGTCATGCCGGTGGGTGCGGTCGGAAATGCATGGATGTACGCCGATGGCGTCATGCCGGTCAAACGCTCTTTTACCCTGACCGAGATCGCGCAACAGACCCTCATTGTCCAAGGCAAGGATTCAGGCATGGGCATCGCCTATGGCCAATGGTTCCGCGCCCATGGCATCGATACGCCCAGAACCGTCGTGTGCAGCAACCTGGTGGCGCAGATCGGCCTGACCGTTTCGGGGCTGGGCGTCAGCTTCCTACCTAGGGAATGCCTGTCGCACTTGATAGCCCACGGCGCACTGCGAACGACCAAAACGACGCCGGCATTGCCGAATATCCAATACGTTGCAATGTATCTGCGTACCCAGCATGGGGATTTCCTCCGCGAGGTGGCGAGTCTGTGCCAGACATGCTGCGATTTTTCCCGACTGGTATTGCAGGTGTGAACGGCAGCGTTTGATCGCTACGTGCACGCCACGAATATCCCGATCAGATTCATCGGCGCTAACGAGTGGGGCTCTGTCGCAGCAGCATCTTGGCCCGCGCCTCGCTAAAACGGTGGCATTCGTCCATCAGCCAATTCGAAAACGCCGCCACGCGCGCATCCTCCTCCCGCTCAGTGAGCAGCATGTAGCGCGCCGGCGCCGGCACGGGGCGGCTAAAGACGTTGATGAGGCGGCCCTGCTCGAGTTCTTCGTAGACGAGCGCAGTGCGTGCCACTGCGACGCCTTGATGACTCAAGGCCGCACTGATCGTCAGGCTCGCCAGATTGAATTGCGGCCCCGCCGCCGCTGCAAGCCAGTCGGGCCGAGCGGCCTCCAACCAGGTGCGCCACTCAATGAACTCGGGCGCGCCGTCCCATGGGGAGAAGTCATGCAATAGCTCGATCCCTGCGAGCGATTGACCCGCGGCAAACTCAGGGTGCTCCGCCAAATATTCCGGCGTCGCCACGGGCAGCAGATATTCGTCGAGTATCGGTGTCGCGCGCATCGTTTCGTACTGCCCCGGATCGAAGCGGATGGCGACGTCGATGTCTTCAGCAAGCATGCGATGTCGATCCAGCGTTTGAAATTCGGCCTTCAGGCGCACGGGTATGTCCGTATGGAGGCGATGAAAATCGGTCAGGCGCGGCATCAGCCATTGCAAGGCAAATGACGGTGAGCAATTGATCTGCAAGGGGGCCTTGGATTGGCCGAGATGATTGAGCGTTTTCTCGATGCCGAGAAATGCGCTGCTCGTGCAGTCGAACAAGGTCGCACCCTTCTGCGTCAAGGCAATGGCACGGTGCTGGCGCGTGAACAAAGCGTAACCGAGTCGGTCTTCGAGATGTCGAATCTGCTGGCTGACCGCCCCCTGAGTCAAGCTAAGCTCAGCCGCCGCCTTAGTAAAACTGAGCAGGCGAGCCGCCACCTCAAAACATCGCAGGCCACTCAGCAGTGAGGAATCGAGAGGCATATGCATTAGCCAAACTAATGTATGGGGTAGAAATTATAGCTTTTCTTGCCGGTGCCCTGCCGCTATATTCGGCGCATCCGAAATATCAAGCACACGGCTGACCAGCATGACGTCCACTCTTCCTTTAATTGCTCCAGATCTATTAGCCCAGCTACAGAAGCGTACCCCCTTGCTGTGGCTCAACCCAGCACTCGGAAATGCGCTGCCCAATGGCGCACCGTGTGCCGCCGATATCGATGAGGCAAACGCCCGCCTCGAACGTTGCGCAGGGTTGATGACCGATCTCTTTCCCGAACTGCAAAGTAGCGCGGGCCTGATCGAATCGCCGCTGATGCGAGTCGATCGGCTCCAGCAGGCCAGCATGCCCATTGCCGAGTGCGATGCCGCATGGTTTATCAAGAGCGATCATGCGCTGCCTATCGCCGGCTCGGTCAAAGCGCGCGGAGGCTTTCATGAAGTACTGGCGCTGGCGGAAAAACTGGCGCTCGAACACGGGGTGATGGCCCATGACGGCGACCGCCGAGAACTCGCGGGCGCCGCAGCTCGCGAGTTGTTTGCTCAATACACCGTGAGCGTCGGCAGTACCGGCAATTTGGGCTTGAGCATCGGCGTCATGGCTGCAGCCCTGGGCTTCCGCTCGGTGGTGCATATGTCGACGGACGCCAAGATCTGGAAAAAAGATCGTTTGAGAAAGTGTGGCGTTCAGGTGGTCGAGCATGCCGGCGACTACGCGCAGGCAGTGGCGGCCGGTCGTGCGCAATCGCTAGCCGACCCTAGAGGCTATTTCGTCGACGACGAGAATTCTCTGATGCTGTTTCTGGGATACGCAGTCGCCGCGCGGCGGCTGGCGGCACAATTGACGGCGTTGAATCGCCCGGTAGATGGCACGCATCCCTTGTTTGTCTACATTCCCTGCGGTGTCGGTGGTGCGCCTGGCGGCATCACTTTCGGCCTCAAGGCGCTCTTTTCCGAGCATGTCCACTGCTTTTTCGCCGAACCCGTGGCGTCGCCCAGTATGTTGGTGCAATTGGCGGCGGGCCAGACTGCGCCGGTGTCGGTCTATGACATTGGCCTGGACAATCAGACCGAAGCCGATGGTCTGGCCGTCGGCCTGGCCTCGCATTTGGTGAGCCCGCTGATGCGGTCTCAGCTCTCCGGCGTGTTCACCGTCACGGACGCGCAACTGCATAGGCACCTCTACCGCGTGGCACAAACCGAAGGCGTGCTACTCGAACCATCGGCCGCCGCCGGTTTTGACGGACCGCGATGGCTGACGAGCAGTGACGAGGGCCTAGCCTATCTCCGCCAGCATGGGCTGGAGCGCCATATGACTAGCGCGACCCACATCGTCTGGACGACTGGCGGTGCGCTGGTGCCCCGCGAAGAACATGAACGATATCAAGCCCGCGGCCAAATGCTTGCGGCGCAGGCTGAAGTCGCCTGACCCCACAGCAGGGCATCGCTGCCAACCGTTTATAACAGCATCTCGCATGAGCGCGCCGCGATGCACCGCCAAGGAAACTCAGCACTATGGACCAGCTTGACACTGGAATCAACACGGGGATTATCGGCAACCCAGCCGTCCACACGAGCACTTTTCAGGATGCGACCTACCGCAAGGTTGCGCTCAGGTTCATCCCCTTCCTGATGTTGTGCTACGTGGTCGCCTTCCTGGATCGTATTAATATCGGCATCGCCAAACTGCACATGCTGACCGATCTGCGGTTCAGCGAGACGGCCTATGGTCTTGGAGCGGGGCTCTTTTTCCTGGGTTATCTGGTGTTCGAGGTACCAAGCAATCTGATCATGCACCGTGTCGGCGCTAAGCTCTGGATCGCGCGGATCATGATCTCCTGGGGTTTGTTTTCTGGACTGATGGTTTTCGTGACCACCCAGTGGCAGTTCTACGCCGTCCGTCTGCTGCTGGGTGTGGCCGAGGCCGGCTTTTACCCTAGCGTGATTCTGTACCTAACCTACTGGTTTCCCAACCATCGACGCGCCAAGATGACGGCCTGCTTCCAAGCCGGCATACCGATTGCCGGCTTGATCGGAAGTCCGCTTTCCGGCTGGCTGATGGATAGATTTCAGAACGTTGCAGGCCACTCTGGATGGCAATGGATGTTTGGCCTCGAAGCGCTGCCGACGATTCCCCTAGCCATCGGTGCGCTGCTCATACTGGACAATTCGGTTGATGCCGCGCGCTGGCTGAGCCCGCAGGAAAAGCAATTGATCACCGATGAAATCGGGCGGGACGACCGCACACGCGAGCACCTGCCACTGCTCAAAGTGCTCGCCGACAAACGCATCTGGAAAATCATACTGACAGGTTTTCCGGCGATGATGGGCCTGTACACCCTTGGCTTTTATCTGCCCACGCTCGTCAAGCAATCCGGCGTGACCACGAGCACCGCAGTCGGTATTCTCAGTGCCATTCCCTACCTGGTCGCCGTGATCGCTATGGTGACGTTCGGGCGCAGCTCCGATCGCAGGCGCGAGCGCCGCTGGCATCTGGCCACCGTGTTGCTGCTGGGCGCCGTCGGCCTGATTGCCAGCGTCTGGGCGAGCCATAGTGTTGTGCTCACGGTGATCACCATGTCAATCGCCGCGGCCGGTATCATCAGCTATTCGCCTATCATGTGGTCGGTGCCGACCGCCTTTCTGGGCGGCGCCGCTGCGGCGGCCAGCATTGGCGTGATCAATTCTGTCATCAATATCGGCGGTTTCGTGAGCCCCTACGTGATCGGCTGGGTCAAGGACACGTTCCACACAACCGCCCCGGCCATCTATCTCATCGCCGGCTGCTTGATGTTCGGGGCACTGATGGCGCTGAGCCTCGATCGCAAGTTGGTCAATCGCTGAATGTGTGCTCCCCAACCATACCCTCGGAAAAGACTATGTCGACGACAGACAAGCCCATGCGTTTCGCCATGGGTGGCATCATCCACGAAACCAATACCTACGCCGCAGAGGTTGCGGGCCAGACGCCCTTAGCGTCGTTCGAGCAATACTCCGGCGATGAAATTGCTAGCATTTTTACCGGCTCCAATCATCAGGTCGGCGGGTATATCGAAGGTGCCCGCAAGCATGGCGCTCGTCTGATCCATACGTTTCTCGGGCAAGCCACGCCCTCGGGCACTATAGCGGGCAACGCTTATGCCCACATGAAGCAGACGATACTCGATGGCATTGAGCAGGCGCTGCCGGTCGATGGCGTATTGCTCGCCGTGCATGGCGCAGGCGTGGCCGACGGAGTTGAGGATATCGAAGGCGATCTGGCCGCTGCCGTGCGCGCCTTGGTCGGCCCGCACGTACCGATCGCAGCAGCCTACGACTTGCACGGCAATATGACCGAGCAAATGCAGCGCGCCGTCGATATTACGCTGCCCTGCATTCTGTATCCGCACACCGACTTTTATGACCGTGGCGTCGAATGCGTCGACCTCATGGTCAAGATGATTAGAGGCGAGGTGAAGCCCGCCACGCATGTCTGTACGTTGCCGATGTTGCCATATATCGTTACCACCAACGTGGGCTTCGTGCCGGCCAAAGTGAACGAGCTGTGCGCACAGCTTGAAGCGCTGCCAGGCGTACTCGATTGCTCGTGGTTTCATGGATTCCCGTATGCAGATATTGCATCGCCGTGCCCAGCGGCGATTTGCACCACCAACGGCGACACAGCGCTGGCGAAGCGTTGCGCAGAGCAGGTCGCACAGTGGATCTGGGACCATCGCGAAGATTTTCGCCCCCATTTCCCGTCACCGGCGGAGGGCGTGGCGCGCGCTCTGGCGGCAAGCGCCGGGCCTGTCCTGATCAACGAGTATGCCGACAACCCTGGCGGCGGAACTCCAGGCGATGGCACCTATCTGTTGCGCGCCTTGCTCGATGCCGCGCCGGCTCCCGACACGGTCTGTTTTGCTTCGATCAATGACGCAGAGGTAGTTCGAGAAGCGATCGCTGCCGGCGTCGGCGGGACCGTACGCGTTTCGTTGGGCGGCAAACAAGGCAAATTCCAGGGCGCGCCGATCGAAGCGCAGGCCTACGTGAAGGCGATCACCGATGGCCGTTTCATCAATCGCCCAGGTTCCATGTTCGAAGGCGTCCGCTTTGACCTGGGTGCGATGTGCCGTTTGGTCATCAAAGGTGTTGACGTCATTGTCGCGTCCCGCGCCGAGCAGATATATGACATGGAGCCATTCGCCTTGAACGGCATTGATGCAGGTAAGAGAAAGGTCATTGCTTTAAAAGGCGCAAATCACTTCAGGGCTGGATTTCAAGGGCTGGTGCAGGAAATTATCACCGTGGATAGCGTGGGGTTGAGTACCGCGAATATCACCTCGTTCCCGCGCGACCACCTGAGGTCGACCCTGTGGCCGTTGCATGATGGTGTTGTCTGGAATGCTTTCCAAGACGCCAAGTAAAACCGGACGCCTGCAAGAATGCATTAAACTGCATAACGCGAAGGGCAGAGCTTAGCGGGTCGAGCATGTTTGCGACTTTATATGAATGCTCGCTATGCATAGCGCTCAACCAGATGGACCATTTCGTGCACGACCACATACTCAAGCAAGTCCTTGGGCTTCTTGACCGCTTCGGTATTCAGCTTCTCCCCGCGCCCTATTCGGGACTGCCGAAAAGCAACCGTAACTCTAATTTTGATCTACCCCAAAATTGGCGGCGTCGGGCCGGGGCCACCCTCACATTCGCCGGATATATCCGTGGAGCAAGTCCCTGCCCATACGGGCGGGCGGCGGCCGTGCCACGGCATGGCGGCTTCCAACTGGGCCGCTAGCCGGAAGAGAATGTCCTCTCGTCCGAAACTCGCGCCAAACTGCGCACCGATTGGCAGTCCCGTCTCGCCGTCGAACGACAATGGAACCGACATGGCCGGCAGCCCGGCAACATTCGACAATGCGGTAAACGGCGACTGGCGAAACACGTGGGTGACCCAACCAAGACCGTCCAAGGACGTCTCGTCCCTGTTGTACTCGCCTATCCGAGGCGGAAGATCGGGTAGCGTAGGGGTTAAGAAGATGTCGTATTTTTCGAAAAAGCGGCCTGCCGCCCGCGTCACAGAATTTCGGACCTGGAGCGCAGCCAACAAATCGATGCCGCTGACACGGCGGCCGTATTCGTAGACCGCAAACGTCGCAGGCTCCAGGATCTCCGCTGTGACGGATCGGCCGGTCGCCGCCGAAAGTGCATTGAGCCTTAGGGCTGCATTCGCGGCCCAGAATTGGGCGTTGGCATGGACGAAGCCGTCCCAGCTTACGCCCAGGTCGGGCGTGACTTCTTCGACATCGTGGCCGAGCGATGTGAGGTAGCGGGCGACGGCGAGGGTGGCATCCGCCACCACGCGCGACGTCCGCGTGCCGTCCGGCGGATTCAGCATAAAGCCGATCTTGAGCTTACCCGGGTTTCGCTGGAGTTCTGACAAATAGCTGTTGGCTGGCGGCGTTATATAGTAGGGCTCACCGATGCCCCCGCCGTTCACGGCGTCAAGAAGGGCGGCACTGTCACGCACCGAACGACTCACCCCCAGGTGCACCCCCAGCCCATTCCAGACCTCGTCTACGGCCGGACCGTTGGACACGCGCCCTCTTGTCGGTTTCATGCCGAACAAGCCGTTGCAGGCGGCGGGAACACGGATGGATCCGCCGCCATCGGTAGCGTGCGCAAGGGGAACGATGCCGGCCGCGACGGCCGCGCCAGCGCCGCCACTCGACCCGCCGGCGCCGTGTCCGAGGTTCCATGGATTCCTAGTGGGCCCGCACACGCGGGACTCGGTGGTCGTGCTCACCGCCATCTCAGGCATCGTCGTTCGACCGATCGTGGCGAGGCCAGCTTTTCGGAAGCTAACCATCAGATTCGAGTCTTCTGCTGCGACGAGCCCTTCGGCGATCCGGCTTCCCAGTTCGCTTCGACGGCCCTTCATGGCCACGCCCAGGTCCTTGATCAGGAAAGGCACACCTGAAAGCGGTCGATCCCCCGCATCTCCGGATAAGGTTGGGGCCTCTTCCGCGGGCCAACGCTCGACCAACGCGTTGATCTTCGGGTTGACTATGTCGATTGCGCGCATCGCGGCGGCCGCGACTTCGGATGCACTGACTTGTCCGCTCGAAATGAGATTATGCAAACCCACGCCATCAAAGGACGTGTATTCGGCTAGTTTCATGATGACCCGGGGTATGGCTATGAAGAAAGTCAGAATGCCGTAAAAACGCTCGTCTAAACGGACCAGGAAAAGCGGCCGATATCAATCGAATCCACGTGTCCTCACTGGAGCCAAAACCTCTCCATCCGACGCCAAAGTAACGGTGTGTTTTGGAGATAGCCGCAGAAAGAGAATGAGGGTTCCGGATACCAGGAGCATGGCCGCCATGATAAGAAACCCAAGATGCATGTTGCCCGTGGCGGTTTTTGCCCACCCGATGATGGCTGGCCCCCAGAAACCGCCAGAAAGACCGATTGTGTTGATGAGTGCGATTGCTCCCGCTGTCGCATTGCCTTTGATGTACTCGGGCGGAATGGCCCAGAACACGATATTCGCCATCCACATCATTGCAGTTGCAAGCGTGAGAAACAAGACCGCCCCAAGAAGGCCGCCATCGATAAATACCCATGCGCAAATAGACAAGCAACCGACTAATACTGGCACTGCAATGTGATAGCGCCTTTCACTATGCCTGTCAGAGCTGCGGCCGCCGTAAAAAATAGCCAGCGCGGCAGCGACGTAGGGAATGGCTGCATACCAGCCAAGTTGCTCTGTGCTGGCGGCGCCCGCCAATTTCAGGATCGTCGGAAGCCAGAAGCTGATCGCGTATATCGGGGCTATGATGCAGAGGTACGCCAGTGCGAGAACGTAGACTTTCGGATCCCTCACGACGGCGCGGAAAGAACCATGTTGCCCGACAACCGTGCCCAATTCCGCGCCTAGCAAGCGCTTCTCCTTAGGGCTTAGCCATCCGGCGGTGGCCGGTCCATCCGATAGAAAAAAGAATGCGACGACGCCGAACACGACGCAAGGGGCGCCTTCGAGCAAGAACATCCATTGCCAACCAGATAGGTTGCCCACCCCGGCGAAGGCCGTCATCATCCAGGCGGAAAGAGGACCGCCCAAAATTCCGCTGATGGGACCTGCGAGCCATACGATAGCTATTGCGCCCGCTGTGCGCGAGGGCCCATACCAACGCGATAGATAAAACAATATGCCTGGTGCGAAGCCCGCTTCAAAAACGCCCAGCAGGAAGCGCAACGCGCAAAACGCGGGCACGCTATTCACAAACATCATGCATACCGATGTCATGCCCCATAGCACCATGATGCGGCTGAAGGTGACACGGGCACCGATCTTGGGAAGCAACAGGTTGCTTGGCAGCTCAAATAGAACGTAACCCACAAAGAAGATGCCAGCGCCAACTCCGTAGGCTGCGTCGGAGAGGCCCAAATCGCTCTGCATCTGCAATTTAGCGAAGCCGACATTGACCCGGTCGAGGTACGCGAACATGAAGCCGATCAGTAAAAACGGCAGCAGACGCCAATTGAGTTTGCGATAGAGCGCGGATACGACGTTGTCGCTCTCTAGGACGTGATTTGTTTCTGACAAGTGAACCTCAATGCAAATTGATGCCGCCGCGGTCCCTGCGTGAGCAGTGACTCCGGCGAGTCGTCGTTACTATGCAATCACAGCTTTTCAGACATAACGGCTAGCATTGCGTCGCACAGGATTTGAGCGCCCGCGGCCAAGTCTTCATCTTTAGCGTGTTCCACTTCATTGTGGCTAATGCCCTTCTCGCAAGGCACAAAGATCATTGCCGTTGGAGTGTGGCCGGCCGTGTATTTGGAATCGTGGGTTGCGCCAGAGACTATGTCCATATGCGCTAATTTGCGACGTGCTGCCGCGTCCCGGACGATTGCAACGACCCGATCGTCAAACTTCACGGGACTGGATCGAAGCAATACTTTTGCGGAGACGGAGCAATTCTCAATCTCGCCGGAACAGATCTGTAGAATCCGGTCCCCCGTGCGCAAGAGGTGACTTGGATCAGGATGCCTAAGATCAATATTGAAAGTGACCTTCCCGGGGACCGTGCTGAATGCTCCGGGCGACACTTCGAACCGCCCGACCGTGAAGCGCAGTATGTCGAGAGGATCCGCCACTTCACTGCGGATCTGAGCTAGCAGTGCAGTCGCTGCAACCAACGCATCCTTCCGATGCCGCAAAGGAGTGGTGCCTGCGTGGGCTTCGAACCCTAGAACTTCGACCTCGTACGCATGAACGCCTTGAATGCCGCTGACGATACCAATGTCGCAATGTGCACCCTCAAGGACCGGGCCCTGCTCAATGTGCGCTTCAATGTACGCAAACCCGCTTGCGCCAAGGGGCCTCCTTTGCAAAGGAGGCAATTGCGCAATTTGCTCTGTCAGCGCTTCGTTTACGCTGATGCCCTTGCCATCCAGTATTGCCAGCGCGTGTTCAAGCGGTATCGCGCCTGCCGCAACTGCTGATCCCATGGTGAGTGGCCGAAATCTCGATCCCTCCTCATTCATCCAAACCACAAGCTCTGTCGGACGCTCCGTCACCACACCAAAGTCGTCAAGCGTTTCAAGTACTTCAAACCCGGCCAATACCCCAAATACGCCGTCGAACTTGCCGCCAGTGGGCTGGGTATCGAGGTGCGACCCAGTCATTACGGGACTGAGTTTGGCGTTGGCACCCGGCCTGCGGATAAACAGATTGCCGATGGGATCAATGGTGGCCGTGTAGCCCCTCGCCGCAGCCCAATCCAAGAGGAGTCGCCGCCCCTCAGTGTCATCGGGAGTCAGGGCTTGGCGGTTGACCCCGCCTTTGCCGGTCGCGCCGATCTTGGCCATTGCACGATGGCGATCCCAGAGTCTAGGACCATTGATGAGAGGCGCGACTGTGACTGAGGGATTTTCGGTTTCCATTGCGACTGTGGGATTGTCAGTTTTCATGGTCTTCAGTTTGTCTTGCCAGACATTTCTTGTCAAGTTACTTGACTAAAAAGACTCACTTTGTCATTTTTGCGTAATGATGGACATTTCGATGTGCCTTGCCATGGCCTTGGCAGCGTTTGCGCCCGGCCATGATAGATTCGAAGCATGTCGTAGAATCTGCCCGACCGAAACTTCACACCGACAGCCTCTAGCCAGACCTGGACGTCGGACATTACGTACCTTTGGACCGACGAGAGTTAGTTGTACCTCGCCATCGTTCTGGTCCAGTATCTCGTCCGCTGGACCATTGAGCAAAATCAGGGCATGCGAACCGCATGAAGTCCGCCTGCTGAACGATCAAATATCGGGGAAACCTCAAATTGCTTGTGAACAAAACAAGATCGGATCAAGAAATCGTCATTGGTGCACGGCTTAAACACGCGAGACTCAATCGCAAATTAAACTTGCGCCAGTTAGCGGAACAAGTCGGGTGCACCGAAAGCTTCCTGTCCAAGGTTGAGAACAACAAGGTCCGACCGTCACTCCCAATGCTTCACAAGATCGCTGTGACGTTAGGAATTAGCGTCGCTAAACTCTTTGTTGAAGTCGAAGATGCAGGAGGGCCCGTAACAGTCATGCGAGACGGACAGCGGCAAATATTGCGAACGGAACATCTTCGATCGGGAGACGGCGTATCTTTGGAGACATTGGTTCCAAACCATCTATGCGCGCTTCTGGAAGCTAATATTCATCATGTCCCGGCTGGCACTTCGTCTCGGGGCTTCCTTGAGCACCAAGGTGAAGAGATGGGTTTCGTACTGCAAGGGGAGTTAGAACTCACCGTTGGCGATCAAACCGTTCGAGTAGGCACAGGAGACTCTTTCTTCTTCCTTTCGCATTTGCCACACGGCTATCGAAACATCGGGGGCAGTGAAGCTCGAGTGTTGTGGGTCAACACTCCTCAGAGCTTCTAGATTTCTCTGCGCGAGCGCAATGCCGTCCCATCATTCATCCGGGTCGGCGCCATAGAATTGCGTCACCAATTCCTCGACCAAATAACGCTGATGCGGCGCAAGGGACTGGATCTTTTCGGCCAGCGTCAGCGTTTCGGTCGAGACCGGGTACTGATGCTGTTTCTGTCTGGCCTCTTTTTCGGCTTTTTCGATCACGTGAGTCGGCGCTGGTCCATAGTGCAACCAGTGCGCGCTGACATTAAGCCATGTGGCAAGCGTATCGATCTTGTCGCTTGTAGGAATGGATCGTCCGGACAACCACTTATGAGCGGTCTGGGGCGACACGGGAGCACCAACGCGGTGTCGCAAGTTGAAGCGCAACGCCAATTCCGTAGCGCCCTTGACGGGGTCGGCGTTACGATTGAGTGCGAAGCGCAGGCGCTTGGCGAAAGCCGCTTTTTCGAGATCTGTAGGCATGCGCCGATTTTGCAGTCCGCGTTACACGGGGCCGACAACCGAACAAGGTATTTATATCTTGTTCGGTTTACTTATTAGCCCATCCAAGTTAAGATTGATTTCGAACATTCGACCTGCCATGACGTGCCGATAGCAGTAACCTGCTCTGGCTTCTCAGAAATAGGAGCGCCACCAGCCAAGTGCTCAGGACGCGGGAAAACAACCATACAAGTTAAACGCCAGCAACAGTACGGCCGGTCATGGAGCAAGAAAAATCTCGATTTCTATCTCAAATATATAGGATAACGAACAAAAATAGAATCTAATTAAATCTAGAGTGCTAATGCTTCAAATGCGGCAGGAAGCATACCGGCCTGCGACCCGCCGTACTAGCACAAGCACCCGTATCATCGATGCATTACAATCCACGCTGCCAGAGGCTCCCTTCTGGCAGCGTTTTTTTTCTTAATTGCATGCCCCATGCGGGCGATGTCCTCCGTGATCGCAGACCGAGACCCGATTGCCGCTATTGCCACTGCTCCAGGCCGGGGCGGTATCGGCGTCGTGCGCGTTTCATTCGGCGCTGCGCCCGTCGCCGCGCTGCTCGATATGATTCAGTCCTTATGCGGACAAGCGCTGGCGCCACGCCAAGCCGTGTACACCGCGTTTCTCGATGGACGTGGCGAAACGCTCGATCGCGGCATCGCACTATATTTTCCGGGACCCCATTCCTATACCGGTGAGCATGTGCTCGAACTCCAGGGGCATGGCGGTCCCGTGGTGATGCAGTTGCTGCTGCAAAGCTGCCTGGAAGCAGGCCGCGGCTTGGGCGTTCGGCTCGCGGAGCCGGGTGAATTCACCCGCCGCGCTTTCCTGAACGACAAACTGGATCTGGCGCAAGCCGAAGCCGTCGCCGATCTGATCGAAGCAAGCACTGAAGCCGCGGCGCGCTCGGCCGGCCGTTCGCTGGACGGTGCTTTTTCGCGTGCGATCCACGCGCTGGTGGAAGCGCTCGTTACGCTGCGCATGCTCGTCGAGGCCACGCTGGACTTTCCCGAGGAGGAAATCGATTTCCTCGAAGCCGCCGATGCGCGGGGCAAGTTGGCGTCCATACGTGCCGATCTTGCCCGGGTGCAAAGCGATGCGCGCCACGGGGCTTTGTTGCGCGAAGGCCTTTCGGTCGTTCTGGCCGGACAGCCCAATGTCGGTAAATCGTCGTTGCTCAACGCGCTAGCCGGAGCTGAGCTGGCAATCGTGACGCCGATTGCGGGCACCACTCGCGACAAAGTCGCGCAGACCATCCAGATCGAAGGCATCCCGCTACACATCATCGATACAGCCGGACTGCGCGATACCGAAGACGAAGTCGAGCGGCTCGGCATCGCGCGCACGTGGCAGGAAATCGAGCGTGCGGATGTGATTTTGCATTTGCTCGACGCGCGTATCGGACAGACTACGGGCGACCCCGAAATAGCCGCTCGGTTCGCAGCCGGCGTGCCGGTGGTGCGCGTGTTGAACAAGACGGATCTACTGGGCGCTGAACCGGCGATCCATCATGCGGCCGATGGGGCTTCGGAGGTGAGGCTTTCCGCGAAGCACGGCACCGGGATCGATTTGCTGCGTGCGGAGTTGCTCAGATTGGCGGGATGGCAGACCGGAACGGAGAGTCTCTATCTGGCACGGGAGCGCCATCTGATTGCCTTGCGCGCGGCAAGCGAGCATCTCGCCACGGCCGCCGCATTAGCGCAGCAGAACGCGCAGGCACTGGACTTGTTCGCCGAGGAGTTGCGACTCGCGCAAACGCAGCTCAATACGATTACCGGGGAATTCAGTTCCGACGATTTATTGGGCGTGATTTTTAGTCGGTTTTGTATTGGAAAATAGCGGCTCATTTTAGCCGCCAAGCTGACCAAGACCATACGCATCGGCCGCTCGGCTGTCATCTATCTGTAGGGTAGCTCGTGTAACATCGCCTACTCCACCCGCCAACAGGACACGCCATGAAACAAGCCTTTCTCGCTCTCGTAACAGTTGCCGTAACCATCGGCATGATCGCACCGGCTTACGCCGACGTTCACCATCGCGTCTGCCACAAGGTCAAAGTCCACGGACATTGGCAAAATCACTGCAAGTAAGTAGATTTCGCGAGACGTGCCCCGGCCTAAAGCCGTGGGTTCGAGAAGTGGGTTCTAGCGACGAGTTCAAGCCACACGTCTAAACCGTGTGGTAACGCTCCGTTGCTGGCGCGCCCGGGTGTGTTCTACGGCGCCGACCGCCGCGTGACGCCACCAGCAACGAATACGCACCCGCATTATCGGCGCATGATTGCACGCCTTCATGCGGACTTTCCCTTCTTGACTGTAAAGCCGCTTTCAGTTTTGACAGCGGTCAAACGCTTGTCTGTACGCCAACGCTATAAGCGCGGTGTTTGTCGCCAGGCAGTGCTAGCGCACCCGCCCGGGTCCCATGCAAAGCCATCAAATCTCCACGCGACCAGCCGACCGAAGGATGAAAAAAATCACTCGTCGAAACTGAGCTTTTTAGGCACCTCGTATTGCGTTCCGTCATATTGAAGCGTGAAATCCGCGTGCACCGGCGGCACGTCCCGGCTCACACATTGGTCCCCGCTCATCTTTGCATCACTGGTGCCGCTTTTTTGACTCACCCGCAGCGCGGCATAGCCATGGACCTGAGTTGGATCGATCGAAATTACCCGATTGACGGTAGCAAACGTTCCGGCGCAATTCCCGTCCCAATCGCCGGTTTCGATGTGCGTTTCCAGGTTGCCCAGCACGCGCTTGAGCGTGTGCCCTTGCACGACATACAGATCCAGCACCGAGTCGCTAAACGGATTGACGCGCGACGAACCTTCATGATCGATGCGTACGCCAAACGCGCGCGTGTCGGGCGCCAGCTGATAGCGCGCCATATCGAGGCCGACGCTTTGTATGGTTACCGCATCTTCGTTTAGCGCGGCGGTTCGATACAAATGCGCGAGCACCTCCCCGGTATCGCTTTTGGCGACCAGCACGTCGACATCGTAAGTCGCCGCATCCGGATCGGTGATTTTCTGCTTGAACGCGAGCACGGCCAGCGTCAGCGAAGGGTCGGCCGACCACACCTTGCAGGCGGAATCGGCGGCGGTGATCGAACGCCCCGGGTGCAAGGCCTGCGCCCACGTGGACATGCGGTCCTCGCAGTCGGCATGAGCCAGTAGCGGAATAGCCAATAGCGCTGCAGCCCAAAATTTGAACATGAGATCCTTTGTTTATTGAGGTGATCCAGGAGCGCAACGCCAGTCGTGAGCGGTTTGCCTCGACTAGCGCCGATAGGCGATCAGGTCGTCCATTACGGGCACCGCAGCCAACAGCAGCAGGATCGCCGCCAACGGGACCGTCGAAACGAAGCCGACATGTTTGAAACCGAGCGCACCGATCACGCCGCCCACGAAGAACATACCAAACAGCGATGCGAGCAATTTCAGCTTCGGCTGATCGACTTTGACCGCCGCGGCACCCGACGTAGGACGCACGGCGTTCCAGTACAACATCTTGCCCAGCTCGATGCCGATATCGGTAACGAGACCGGTGACATGGGTCGTGCGAATTTCTGCCTTCGAGATTTTGGTGATCATGGCGTTCTGCAAGCCCATCACGAAACACAGCAGTACCACCGTCGCGGGGACATACAACAGCCGATGATTCTCGAGGTTCGAGCCCAGCAAGCCGAAACATAGCAGAAGCCCGGCCTCCAATACCAGAGGGACCGCGTATTCGCTGTGGGCATTTCGCCGACGTCCCCAGTTGATCAGAATGGCAGAGGTGGCCGCGCCGGCGACAAATGCTGCGAGCGAGCTGAGCGCCGACATCACCAGCCCGATTTCGCCCAATGCGAGGTTATCGGCCATCGATGAAACGATGCCTGACATATGCGATGTGTATTGTCCGACCGCGAGAAAGCCACCGGCATTTGCCGCGCCCGCGACAAATGCCAGCGAGCACCCCAAGCGTTTATTGGCCCGAGTGGTGCGCTGCGGGCTGGTGAAGCCGCGTAAATAGTTAATAGGCATGGGCTAGCCAAAAACGGACCGGCGTTGCGGCGGTCCGGACAACGTACCGAGAATTGTCGCATCAAATACGTCGAAAATTCGCGGTAATTGCGCTAACGGCTAACTATCTTTCCTTTTCGTCGCTGGCTTTTTCTGCGCAGGTTTTTTCGTTGACGTGGGCCGTTCGTCTTTGATGGGGTTTGCGTCCGGATCGTCGATCTCGTCGCCGATATACTCCGTCTGCTCCGGTGGAAACTCTTCCGAGCACGATTCCACATCGCCATGCGACAAGCACGCGATAAAGTCACTGGCTGTCATTTCGTCTTCGAACGTCAACCGCTCGTTATTGACGTCGACCATGTTGGGACCGCTACGCCGGATAGTCATATACCTGCTCCGCAAAGAATGATGACGATATGGGCGCACCGGCTCGTGGGCCTATTCCACCAAATGGAGCGGCCCATCCCATGGGGAAAACTGGAAATTCAATTGAGCTTCCGGTTGATCCAGTTCCTTTGCGCTGTATAAGTCCGTAGCACTGGACAGTGCCTGGGCAATCGCAATCCTGCATAGGGTTTCGTCACTGATACCCGGGTCCAATGGCGCATCGTCGACGCGAAATGACATCTGTCGCGCGTTCTCGCGCTGTCCGGTGACAACCGTGACGCGCTTGAGCCCTTCGAATTCGGCGGTGCCCACTTGCGCATCCCGAGCGCTGCCGCTGTGGGCGAAATCGGCTTCGAAATCGAACATCATGGTGAGCCCCCTGTTATTTCTCGTGATCTTTCGGCTTCTCGTGCTGTGCCGGTGCGGTTTTGCGCACGATCTTCTTGTCGCCAGAGACCGACAGGGGATCGCTGGCTGGAAACGATTCTTCCAAACCTTCGTCCAACCTCTCTTCGAGACGCTCCGCTGACGTCGGCGTCGACGGTTTTTTGGGCGTTTGCATAGATTTCTCCGCAGTGGTGGACGGCGACCCCGTCTTAATGGGTTTCCATCCGGGTCGGCGCACGGTGCCGTTGCGCTCGCGTCGCGGCTCGCCTGCGGCTCAACACCAAACCACAGAGGGCTGCTCCCGCTGTAAATATGACAACGGTGAGCAACATCGGTTCGGCATTAAAGCGCATGGCGGCGCCACAGGTGACAAAACCAAATAGACAGGCAATCACGATATTTTTTTGCATATGTCCCCCACCCAGTGCAGCCAGAGATCATGGTCGCGGCGATCCTTCTCGCCCACACATTAGACACTAGCAAATCGGACAGCAGTATGTCGGACATCTGCAAATGGTATTCCCGCCACAATTCATCGAGCCGTGCCGTGGCGCACGCGTAGGAATACCGCTGCGCATTTCTTGCACAGCTCGGTCTGTGTAAGCTATCGAATCAAGTCGAAATGGTAGGTAACCAGTGCCGTGCCGGCAGTCGCATCGCCGCCGATGCTCGGGTGGTACGGCGTGCACGATGCGGCACGGGCAGAATCCAGTGCGGCCTGGTCCAGCATCGGATAACCGGAAGATTGAACGAGATACAAGCTTTTCGCGGAACCGGTTTCGGAAACACCGATTCGCACCTTGACGGTTCCGTGTGCGCCTTGGGCTTTCGCCGCCTCGGAATACACCACCCTTGGGGTCGAGCATTCCAGTTGGGGGGGCGAGGCACAGCCGGCGAGGGCCGCGACGGCAGTCAGCGAGGTGAGGATCTTGGCGTTCAAGGGTTCTGTCCTGTAAAGGGATAGTGGGCGCCGAGCCGCTCACAATGGCAACGGGCTCGGCGTTGCTGCCAGCCGCCATTCGACCGCGTTCCCTGCTACGAATTCCCTGAACTCCCTGAACTCCCTGGCTTCCCTGGCAACGCCTGCGCCCTCTTCAACTTGCAGGATTATCGTCGTCCGGTTGAGTCGGAGTGCCTTCGTCGGCGCCGCCGATAATGGTGATCTGGAAAATCGGTGTAGCCGCCAGCGAACTCAAAGCCGGATCTTCGGGAATATCTTTCAGTAACGGCATGATCACCGAACCGCCGATTACTGCCCGCCGACTATCGTCCGCGGGCCGCAAGCCCCAGATATCCTGGTACACCACAGGCACGGCATGCCCGTTCCGAGTGGTGTTGCCGAGGTACAGCATGACGTGGCCGCCGATATAAATGAGCGTACGGTAAGGTTGACCGTGGCTGGCCAGGTAATCGAGGCGCTGCTCGGGCGTGTCTGACGAAAGATCGACCATGCGGCCGGCGCTCATTTGAGTTGACGAGTGCCGTGGCAACCACACGCCGAAGGTGGCGAAGATGCTTTGAAGTTCGGATGAACAATCGTTGTAGAAACCGGTGTTGCCCCAGCCATACGGGCGCCCGATCAAGGTTTTGATCAACATTGCCAGATGGCGTGGGGTGGCGCTCAGCGGCACCGGTGCGATTTGCTCGCGGCCAAGTTGTGCGGTGCGAATTTCAGCTCGGCCGTTCGCATTGCTGGCCGGGACCAAAACGCTACGGGTCGAGGTGTCTAGTGTGGGCACCAGCGTGGGCACAAGTGCAAGCACGAGCGCAGGCACAGGCACAGACGCAGATGTGAGCACAGGCAGCAGCGTGCCGGCCGGCGCATCGAAGCGAAATGCGCCTTGGCTATCTCGAACCGGCGCCGAAGCCACGGTCACCGCGCCCAGGGCCTGCCGCGCAGCCGCTCGCCAGGTGCCGACGAAGGCGTCATCGACCAGGCCTACCCCCGTGCTACGGACCCAGCCCTGCACATCGGGCGTTTGCACGTAACGCCAGCCGCCGTCGGCGCTGCTGCCCAGTACGTAAAGCGGCGTGCCCGGCCGCACAGCCGAGATCTGGAGGTTGTCGAACGGGTAGCCTTCTCCGGCCAGACGGCGGTCATAAAACGAGGGGTCGAGCGTCGGGAGCTCTCGCACCAGCAGGTTGTCGGTTGCAATCGCGCGATTTGCTGGCCGATACAGCGCATCGTGTTCGAATTGCACCACGTTCATGTTGGTCGCGATGGCAGCGATCCAGGCCGGCGTGTGCGGCAGGAAGTTCTGGCCATAACCGATATGCCTGCCGGTCTTGTCGTTATTGTCGTACGTCGCTATCCGGCGTCGCTGTAAAGCGACGATATCGCCGCCGTTCTGGCGATACACGCGCGCCTGCACAAACGAGGGGTTCCACGGCGACGGATCGCTCTCGCCGACTCCGAAATAACGCGCGTACAACGCCTCGAAATGAGCGTGCTGTTCGGCGGGCGACAGGAACGGTTGGTCGTAACTCGCGCTGCCGGGATCGATCCAATGGTCGACTGTCTGATCGTACGCGGCCATCGGGAAAATGCCGACCGGGTCGACAGCGGCGCGCTGCGTCGGGGCGCTAATGCAGCCGGTGAGCACGATGCAAAGCGCCGCGGCCGGAATCGATAGCCATGCACACACGCGCCGGCGCAATGCCGCTTTACCGGTGGTCACAGCTTGAGGTGATGTCGCAGGGCGAAAATCGACAGAAGGCATGGGCTGAGCGGCGAGTAGGCAAGCCTGGATAATACGACGCGAGACCGGGTCTACGCATGTCGACCGGCCGGATCGGCTAAACTTCTCGCTTGCAATGAGGAACCGTATGAAAAATATAGCTGTGTTTTTGCTCGCGGCGCTGACCGCTACGTCAACCTTCGCTGCAGCCGCAGACGGTCGGGATTGGGTGCCAGTGGGCAAGAGCGAGTCGGAAACGGTGTACCTGCAGCGCACGGCGGCGACGATCTATGCCAACGGTGAGCGTCACGCTCTCGTGAAGTCTGAGTTCGTCAACCCTCGCGAAGTCAGTGGTAATTTTTTCAAGACCATGATGGCCCAGGTGGTGTTCGATTGCGACCGCAATCAGTCGAAGATCACACAGACCGATTTTCTCGACGCTGATGGTAAGGTCGTGTACTCCGACCCCCAGCCAGATGCCGCGTTTGCGCCTATCGCCGCGGATTCCGAAACTGCGTTTATCCAGGGTTTCGTCTGCATTAATAAAAAGCAAAGTCCGGCCAAGTAGATGATGAATGTCGCGCGTACGTCAGTCCGGGTACGCCGATTGCTGATATTGCTGTGCCAAATCGCTTTCGCGATCGCACTTAAAGCAACTACTCAGGAGATCATCATGCGTAATCTTAAACTTTCGGCCATTGTGGCCGCGGCAGCGCTGCTCGCCTCGGGCGCCGCGTTCGCCCAAAACACGCCGGGTAACCCGGGCCCCGGCTCGCCGGTCCCCAACGATCAAACCAATTACCCGAATAAGACCGGAACGCCCAACTCTTCGATGAAGAAGTCGGCGATGAATACTTCAACGGGCGTCAATACGACCACCAACAACGTACAGGGAAATTCGGCACACGAAATTTCCCAACCCAAGACTAAAGGTCCGGAAACCTCGCAAGGACCCCATTAATCCCGAGACGTCAGTTTTAAACCGATGCTTAGCACTGCGTTTTTCATCGGCGTTCTGCGCACAAAACGCGCTGCCTCAGCCTCGATTCTTAGCCGCGGCAGCGCATCTGCACCGGTCTGTGCGTTAGCGCACACTGGAGGGCGCTCGTAGCCGGGACGATGTGCTTATCTTTCGCTATCTCATAGCGAAATCCTTTCCTTCACGCCCCCCCTGTAAAAAAGTGCGCCCTCTTAAAAGCCATGGGCCATCGTTTTATATCGCCGTAATTCCTTGTAAAAATAAGTAAGAAAATTGTAATCGGCACTACGGAAAGAACCGGTTAAAGTCCCATCATGCCCGGACGAAATCAGGCAATAGAGTTCTCCGGACTCCCATTCGTGGAACCGTCACTTACAAACGACATCGGGCAAGGTGCGACATGAATCTGGAAGAATTTGAGCAGGTGCTTAAAGAACTCGACTGGACGCACGACGACTTTTGTCGCATGGCCGAAGTGAACAAGAACATGCTAAACCGCTGGAAGAAAGGAACGACGGCGATTCCCGAGTGGGTTCGCGGATTTCTGACGACAGCCCGTGATATTAAAAATCTCTCCGGCGTGATCGACGCTAACGATCGGGGTCGCCAAAGCGTGCGCTGAGTGAATTGTCAGTTGCTCAGGCGACCCGATACCTTTATTCGATTATTTTCACGTTAAACAGAACTTAGAAATCTCGTGCGGTCAGATGAACCGCGCGAGCGCCGTTGGTCGCGAGTTGTTCGCGCGTTGCCGCGTGAATTCGCTCACGTCCGCTTTCGAATGCCTGCTTGATCTCGGTGCTCGCCTCGGAGGCTGCGCCAAAGTGCTCGATCAGCGCCTGGAATGTGATGTCGCTCAAGAAGCGTCGGCCATCGACGATCACCGGAAAGCTAATGATATTGACCACCTTGGCGCCCTCCAGTGAACTTGCGATATCGGGCGATACTTTGGGGAAATCGATTTTCATGGTGACGGTTGAATCCTTATTCTATGAATCACAGGACACTCTGCGCAGATCAAACAAAGAGTTTGGAGCGGTCAAGGGGCGGCCTGGAGCAGGGAGGGGCGGCGCGAGCAGATGATGCAGATGCCACGCCTTCATATTGATCGCCCGGAAGCACGGGAGTTCCAGGATAAAGGCCGCCTAGCGAGGCTTTTCTCAAATATAAACGTGCCTTGCGCTAGTGTGCGCGCACGGTTCGAGGTTTGCACGAGGTTTGCAAATCAGCCGAGGAAAACGCGGGGAGGAGGCAAACGAAGACAGCCGCTCAACCCGGCGAAGTGGTTTTATCCGATTCGCAGGCAAGCGTCGGTGAAGTCTTATTCAGACAGCCTTTACGAGCAGTGTTTCCCACTCATTTGGGGTAGACGGCAGTGGTTGACGATCGCCCGATGGAGTGAATCCGAGCCGCTGGTAAAACTGCATGGCGTTGACGTTCGCGTCCGTCACCCATGCGTAGACCAGCGTCGAGCCATGTTCGATCAACCAGCGGGTAGCTGCGCTGACCAGCAGTTCGCCACCGCGTAGATGGCGCACCGCCGGTGCGACCCACAGCGCGCGAATGAAGGCTCGGTGCTCAAGCGTCTCTTCGAAAAAAGCGCCCACCAGTCCGGCGGGTTGCCCTTCGGTGTACAGCACGAAGCCGGCACGTTGATCGGATTGCGCCAGTTGCTGTACCAAAGCGTCGAGCGTTTCCTCGTCTGCGGCAAGCGCTTCGGAAAGCGTCGTGCCAAAAGCGTAGGGCGCTTCGCGCAAAGCGGCGATACGCAACTCGCGGTAAAGCGCAGCTTGCTCCCTTGCGAGTCGGCGAACCGTAAGCGATGTGTTCATATCTGGCCCGACGTGAAAGTTGGACGGTGTGACTTGGCGAAGCGGCTATGGGTCGCCCACGAACACGCGACAATACTCCAGTTCAAGCGTAATTACCCCACGCGTAAAATCAAATGTCGAATATCAAGGTCCAACCGGATTTTCTCAGGTTTTACGCGCCCCAAAAATGGAA
>Ga0302220_10000748_pt1 | contig 26534 bp, 26 predicted proteins | sample II_Palsa_E1_3_FD_194572 | JGI IMG/M metagenome (GOLD analysis project Ga0302220, IMG submission 194572) | Peat permafrost microbial communities from Stordalen Mire near Abisko, Sweden - II_Palsa_E1_3 | ecosystem: Environmental > Terrestrial > Soil > Palsa > Peat permafrost | place: Sweden...
GCGCGCGTACTGTACTGTCTTCGAGCTTTCGCTATGACCGATGGTGCCTGGGGTCGGCATTTCGAGTTGGTCCGATTGTGTCATGAAGATCTCGCTTGCTCGGACTCGCTACTCGCGAAGGTCTCTGCCGGTAAGTTGAATGAAGACGGTCTCAAGACTGGTTTCGGTAATGGTAAGGTCTCGCAAACCGTAGGGATTGGCCTCGCGGACAACGTCCGATAGAAGGCCGTCAGCACCCTGCGCGAGTACGCGAACGCCCTTCGGTGTAGCCTCTACGCTGGCGACACCGGAGAGTTTCTGAAGCTGCTGCGTCAACAGCGGAATATTTTCCTGACTGCGGAGGTCTAACTCGTAGACCCTCTGCGCGCCAACCGACCCCTTGAGAGCTGCGGGTGTGTCCTGAACGAGAATTTTGCCATGGTCGATAATGGCGACGCGATCGCAGAGTTCGTCGGCCTCTTCCATGTAGTGCGTTGTAAGAACGACCGTGATTCCTTCGCTGCGCAGCCCGCGAACGGCCTCCCACATCGCAATGCGGCTCTGCGGGTCAAGTCCAGCGCTCGGCTCGTCGAGAAACAGCACCCTGGGTCGGTGAGCGATGGCACGGGCGATCTGGACGCGTTGCGCGAGACCACCGGAGAGTTGCGCAGGATAAGCACCAGCGCGCTCCGTGAGATGAAACTGTGCCAGAAGCTGCTCAGTTCGCAGTTTCGCCTCTGGGCGGGAAAAGCCGAAGTAGAGGCAGTGAAAATGAATATTCTCAAAGATCGTGCAGGCACGGTCGAGTGTGTTGTACTGGGGCACCACGCCGATGCCTCGACGCGCCACCGCAGGAGCCGCAACCACATCGATCCCGGCGATCCGTACTCTGCCGGAGGTGGGCAGAGCGCGCGTCGTGCAGATGCTGATCGTTGTCGTCTTGCCGGCGCCGTTTGGTCCGAGCAGGCCGAAGAGTTCGCCCTCGCGAACGCTGAGATCGATGCCATTTACGGCAACGACGCGCTGCTTGCCGTCATAGATTTTTTGCAGGCTTTCGATCTCTACGATCACTAAGGATTCGCCCCCGGAATACTCCTGATTATAAGCAAAGCCTATGACGTTAGAGCCCGCAGTGATGACCTGAATTTTGTACCGTCAACACGAATGAAGTCTTCAGTCTGAGATCTCCGGCAATCGCAGGCTACTATGCTTTCGCCACCCGAATCACGATCTTGCCAAAATGCGATCCGGATTGCATATGCAAAAGAGCCTCCTGCGCCTGATTAAAATCGAATACCTGATCGACAACCGGGTGCAGCTTTGCGGCAGCGATGGCTGCATTCATCTCCTCGAACATCGCGCGCGAGCCGACGTAGATGCCCTGGACCCGAAGCTGCTTATGGAGAATGGGCGTCAGCGGGAGCGGCTCTGGGGTAACACCACCGCTCAGCACGCCGATCTGCGCCACCATGCCGCCGACGCGCGCAGCACGCAGCGACTGACCAAACGTACCCGCTCCCCCGACCTCGATGATGCGATCCACGCCCTCGCCGCCGGTCACCTCTGCAACCCACTTCGACCAGTCGGGACGTTCCTTATAATTGCATCCCTCCGCAAGCCCAAAGGTATACGCGCGAGCCAGTTTCTCTTTGCTCGAGGAGGTTCCAATAACCTTCGCACCCAGCAGTTTCGCGAACTGCAAAGCGAAGAGAGACACGCCGCCAGTGCCCTGAATCAAAACGGTTTCGCCGGGCAGCGTCGAACGCGCAGGATCACCGCCATGGTGCAGCGCATTCCATGCGGTAACCCCCGCGCAGGGCAGCGTAGCCGCCTCTTCATAACTGAGGTGTTCCGGAAAACGCACCACGCCCTCGTGATGGAGCAGCACGTACTCGGCCAGCATGCCGTCGACATCTCCGCCGAGCGCTGCTCTGGATTTTTCCGCGGTGAGCGGACCGTCCAGCCAGTGCTGCATGAAGATGCCGCACACCCGGTCGCTCACCTGAACACGAGTCACACCCTCGCCAACGGCGACAATCTCTCCCGCCCCATCGGAGCACGGAATACGAGGCAATGCCATCTTCGGGTTGTAGACACCCTTCACAACCAGGAGATCGCGATAGTTCAGCGAGACCGCGTGAACCCGAATCAAAACCGAGCCCGGCGCAATTTGTAACTCAGGAAGTTCATCCGCTTTCAAATGCTCTAAGCCAAACTGCATCAACGAATATGCGCGCACGGGAGCCTCTGACGAATTATGGAACATATTAATCCAAAAGATGCGCCAGGAGGTGGGCTCGTCGCATAACGATGAAGCCTTCTTTATTTATATCCAGCGGCGTAGTATGAAAGTATGTCGCGTGGATGGGAGAGTAAATCCGTGGAAGAACAGCAAAATCAGGCTGCCGCTTCGAAACCTGTCGCGGCAGAAAACAACGCCGAAGCAGCAGAGCGAAAACGCCAGCGTCAGGCGTTGGAGCTACAACGGGAGCGCATTCTCTCTGAGCGAACCTCGAGTGCGCATCGCCGGTCCGCGCTGACGATTGCGCTGGCCGATATCGAAGAGAAGCTCACCGAACTCGGCTGGACGGTTCACCTCTAGGCGAGTCCAGGACGATCAGCCGCGGCGATGGAAGACCGTCGAGTTGGCCTGATCGATCGTGGTCATCACTACTGTGTGAATGTTCACGTGTGCCGGACGGCTCGCAGCCCATACGATGGCCTCTGCCACGTCCTCTGGCTGCAGCGGCGTAATGTTTTGATAGATTTTTGCCGCCTTCTCCTCATCTCCACGAAAACGCACCGAACTGAAGTTGGTCTCGACCATCCCTGGATCGACCGAGGTCACACGAACGGGCGTCCCCATCAGATCGATCTTCAACCCTTCACTGATCGCCTTTTCGGCGGCCTTGGTGGCGCAGTAGACAGCCCCGTTGGCGTAGGTCATGTGGCCTGCCGTCGAACCCAGGCTGATGACATGCCCACGGCCGCGTGCGACCATCCCGGGCACCACCGAACTCGTAACGTACAGCAGCCCCTTCACGTTGGTATCGATCATGTCGTCCCAGTCTTCGGGATCCTGCTCGTAGACCTTCACCATGCCGCGGCTGAGGCCGGCGTTATTGACCAGCACATCGATCTCGCTCCAGTCCGAAGGCAGAGCGCCGAGGGCCACTCGGACCGCCTCACGGTTCTGCACATCGAGGCCAAAGACATGCACAGCCTCTGCTCCGCTGGAGGTCAGCGTCTCCTGAAGCTCTCCAAAACGATCGGCGCTTCGAGCGCATAGCAACAGGCGGCAGCCCTCGCGAGCGAAGGCAATTGCGGTTGCTCTGCCGATTCCGGAGCTCGCGCCTGTGATGAATACGGTCTTTCCCTTGAGAGATCCCATGTCTTTCTTATAACGAAAAAAGCGAAGGGCCGCACAAGGCAGCCCTTCATTTTTGAAAAAAAGACAAGCCTACTGAGGGGCTGCTTGTGGAGCCGGCGCAGCGTCAGGTGAACTCTGCTCGACCCCGATCGCATCGCCGGAGACGACCAGATTCACGCGACGATTCTGTGCGCGTCCACCCGCGGTTGAGTTGTCCGCTACCGGTTTAGCCTTGCCGTAACCAGTTGCGGAGATGTTGTCCTGCTGAACGCCCTGCGTGACCAGAAAGTCCCTGACGGCATCGGCCCGGTTCTCCGAGAGCTTCTGGTTATATTCATCGCCACCGACGCTGTCGGTATAGCCCTCAACCTGAAGCTTCAACCCTGGGTACGCTTGCAGGATTCCGGCGACCTTGGCCAGGCTGATCTGAGTGCCTGGCTTCAAAGTATACCTGCCGGTATCGAACAGCACATCGGACATGTTGACGATAAGGCCACGAGCCGACTCGCTGGTAGCCAGCACGCTGTTGAGCTGCGCGCGTAGCTTCTCCCGAACTGCATTGGCATCCGTAGCACTCTTCGTTGCCTCAGCCGCGCGGGCCTGAGCGACTGCAGACTCAGCCTCTGCACGAGCCCGGTCAGCGTCGGCCTGCGCCTGCATTGCCCTCGAACGCTCGGCCTCAAGCTGGGCCTGCTGCGCCTGGTTCTGTGCATCACGCTTCGCCAGTTCGGCGTTGTACTGCCGTTCCGCGGCCTGCTTCCGCAAAGTTACCAGACGAGCATCCTCAGACCGCTGTACTGCCTGGCGAGCAAAGGTGATCTCCATCTTGCGATCACCTTTTTTATTGCTGTTAATGTCAGAGGCATTTTTCAGATCCAGCATCGCTTCTTTCATGATGTCCGGAGCGTATTTATCAGCGCCCGCGGCCTGCGCAATACGGATCGCGTTATTTGCCTGATAGAACTCAAGCGGAGACTTTTCATCCCGTGTGATCGGATCCATAACCGTCTTCGAACCTTCCGTCTGCGCATAGGTGCCGCGAGGCAGAAGCAGATAGTGCGCATTCACCTTCTCAAGAACACCGTTGGTCTTGTTATTGAGAATGACATTTTGCAGCACGACCACATCGCTGGGCTGCGTGACCGAGAAGTAGGGCTCCGCCGTGACAATCAGCCCGAAAGACTGCAGTGCCGTTGTCACTTCAATGCTGTTCTTCGAGTTGGAGGGGAGAACCTCACCCAGGTTGTTCGGCCGTCCATCCGGCGTAATCGCCCACAGCACGTAGGTTAGATATTCAGGGCCGAAACCATTGGCCGGCGTAAGTCCCTGAAACCTGGCTGAGATATGAATCCCACCGCGCTCACTGGTGACCTTCGCTTCGCCCTTCGCCAGCGGAAGAAGTTGAGTTCCCTTAAAACCGATACTCGTCGAACCACTGCGATGGAGGTAGTTCACTGCATCCAGGTCACGCTGAACAACCTTGACGCGAAACAGATAAATTCCGTTATCTTCTTTTTTGATCTGATCTGCATCTGCAGGCTGCTGCGCCGTGGGGTTCGGTTCCTGCGCTTTTAAGGCTGCTGTTGTATATCCACAAAGGCCTGCTAAAACCAACATCGCAAAAACTTTCCTATTGCGCTTCATGCACGTTCTCCTTGCCGATTCGAGTATGATCCGCCGCAAAACACATTGATTCGACGGCTCATCGGCTACATGATGCGATGCGGAGACGGGAGGAAAGGTAGTCCGGACACAGGCATTTTGCGGGGGTTGGAATGATAGCAACTGATAGAAATCAAGGCGGCTGCGGCCTTTGCAGCAACCGGCCGGACATCGCGCTTCCTCCCACCTGGTCGACAACGAACAGGCAAAAGGAAGCGCGATAACCTAAGCGGAATGCTGATGCGAATGCTGTGCGTTCGAGCGATGCACAAAATGATACGGAGGCCACGGGCCTGAGAGCTGCATACTGCACTCCTTCAGCTCCTGTGTCGCCGAGGTGTACTTATTCTGATACCGCTCAACGGTCTTGTTATCGATCAGGTGAGCGATATCCAAAAGCATCTTGCCTGAGTCCATACGCTTGCAGGTAATCTCTTCCGCAATCGGCAGGAACATACGATGCATCTGAATCGACAGAGCGCGTGCTTTCGACTGACGCTCCCGCTGACGGCTGGCGCTCTCGCGAAGGCTGGTCAGATACTGTTGGCCGACCGTCATATCGCGGGTCGAGTTGCCGGGGCAGGTATCGTCCACCAGCACCTTCAGGTGCATCTCGGCCTTGCCGCGCAAACGCTCGACATTAGCCTGGAAGTGTCGTTGATTGGAGCGGACCGAGCGGCGCAACGCGTCGTCGTCCTGAAACGTGGTGCCGAAACGAAATGGCAGAACAGTGGAAAGTTTGAAGCAGTCCGCAATCACGCGGGCGTGGTCTCTGGCCGCTTGCTGATCCAGCCTGGCGCAGTCTTCGGGCGTGTGCTCGGAGACGATGACAGCAAGATCGCAGGCCGGAAAGAGAAACGTTTGATTACCGAAGATCCCTGAAACTCCGTTCAGTGGCATCGGGCGGCGATGCCGGCAAAGTTCCGGGAATGCCTGTCTTTCTGCAATACAGTAGGCGTACCATGCCATATCTTTGTACCTTCCATCGTGCGCTGAGGGGTCTTACCGCCCCATCAGGAAGTTGGTTTTGAAGCTCGTGCAAGTCGGGTGGCCTTCTGGAAACTATTCATTTGCAAATGGTTTTGACTCTACAGAGTTGCGCGATTATCGCGAACCCCATTGAACCGAAACGGATAGTATGCCTATTGGAAGACAATTGGCAATACTTTCTTGCAGGAACCGACGCACTCCGGTTGCTCGGAATCTCTTATCCTTTTAAATGAATGATTTACGCCTACTCGCAAAGTTATTGCGGAGCCAGCCTTACCCCAAAATTCTCCCTCGAAACCCTCTCCGTCAGCTCAGCAGGCCAAATTCAGCGCTAAACCGAGACCTCGTCCGGCTTTTCCGGAGGCGGATTCCGTGTGCGCCACGATGGCGGATCGGAAGCGCTTATTACCCTGGGTGCCGCATCCTCCGGACTGGAGATACCCACCAGACGCAATACTTTTCCAGCCATACGAACAAGAGGGTGCATTTTAATCTCCCAACGTATTGAGGCTACGCTATTTTTAACGCATGAGTGCCAATCAAAAATCTTCCCTCCTGTGCAGGCCAGGCACGTTGAGCCTACTCCTTCTGAGCCTGTTTGCAGGCGTACTCGCCTCGGAGGCCATTGCCCAAACCCCTCCACCAGCAAAGCCTGCGCCGGATGTGATCGTGTTCACCAACGGCGATCAGCTCACCGGAGCCCTCGAGCGCAGCGTAGGCAACAACATCACCTTCAAAAGCGACTCCGTAGGCGAAGTCACCGTGTCCATGGACAAGGTGAAAGAGCTGCGTTCAAACGGCAACTTCGTTGTGCTCAAAAAGGACGAAAAGATCACCCGGGTCTCCAGGCATCCAGGAGCAATCACCTTTGAAGACCACACAGTCAATGTCGCTGGAACCTCCACCAGTGCACCGGAGGCAGTGCAGGACAAGGACCTGGCCTACATCATCGATCAGGAGACCTTCAATAAAGAGGTCACCGTCAATCCCGGCCCCTTCTCCGGATGGAACGGCTCCGTCACAGGCGGCGCGACCATCATCCGTTCCACGCAGGATGGCACCAGCTTCAATGCGGGCATCGCCCTCATCCGCGCGATTCCGGCAGTTCCCTTTCTGCCGCCGCGCACCCGAACCACCTTCAACCTGCTTGAGACCTACGGAAAACTAACCGAGCCCACCATCCCACAGACCGTCCCTCCCACGCCAACCGCCGTCGCGAAGACCAGCATCTTCCACACCGATGCGGAACACGATAAATACTTCACGCCCCGCGTCTACGCACTGGCAGGAACCTCCTTCGACCACAACTTCTCTCAGGGTCTGAATCTGCAACAGATCTACGGTGCTGGTCTCGGCTGGACCGTGATTCAGGAGCCAAAGCAGGAGCTCGACGTGAAAGCGGACGTCCATTACGAGCGGCAGAACTTCCAGCCTCCCACGGTGAGCCTCAATCTCATCGGCTCAACCTTTGCTGAGATCTATCACCGCGATCTTCCCGGCAAGCTGATCTTCACCGAGAGCGGAAGCTTCATCGCAGCGTGGAACGATTTCAACGCTTACTCTGCGCTGGCAGCAGCCGGTCTGCAGTTGCCCGTCTACCACCGCTTCGCCCTGAACGTGAACGTATCAGACAACTTCCTCAACAACCCTGCGTTTGGCTACAAGAAGAACAGCTTCCAGTTCATCACGGGCGTTACCTACACCCTGAAGTAAACTCCCGCACGGTCTCGACCTCACAGCGTCGAGACCGTGGCTTTTTAAGCCATATCTTTCGCAGACCACATCACGAAGAGAGCAGCTTTTCCCATCTCAGGGCGTCTGGTGGTTCAGTATCTGAACCACCGGGTCGGGCAGCTCTTTATCGGCATTCTTCAGCAGAAGGCTGACCTGCCATATCTGCGTATCGGACAGAATGTGGTTATAGGAGGGCATGCCGGAGAGCCGAATGCCGTTGACGATCTTCCAGTAGGTCTCTCCCGGTTCGTCGTCGCTGACGCCCACAACGCCGCTCCTGCCGTGTTTCTTCCATAGCTGTGGCGCGTTGGGAAACATGTACTTCGCGTAAGCGACATCGTGGCCGGGACTGCCGTGGCAGCTCGCGCACTGCGTCCGGTAAACATGGGCACCGGACTCGAAGACATCTTCGCTGATGCCGAACGGAGCGGTTTTAGACTCGCGCTCTATGCGGGCATCGAGCGGCAGCCGGACGATCTGCTTCTCAAAGGGAAGTTGTTTATCGGCGACCGCGACCGGCAGAGGGCCAAGTTTCAGGTAGAGAAAGAGTCCCCCGGCAGCGGCAACGATCCCCAGAAGAAATCCGAAAAAGAGCCTGCCGAAACCACCGCCGCTCTTCCGTTTCGCTGCACCGCCGCTGCTTTTCGCCATCTGAAGCCTCACTGAATCGATTTTAGGAGAAGTTTGGAGCAAGTATTGACGGCGAAACCACCGCCGAGACCGCCCACGGATGTTCTAATAAGAGTGGCCCGTTTGGTTTCCAGCGGACCTGCCCTTAAGTTCCACCATAGCAAAGCCAGGCTTGTGCAGGAGTAATCGTTGATGTTCGGTTTCAGGTTGAGTGTGAAGTGTGTTTCAGTAGTGTTGCTGGCAGCCGCAGTAGCCAGTGGAGCAAGTGCAGAGGCGCAGTCCACGCGCCGAACGCGCCGGGAATCGAACGCGAACCGCAAGGCCCGCATCGCAAGAACCATCGAGGCAACCTACAGCCATCGGTTCGAAGTGGCCGGTGGCGGAGGCTATCTGCGCTTCCGTTCCGGCGAATACCTGCAGAAGAACGACGAGGTCACCTTCTTCATGTCGGGAACTTACTTCCTGAACCAGAAGCTGGGCATCATCGGCGAGGTGCGCGGCCTGTACGGCAACGCGAAGATCGGCAACACCGGTTCGAACACCAGCACCCCCGCGAACTTCCTTCCCTTCAATCCGCAGATCTCGGAGTACCCCTTCATGGGCGGCGTTGCCTACCGTCTCTACGCGAAGGAAAAGATCGCGCTCAGCGTCACCGGCGAAGGCGGAGCCGCCATCGGCAAATTCGACGGCGACACCAAGGGTCTGCCTTCGAGCGCGCTCGGCCTCTGGCAGTCGACCACCAAACCTGTCTTCAGCATAGGCGCCAACCTCGACTACAACTTCTATCCCGACCTCGCCGTGCGGATCAGCCCAACCTACGTCGGCACCTTCTACAAACTGGACCCCCTGGACCCGGCTCCGAATCCGCATGGTTCGATCCAGAACAATGTGGGTTTGAACATAGGCATCGTGTACCGCTTCGGCCACATCAAGTAGAGCTTTTGCAAAAGCAAATAAGAGAAGGCGCGGCGAGAATCTTCGCCGCGCCTTCTTCTGTAGTGTCGATGTTCAACGCTCGAAACACAGCAGCAAAGACTCAATAGGATTTTGTTTTGGGAACGTAGATCACTGCATCCTCATGCTTCAGCGCAGGCACGTAGTTATTCTGAATCGCCGCCAGAACAGATGGATTGAACCGCTCTGAATCTTTCTCGTCCTCAATCGGTTCATCGAGCTGCACCGCTCCGTACTTCTGCTGGCGAATGTCTTCCACGATCGCCGTTCCATCCAGCCTGCCGAACCGGATCAACCGAGTCGCATTGAACGGGTCGTATCCATAAGGTTTACCGGCGAAGTAGCAACGCAGCAGGCTTTCGCACAACGCCGGCCCGGATCGGCTGTGCAGCAACGCAACATCCTCATCGAAGCGCCTCTCCGCCGCTGCCGTCTCACGCAGGCTGCGCACCGCGTTCCAGTTGCCCGTGATAATCAGGGGAATCACCAGCCAGCCAAACAGCACCAGCGGCACATACGCAGCCCGAGGCTGCCTCGCCCACTCCCACCGCCCTGCATCAACCTCAGCCCAGAACAATCCCATCACGATGGCCGTCGCCAGCAGCGCGCTGAAGAGGCAATTGATCGAAACGCCCTGGCCCCCGCCAAAGTATCCGCCAACCACAAGCGTCGTAGCCAGCAGAATCGCTGTGATCCGCCGCCGCGCATCCTTACGCATCACAAACGCTGTGTACAACGCAACGCAGAAGGGTAGCAACAGCGGTCCAAAAACAGTCACAAACTGATCGAATACCTTCCCGGCGAGATACACCCTCGGCGCCAGCAACTGACTCAGAAAATACGGCCCTCCATAGTGGATGTTCAGCGCCACCGCGACCCCGACAAACGCGAGCCCCCATCCGCTGAACCACAGAGCCCGGCGCCACGAAATCAGCACAAGCTCCAGCAGCACAGCCAGAGGAAAATCAATCGGGTTGTGCTTGATGAATCCGCCAACGACAAACAGCAACGCCGCTCCCGCGATGGCTGTCAGGCTCTCCCGCCGCCACAGATACACCAGCAGCCCCGCCAGAAAAAATACCTGGGCGAACATCTGCGGATCGTCCATGCCGACGTAAACATCCGCATCCACGCAAAACAGCACCAGACAATAAAACCCTGCCAGCGCAGAGGCGCGCCACGAGCCGGCAAGGCATCGCACAATCGCCCCCACCAGAACGCTGCAGCCAATCAGGCCCACCAGCGACAGCGCCCTCGCAGTGAACAGATACTCATGAGTAAAGCGGTGCAGCTGAGCCAGAATCACGAACGACAGCATGGGATAGTTCACCGTCGTCCATCCATATTTCACGGGATACAGCAGCTGATGATTCGCAACGATGCTGGTGTTATAGATATTCCAGCCTTCGTTATAGTCCACCTCCACGCGAAACCATGCCCGCGCGAACGGAACAATCGCGGTCGCCAGCGCGAAACAAGCGCATATCCACACCGCATATTTCTTTACCAGAAAACTGAGAGGCGCTCGAGCCGAATTCAACGGCGCTACTCCATATTGCCCGAGAGGACTTCAACCTGATCGGTCATACCGACCTCGCGCTGCGGCATCTGCCACGTAAACAGGTTGCTGATCGAGTAGTTCCACACCGAGCTGAGAATCGTCCCCGCCAGACCCGCGCAGTACCAAACCATGCCCGACTGCAGCAGCGCACGCGCAAACACCACATTTGCCCACGCGCCAAATGAGCACGCCAGCCAGAACGAAACCATGCCAGCCAACAGATGCACTCCGCGCAGGCTGCGATCGCGATAAGTAATCAGGTTATTCAGAAAGAAATTCTCAGTCATCGCGACAAAGGTTGCCGCAATCTGCGCTGTCAGAAAGTGCAGATGAAACCCACGCATCAGCAGCGCAAGGCAGGCAAGATGCGTCGCCAAACCCGTCGCCCCCACCAGCGAAAATACCGCAAACCGGGTCGGTATCACGCCGCCCATCATCTTGTTGATGACCAGAAACAAATACTCCACCGCAGTATTCACATCCAGCTTGCTGTCTCCGTACCTGCGGCTGCGGAAGCAGTAACCAATCTCCCCCACGCGAACCGGACGCTCGCTCGAGGCCAGCATATCCACCAGAATCTTGAAGCCGTTGCCCTGCAGATCGCGGACAACCTCCAGAAAAAAACTGCGGCTCACCAGAAAGAATCCGCTCATCGGATCGCTCAGCCTGCAGTGGCAGATGGCATGGCTGATCTTCTCTCCCGCTCGGCTCAGCAGCACGCGCTTCGAGGAGAACTGCCCCATGCTTCCACCCTCAGCGTTGCGCGTGCCAACCACGACATCCAGCGACTCCTCCCGCAACCGTGCCAGCATCTTCGGCAGAATCGCCTCATCATGCTGCATATCGGCATCCATCACCGCGACATAGTTCGCCGACGTCGCCATCATCCCTTCGATGCAGGCCGACGACAGTCCCCGCCGCCCCACCCGGTGCAGCAGACGAATCCTGGAGTCACGCCGGGCATACGAACGTACGATCTCAGCCGTTCCATCCGGCGAGTCGTCGTCAACAAAGATCAGCTCCCAGCGAAGCCCCTGCAGAACCTCTTCAAGCCTGGCAATGATCTCCGGAACATTCTCCCGCTCATTGTAGGTCGGCAATACGACAGCAAGATCAACGCGATATTCAGCAGAAGACTGACCAGTAGATAAGCCGACGCTGGAGGTGGAAAGCCTGGTCAATGAAACGGTCCTATCGTTCGCTGCTATCCGCGATACTAACTCGGAACAGGTTCTTTTGGAATCAACTGCAACCACAGTGCTAGACGGTGATGCGCCAACAATGATTACAAACACCTGCTGAAAAAAAAGTTGCCGAAGTGAGATAAAGAATCACCATATCGATGATACAGAAGAGCTAAAGATCAGACCCCGAGCCCTTAACCTCATGCAAATAGCAACTTGCCGGAGACCAGACTGCCTGCACCTTTATCCTGAAAATGACGACTCTCCGGCGACACGCCTAAAATAAATTCTGCGAGGCAGATACCGAATTCCTATGGCAACGATCAAACAGAACGATTTTATCCAGAGTGTAGCGGACGCGCTGCAATACATCAGCTTCTATCATCCGGTCGACTACATCACCAATCTCGCGCGCGCTTACGAGATGGAGCAGAGCCACGCCGCCAAGGACGCCATGGCGCAGATCCTCATCAACTCGCGCATGTGCGCCGAAGGCCATCGCCCCATCTGCCAGGACACCGGCATCGTCACCGCCTTCGTCAAGGTCGGCATGGAGACCCGCTGGGAGCCTGGCAGCAGCGGCATGATGACCATGCAGCAGATGGTCGACGAGGGCGTGCGCGAAGCCTGGCGCAACGCCGATAACGTCCTCCGTCCCAGCATCCTCGCGGACCCCGCCTTCACTCGCCGCAACACCGGCGACAACACCCCCGCCATGGTCGTCGTCGAGATGGTCGAAGGCGGCGATGTCGATGTCACCGTCGCCTCCAAAGGCGGCGGCTCCGAAGCCAAGAGTAAGTTCGCCATGCTCAACCCATCCGACTCCATCGTCGAGTGGGTGCTCAAAACCGTCCCCACCATGGGCGCAGGCTGGTGCCCTCCCGGAATGCTTGGCATCGGCATCGGAGGCACCGCTGAAAAAGCGATGGTCATGGCAAAAGAATCGCTCATGGACCCCATCGACATGCAGGAGCTCATCGCCCGCGGTCCAAAGAACAAAATCGAAGAGCTGCGCATCGAGCTCTACGAGAAGGTCAATCGCCTCGGCATCGGTGCCCAGGGTCTCGGCGGCCTCACCACCGTGCTCGACGTCAAAATTATGGACTTCCCCACCCACGCGGCGAACCTTCCCATCGCGATGATTCCCAACTGCGCGGCCACGCGCCATCTGCACTTCAAACTCGATGGCTGCGGCCCCGTCATGGTCGCTCCGCCGAAGCTCGATGCATGGCCGAAGCTCGAATACGACGTCCACACCGCCCGCCGCGTCGACCTCAACACGGTCACGCACGCTGACATAAAGACGTGGAAGCCAGGCGAGGTCGTTCTTCTCTCCGGCAAGCTTCTCACCGGCCGCGACGCCGCGCACAAACGCATGACCGACATGCTCACACGCGGCGAAAAACTTCCCGTCGACTTCAAAAACCGTTTCATCTACTACGTCGGCCCGGTCGAAGCGGTACGCGACGAGGCCGTAGGACCTGCCGGCCCAACCACCGCAACCCGCATGGACAAGTTCACCCGTCAGATGCTCGCCGAAACCGGTTTGATCGGCATGATCGGCAAAGCCGAACGCGGCCCCGCAGCCATCGACGCCATCAGCGAATTCGAGGCCGTCTATCTGATCGCCATCGGCGGCGCGGCGTATCTCGTCTCGAAGGCGATCAAAAACGCAAAGGTCCTGGCCTTCGCCGATCTCGGCATGGAAGCGATCTACGAGTTCGACGTGCAGGACATGCCGGTCACCGTCGCGGTCGACAGCAAGGGCACCAGCGTCCATCAGACCGGCCCTGCCGAGTGGTCTCAGCGAATCGCAGGCATCCCCATCCTGCAATAAACAGCTGAATCAGCTGCCCTTCCGACTAACGGGAGGGCAGCAGCCCCGCATCCCGGCAATCAGAAAAAAAGCCATGGAATGGCCGCCCTCCGCGCAGCAGGCCCGTCCCGCAGGACAAAGCATTTCAGAAATCCTAAGAGATGCGAGAGGGATGCTCCGCGGGGGGGAGTGGCTTCTTCTTGCGGCTGAGGACGGAGCTGCGGCGAGTGCGCGCCCGTTCGCTGGCATGATCGATTTTCTTCCAGAAGCCCACGAAATAATCGATCGCCGAGATGATCGACACAATCGTCATCCAGTAAACCGCCGTGACCGCGATGAAGTGAACGCCGACGATAAAGCCGCCCCAGTTCCAGTAGTCCCAGCGATGCGCCAAAATGGCCGCGACGACCGAGACGATCTGAATCACCGTCTTTAGCTTGCCCAGTTCACTCGCTTCAATCGTGAACCCCTCGGACGAAGCAATCGAGCGCAGCCCGGACACCAGAAACTCTCGCCCAATCACCAGCACAGCGATCCACGGCGGAATGATGCGTGGGTTATACGCCACCAGAATGATGTACGCCGTCGTCACCAACAGCTTGTCGGCCAGCGGATCGAGCAGCATCCCCATGGTCGTAATCTGTTTACGCCGCCGCGCCAGGTAGCCGTCGAGCCCATCGGTAATGCTGGCCAGAATAAAGATCGTGCTCGCGATGATCTCCTGCTCGCCCCCGCGAAGCCCCGTAGCGCCATGTCCGCCGGTGAACGGAAACGCAGACGAGAGCACCCAGATCAGGAGGGGGATGCTGGCGATGCGGCTCATCGTGATGGAGTTGGGCAGGTTCATGCAGCAAACTTCCTGGAGAGCGGTGCAGTGGCGCGCCAACCCTGACACTAGCATTCTCCCACAGTAGGACTGCGAAGGTGCAAACCCCTGATTCTGCGGCCGTGCAGAGACCCCGCCTGCCGCATCGTTGTCTTTTACCGCAGTCTTTCGCCGTTCTCTGTTTCGCCGTCGCCGTTGTCTTTTTCGCTGTTGCTGTTGTCGTTGCGTTTTCGCCGTTGCCTGCTGTTGCCGTTGTCGGTTTCGTTGTTGCCGTTGTCTGCGTTTGCCGTTGTCTGTTTTGCCGTTGTCTCCGTTTGCCGTTGTCTGTTTTTGCTGTCATCCTGAGCGCAGCGAAGGACCCCGACGCACTCCATCCACCCGTACCGCTCGAACCTTTCGCCCACAACCGTCAACCATGGCAGCCAGCCAGCCAAACCTGCGTTACGATCGCGCACAAAAAACCTGTCAAGCCCCCAAACACGCAAAACACGCGCCAATCAAGGAGATTCGCGTGGCGTAGTAGTTCCCCTCCATCCGCTATACTGGATACAGAGGATAAAGAAAGCCCCGAAACATGTTCGGGGCTTTCTCACCTTAAAATCCGCTAACTCGTTTAGAAAGACGAATTTACCCGTAACCCATTTGGAATGACGATTTTGCAGACACCAAGATTATCAAAACATTGAAAACAGGAGCCTTACACAGGGGTACCCCTAAAGGCTGGACACAAAATCAGGCATAGATACCGCGCTGCTTCGTCGTATAAGCCACGCGATCAATCGCAAGCATGTACGCCGCAATGCGGTTGTTCACATGATGAGCCTTGGCGTAAGCAACGACGTCGTTGAAGCTTTCGACCATAATCGCATCGAGACGCTGGTTCACCTCCGCCTCGGTCCAGAAGTAGCCCATCCGGTCCTGCACCCACTCGAAGTAGCTCGTGGTGACGCCGCCCGCATTGGCCAGGATGTCCGGAATGATGAACACGCGCTTGTCGGCGAGAATGTCGTCCGCCACAGTGGTCGTCGGCCCGTTCGCTCCCTCGCACAGAATGCGGCAGCGCAGCCGGTCGGCGTTCTGGCTGGTGATGACGTTCTCGGTCGCTGCGGGAATCAGGATCTCGCAGTTGTACGTCAGCAGCTCATTCTTATCGGCAGCCTCAGCCCCCGCAAAGCCGTTGATGGTTCCGGCGTCCTTGCGATGCGCAATCAGCGCAGGGATGTCGATACCGTTGGCGTTGTAGAGCCCACCATCGTACTCGGCGATGCCGATGATGGTATAGCCCTTCTCCGCCAGCAGTTTGGCCGAGTTGGAACCAACATTGCCGAAGCCCTGCACGATCACGCGGCAGCCGTCGACCGGCATCCCGAGGTACTTCAGAGCCTCGTCGCAGACGACGGAAACCCCGCGTCCGGTCGCCTCCTTGCGTCCACGCGAGCCGCCGATATTCACCGGCTTGCCCGTAACAACAGCGGTAACCGTCTGCCGCATGTGCATGGAGTAGGTATCCATGATCCAGGCCATCGTCTGCTCATCGGTGCCCATATCCGGCGCGGGAACGTCCTTCTCCGGCCCGAGGAACTCGATCAGCTCGGCGGTGTAGCGGCGCGTCATACGCTCCAGCTCGCCCTGCGACATCTTCTTCGGGTCGCAGATCACCCCACCCTTGGCCCCGCCAAAAGGGATGTTGACGACCGCGCACTTCCAGGTCATCCAGCTCGCCAGCGCCCGAACCTCATCGAGCGACACGTCAGGGGAGTAGCGGATGCCGCCCTTGGCAGGACCGCGAGCCACCGAGTGCTGCACCCGGTAGCCGGTAAAAACCTCAATGGAGCCGTCATCCATTCCAACCGGAATGTGAACAATCAGCTCACGAGCAGGGTAGCGAAGCACCTTCCAGATGCCGGGATCAAGGTTGAGTTTCTTTGCGGCAAAGTCGAATCGAGCGGCCTGGGCTTCCCAGGGATTAGTCTCCTGCTCGAGCGTAAGAGTCTGCATTTTGTATTCCTTTTTTTCTGTTGGTGGTATCAGCGATTCTCCGGCCATCGATTGCGTACCTCCTTGCGAAGCATCAGAGCGAAGCACATACAGCTTGAGCCAGACCGGTCTGTGGCCAAACCTGAGGAGTATAGGCTCCCGGGAAGACGATTCGCAAACAGCCGCAGGGATCGACTTCCCTATTCATCGTACGCTCCGCCCGATCACAAACCGGCGCTCCGACACAGTTATGATGGATGCAGCTATGCCTCCTTTCGACGCTGTTTCTCTACCTTCCGCCCGTGAATTTCTGAAGCTGAGCCGCAAACACTCGCTGGTGCCTGTCTACCGCACCGTGACAGCCGACCTTGAAACACCGGTCTCGGCCTTCCTGCGAATCGCCTCCGAAGAACCGGAGGCGTTTCTGCTGGAGTCGGTCGAAGGAGGCGAGCACGTCGGTCGTTATACCTTCATCGGCATACAGCCATATAAAAAGATGGTTGCGCGCGGAACGCACATCACAGTTCGCGAAGGCAAACGCGAGCATGCCTTCACCGGCGACATCTTCGAGGAGCTGAAGTGCGCGCTCAGCGGCCACACCCCGGCCAGACTGCCCGGTCTGCCTCCATTCACCGCCGGCGCAGTCGGCTTCTTCGCCTACGATGTCGTCCGACAGATCGAGAAGCTCCCCTCCCTGGCCAAAGACGAGCTGGGGGTACCGGACGCCTGCCTAATGTTCTTCGATCAGGTGCTCGCCTTCGACCACGTCAAAAAAGAGATCCACCTGATAGTGACCGCAGACCTGACCCGCGAAGCCCGGGAGGGTGCATACGAACGCAGCGTTCGGCGGCTGAACCGGATGGAGAAAAGGCTGGCCAGCACTCTGCCGGTAAAACGCCGCAAAAAGCCCGAAGGAAAACTGAAAGTAACTTCACGAACCTCGAAGGCAGCCTTCCTGAAGGCCGTAAACAAAACGAAGGAGTACATCGCTTCGGGCGATGTCTTCCAGTGTGTTCTGTCTCAGCGCTTCGATTGCATTCCAGGAGTCGATGCATTCGATATCTACCGCGCACTGCGCATCGTGAATCCCTCACCTTACATGTACTTCCTCCGCTTCGGGCTTGAATCGGAGGCGAAGAAGAAGCCAACACTGTCGCACATCGTCGGCTCTTCACCGGAACTCCTGGTACGCGTCCATGGCCGTGAAGTGGAATACCGCCCCATCGCGGGGACTCGGCCGCGAAGCGCCGACGAAGCAGAAGACCGCGCCATGGAAGCATCGCTACGCGCAGACGACAAGGAGGTCGCCGAGCATATCATGCTGGTCGATCTCGGCCGCAACGACGTAGGCCGTGTAAGCGAGTTCGGCTCGGTCCGCGTAAAGGACCTGATGTTTGTGGAGCGATACAGCCACGTGATGCACCTGGTGAGCTCACTGGAAGGCAAACTGAAGCCCGAGTTAGGAGCGCTCGACGCATTTCGCGCCTGCTTCCCTGCCGGCACGCTCAGCGGCGCACCGAAGATTCGCGCAATGGAGATCATCGAAGAGCTTGAACCAGCGCGACGCGGAGTCTACGGCGGCAGCGTGCTTTACGCAGACTTCAGCGGCAATCTGGACTCCTGCATTGCGATTCGTACGCTGTACATGAACGGCGTGCAGGGACACTTCCAAGCAGGTGCCGGCATCGTGGCCGATTCGGTGCCCGAGAAGGAGTTCGAAGAGTGTGGGAATAAGGCTCGCGCTGTTGTGAGAGCCATTGAACGCGCACGGGGATGAGCGGACACGATCCAGGCTCGGCGCCATTACCGGAAAGCAGAACTAATCTGAAACAACGACAGAGGGCTCTGATTTCTCCTGATAGAGAGCCCACCAGACCCCGCCAACAATCTGGGCGGCTCCGATCACTCTCGTAAGAGCCGGGCGATCGTGGAGACTGTTCATCAGATCCTGCCAGGGTTTGGGGCCGGTACTCCATGCGCGCGCATCATGCTGAGGACGTACCAAGGCCATCACGCCGTCACCAATCAAAGCCATGGCTGCAAAGTGTTTCCAGCGCTTCGAATCGAGGAGCATCGGGGTCACCTGCCGTATTAGAGCTCGTCGGTCGCCGTGGTGTTGCCTGCGGCCAGGCAACGGTCGAGAGTAGAATCGAAGCAGATATATGGTCTTCGTTCTCGATAACTACGATTCGTTTACCTACAACCTGGTGCAGTACATGGGAGAGCTTGGCGCCGAGATGATAATTCGGCGCAACGACGAGCTGACCCCGGCTGAGGTCGAAGCGCTGCACCCGGAGCGCATCCTGATCTCGCCCGGCCCCTGCACGCCGCAGGATGCCGGCATCAGCATCGACCTGATAAAGCACTTTTCATCGGGTGGGCGACGAGTACCAATCCTTGGCGTCTGTCTCGGCCATCAGGCGATTGGCGCGGCCTTCGGCGGCAACGTCATCCGGGCTCCAAAGCTGATGCACGGCAAGACCAGCGAGGTCGAGCACGACGGCAGGACGATCTTCGAAGGCATACCGTCAACGATGACCTGCACCCGGTACCACTCGCTCATCGTCTCCGACAAAGGCCTGCCTGACGAACTGACCGTGTCGGCCCGCACCGCCGACGGCGAGACGATTATGGCGCTGCGGCATCGCGAGCTGCCCATCGAAGGCGTGCAGTTCCACCCAGAAAGCGTTCTGACCACGCACGGCAAGCAAATCATTCGGAACTTCCTGAAGATGTAGGGTGGAACTGTGAAGATGCGTCAACTCATCCTTTTATTCGCGGCAGGTTGCGCAGCCATGCAGGCGCAGCAGCCTATCGGGAAGGTGGGAGTGCAGGACGCCACGGTGCGTGGGGCACTCGAGGTGCAGAATGGACAGGCCATTCTGGTGGGGAACACAACGGTCATCGCAAGAGACCATACGGCAGAGGTAGCGCTCAGTCGCGGAGGCACCGTGCGCGTCTGTGCAACCAGCGGCCTGCACGTAACCGCCGGAAAGAGTGTGGCAGCACCCGAGCCGTTGATGCTTGCACTCGACCGTGGGGCCGTCGAGGTGCAGATGGCGGCGACGACGAGCGACGTCGTGATGACGCCGGATCTTCGCTTCACCATGCGCAGCGACGGACCGCTTGACCTGCAACTACGAGTCACGAAAAACGGCGACACCTGTGTCGAAAACCGCGGTGTGCAGGCTCCCATCCTGAATGTCGCAGATCAGTTCGGGGAGTCAACCTACCAGTTACAGGCCGGACAGCACGTCATGTTCGAACACGGCAGCCTGAAAGAGGTCGTCGATCACGAAAGTTCCTCGTGCGGATGCCCGCCGGAGCCCACAATGACCGTCGCCGACGCCCTTATAAACTCGGGCAAACCGGAGACGCCAGGTACCGGAGACCCCGCAAAGACGGCAGCAGAGCAGCATCCCTTCCCTGCCGCGATCAGTGAGGGGCTTGCTCCTCCAGCGGCAGTTCCTCAGACTCCTCCAGGCGCGGTGCATGCACAGGTTTCCGCGACCCTGAGCTCCAACGGGGGCCCTGACAGCACCACATCGCCGGTCGCTCCATCAGAAACCACCGCCACAGCAGCCACCGTACCCACAAGCGTGGCCAACGGCACACCAGACGCAGCGGCACCCCCTGCGCCAGCAACCCAGCCCCAGGGAGGCCTGGTGCATGCCGTTGGACGATTCTTTCGCCGGCTTTTCGGTCGCAGTTAAGCGCTGACGCTTTCCCGCAAAAAGCAAAACAGCCGCTCCCTGCGCTACAATTGAAAGGTTGTGGGCTAATCGGCCAGACGCCGGCAAGCCATACGCAACTTCAACACACAGCTGAGATTCAGCGCAGATCAGGGGTTTTCTTTTATGTCGATTCCCGCAACGCAGATGCGCCCGGGCATGATTATCAAGCACAACAACGACCTCCACACGGTCTTTTCGGTGGAGCACCGCACGCCGGGCAACCTGCGAGCTTTCATCCAGGCCAAGCTGCGCAACGTCCGCACCGGCGCCATGTTTGTCGAGCGCTTCCGTTCGCCCGACCCCATCGACCGCGTCATCGTCGATGAAGTAAAGATGGAGTTTCTTTATAACGACGGCGACGACTACTACTTCATGGACGAGAGCTTCGAGCAGACGATGCTGAAGCGCGACACGCTGGGCGATGCAGTCGAGTTCCTTATTCCGAATCTCAGCATCAGTGTCAGCTACTACGACGGAAAAGCCGTGGGCATCGAACTGCCGGGCGTCGTAGAAATGACCGTGATGGAGACGGAACCTGGCATCAAATCGGCAACGGCGTCCTCAGTCACCAAGCCTGCGAAGCTCGAAACCGGCCTCGTGGTGCAGGTGCCACCGTTCATCAACGAGGGAGAAAAGATCCGCGTCGATACGGCTGAAGGCGCTTATATGAGCCGCGCGTAAAAGGCTTTTCACAAAAATCCAGGGCGGAGTCTGGCGACTCTGCCTTTCTTTTTATCTCCAATGGTGACCGCCTTGCGCGGCCACGACCGCTCTGCGACACTGAAGATTCCATGGTCGTCCACTACCTCGTGAAGGGTCGCGTGCAGGGAGTTGGCTTTCGCTGGTTTGTGCAGCAGGAGGCCGCGGAAATTGGCCTGCGCGGCTGGGTGCGAAACACGGATGAGGGTCACGTCGAAATCCTCGCCATGGGCGAACCGACGGAACTGGCTGAGTTGAAAGATGCGCTGCGAAAGGGTTCGCGCGGCAGCCGCGTCGATGCAGTCGTTGAACATGAACTGGCCGAGAGCGAAGGCGCGAAGCTCGGTCCATTTGAGATTGAAGGAGCCTGGTAAGAACCGATGACACTGCCGATTAACTGTGAACCCCTGAAGACGCTCGTGCGCACAGTGCCCGACTTCCCCAAACCAGGAATTCTCTTCTACGACATCACGACGCTTCTAAAAGACAAAGCCGGATTCGCAAACCTGATCGATGCATTCGCTCAGTACTACATCGGCAAGGAGGTCGATCTCGTGCTGGGAATCGAGGCTCGTGGGTTCATCTTTGGTCCTGCACTGGCCTACCGCCTGAACGCTGGGTTCGTACCGGTACGCAAGCCTAAGAAGCTGCCGGCGCCGACCGCGAAGGTCACCTACGATCTTGAATACGGCACCGACTCGCTCGAGATTCATCTCGATGCAATCCAGCCGGGACAGCGCGTGGTCATCGTCGATGATCTGCTGGCGACGGGCGGAACAATGGAAGCGACCGTACGGCTGGTGCGGCAGCTTGGCGGCGAGATTGCCGGCCTTGGCTTCGCGATCGAGCTTGATTTCCTGAAGGGCCGTTCGAAGTTCCAGGAGTACGACGTCCTCAGCCTTCTGCACTATGACGAGTAATTGCCCTGGGATGCCGGCGCGATAGCGACATCCTGAAGTAAACACCGATCGTCCTACAAACTTCAAGATTAAGAGGAGTGCTCCATGAAGTCTCACGGATACGCTGTGCACGATAAGAAATCCCCTCTGGCGCCATTCAGCTTCGAGCGGAGAGAGCCAGGGCCGAACGACGTTGTCGTCGAGATCGCCTATTGTGGCATCTGCCACTCCGACATTCATCAGGCACGCGACGAGTGGGGCGGATCCATTTACCCGATGGTGCCAGGGCATGAGATCGTTGGCCGCGTCTCTCGTGTTGGCGCTGCCGTAAAGAAGTTCAAAGAAGGCGATCCGGCTGGCGTCGGCGTCATGGTCGACTCATGCCGCGTCTGCGAAAACTGTAAGGCTGAGGCGCAACCCTACTGCACGAAGGGTTTTGTGGGCACTTACAACGCCCGCGACTATGCGGGTGAAGTCACCTATGGCGGCTATTCGAACAACATCGTCGTGGACGAGAAATATGTCTTTACGATCTCACCGACCCTCAACCTCGCCGCGGTAGCTCCTCTGCTGTGCGCCGGAATTACGACCTACTCACCGCTGCGCCACTGGAAGGTCGGCAGAAACAGCAAGGTCGGCGTCGTCGGTCTGGGCGGACTGGGTCACATGGGGCTGAAGTTCGCGCATTCCTTCGGCGCTCATGTGGTGCAGTTCACCACCTCGGAGAGCAAAATTGCGGACGCGAAGAAGCTCGGTGCCGACGAGGTCGTTGTGACCAAAGATGCCGATGCGGTAGCGAAACACGCAGGCAGCTTCGACTTCATTCTGGACTGCGTCTCGGCCCCTCATGATCTGAATCAGTACCTGAGTCTTCTGCGGCTGGACGGCACACTGTGCATGGTCGGACTGCCCGAGGTTCCTCTACCGGTCTCTCCGTTTTCCGTGGTGGCGAATCGCCGCTCACTCTCCGGGTCGATGATCGGCGGCATGAAGGAGACGCAGGAGATGCTTGACTACTGCGCCGAGCACAACATCGTCTCCGACATCGAACTAACCTCTGTCGACAACCTTGCCGAGGCATACGAGCGCGTCATAAAGGCCGACGTGAAGTATCGCTTCGTAATCGACATGGCTACGTTGCCCAGGAGCTAACCGCACCCGCGACCGGTTCCGTGATGCGGAGCCGGTTGCCGGACGCGAGGCAGCTTCTGTGCCGAAACCAGCCTCCCATATTGACGCGGCAAACATCTCTGACACGACCTCACGCAAACAGCGTAAACATAGGCGAATCGAGAGGAACCGTCTGCGTCGGCCCTGTCAGTTTTCCGGTAGCGGCGTCACGATGGAAGACCGTAACGGTGGCGGAGTCCTGATTGCCGCAGAGTATCCACTGAGCGGTAGGGCTCAGGGTAAAGTGGCGAGGGCCCTTGCCGCCACAGGAGATACGCTGCAGCAAAGAAAGGCCGCCGTCCTTCTGGCTGATCGAAAAGACGACCAGCGAATCCTCTCCACGATTGCTTGCGTAAAGGAACATACCATCCGGGGAGACGACCACCTCTGCTGCTGTGTTCTTTGCCGCAGGAAAGTCCGGCGCAATGGTCTTGACGTGCGTCGTGGTATTAACCAGAAGCCCCTGGGGAGTATCGCTGAACCGCGTGGCGGTCCAAAGATACTGGTCAATCATGGAATCGATCTCATCGATGCCATAGATCCAGCGTCCATTGGGGTGAAAGGCCACGTGTCTTGGACCGGAGCCGGGCCGGTCGTTGGTAAAGAGCTTGTGCCCGGAGAGACGGCCGGTCGCGGGATCGATAACGAACACAGAGATATGGTCTGTGCCCAGATCGTTGACCAGCAGGAACCGATTGTCAGGCGAGATGGTGGCCGAGTGCGGGTGCGGAACGTCCTGACGCCCAGAGACGGGTCCGAGCTGGCCGAACTTCTGTGCGTCCTTGAAATCGAGCCTTTCGACAGGCTGGCTGAGTGTTCCATCGGGCAGGACGCGGTAGGAGGCAATGCTGGAGCCAACATAGTTCGCCACGAAGGCGGACTCTCCGGTGGCATCGACCGAAATGTAACAGGGGCCTGCGCCGCCGGAGGAGACCTGTCCAATCTGTTTCAGCATTCCTGCATGGGGGTCGACGGCGAAAGTAGTCACAGTCGCCGAGGCCGCAGCCACTGCATTGACAGCGTACAGAAAGCGCGGATGGCCACTCCTCGGAGGTGAGAGGGCCAGGTAAGACGGCCTGAGCGTAGCCGCGACGAGCATCGGCGGTGTCAGCATGCCTTTGACCGGGTCAAAGCGCGACTGATAGATGCCCTTGCTAACGCCCTTGTTGGTGTCCGTACCAAAGTAAACATAGAGCGGAGCAGGCGGAAGCGGCTTCTTCTTCCGGAACGGCAGCTCCGCCAAAGCGGCCTTCGCTGAAGCCGCAAAGGCAGGCAGAAGGACAAGGAATCTGCGGCGTGTGACCATCGGGACAGTACCTCGCGGAACTTTACGCTGGCTCGCCCGGAAGGTGGATGGCCATCTCATCCTCCGGCCTGATGTTGTCGTTAATCACAGGCAGGCTGGGCAGATTATCGGTGCGGCCTGCCTCTTTAACAACGGCGTTGGCGTGCTCGAGCACCTCGTCGACGGTCATCGTGTACATCTCGCGGCCGTTGTCGTAGCCCGACTGGATAGCGTGTTTCAAATAGCGTCCGGCAGTCTGGGCGGCGAGGTAGTCGGTGATGACGTAGCCGGTGCGGCGCTTCTGCTCGACCCACGCGAGGTTGGGCATGGCGATCCAGACGGGCTTGCCATTGACGGCGAAGCGGATATCGGTGGCATCGGCGTGGCGTGTCGCAATAGCCACGACAGTTCCCTTCCAAACGCAGTGAAGGCTCTCGCCGGTCCAGCGGTCGGTCACTTTGAAATCTTCATACATGCTTCCAGATTAGTGCAGCCTCGTGGGATCAGCAAGGTTTAGCCTGGCGGAGTCCCAGGCTTTTCGCCTCTGTTTTTCAGGCGGCAGGCTTCCGGTTCGGCCATAACCCCTGCAAAAACATCCAGACCACCCCTTTGCTGCCGCACCGCTATTTTTTCTGGCCGTCTGTCTTTGGCTGATAGTCCTCGCGCACCGGGGTGAACACATCGAGTGCCTCCGAAGCCTCCAGCGCGGACGCCTGGTGCTCTACATCGCCATCGACGACAAAACTGTCTCCGGCGTGAACATCGAACGTCTCGCCGCCTACATCCACCCGAATCGCCCCGCTTACGACATAGACGAGCTGGTGGTGAGGATGGCTATGCCGCGCCCCGACCCAACCCTTTTCGAAGAGATGCCGCACCAGCATCAGTTCGTTGGTGTGCGCCAGCACCTGCCGCCTCATCCCCGGCTCCGGTGTAAGGGTCTCGGCATCCTGTATCTTCACAAAACTCAGCTCTTTCATATCGTCGATTCACCCACCTTAGAGTTGCGCCTGAGATCGAACGCAGCGCGCACATTTACTTTACACAAGACGGGGCCGGCTTCCATGAAGCCGGATGGCGACGCTCTTTCCTGGAGTGTGAGGCTGATTCCCCGTCGAGGCTCGGGGCTCTCGGAACAGGAGCGGATGTTTTTCAGGGGGGCCACTGCGGCCCGACCTCGCTCGGAGGGGGGTACCCCCCTGGGGGGTTACCCATGTTAAGTTATTTATATTCAACGATTTACGATTTTTTCTCCCTGCAAAATATTCATTGCAAAAGGGTTACAGGCAAATACGTCTTTCTAAAGGAGTTAGTGGCTTTACGTGACATAGAACGAGAAAAGCCCGGTCATGGGACCGGGCTTTTCCTGACTCTGTTTCTATTATATCTGTCTGGAGGGAACTCATGTGCACGAGGTAAACACATGAAAATAATGGAGATGCTGGAGTTCGGGGCTTGACAGGTTTATGGCGCCGGTCCACGGGAGGTAAATCAGTCAGTCCGCCTTCGGCTGATTACAATCGCTTCCGCGACCTGGTGCAGTGTTATGCCGCCGTCGATTTGATCGAACGCCGAAGCTGACCAAAATCTCATCCGCCCAAGGCGTGCGCGGAAGATTCGAACTTGCTGAAAACCCCGTCTCTGGGGAAGTTGCGGTAGGCGGAACATTGGTACCCGCGAAGGTGTCTAAACATCTAGTCACTAAACACGTGTAAGTCTGAGCTGATGGACAGAGAGTAGGGCACAATCAAAGTCTTTTTGACTATTCCGCTAGCGGTCGCGTTGAGTCTCACAAGTGCGCGAGGGCAGGACTTTCCAAGTCTTCCTTAGAACTCAACGGTAGCCTTAAGAGCCAGTGGTATTCATCTCAGCTACGTGCGCTTGAGGAACCATCGCTTTATTCCTTGAGCAAGAGTACTTCCGCAGAGTCCTACAGATTCCTTTGGCTTAGAACATTCCATCACCCTATCGCCATCCGACTAGACCCGAACCCGGATGGCACCAGCATCGTCAAAGTGGCAAGCGGAACGGCGGGTTTCCGTCCAGGTGTCCTCAGTGAACAAA